>ENA-UOXV01005551-UOXV01005551.1-marine-metagenome-genome-assembly--contig:-NODE-5551-length-13744-cov-6.935642_pt1 | contig 13744 bp, 9 predicted proteins | sample MGYA00238165_ERZ766961 | MGnify/ENA primary metagenome ERZ766961 (study PRJEB28924, sample SAMN03173240) | marine metagenome | biome: Marine; feature: Water; material: Subsurface seawater | place: North... | reverse complement strand
ACTTCAGTCCAGGCAAGACCGGTCACAACGCCGATCATGTCCTCTTCCTCTGTTTCGCCGAAGCGGAACTTCCGGATCCCGGCATACTTGTCGAGATTCTTGACCGTGACCTTCACGGAATCGACGTCAGCTTCGACCTCAATCTCCTTGACGGCCTTACGCGCCAGATTCGCGATTTCGCGTTCCAGACCACGAACCCCGGCTTCCCGGGTGTAGTAGCGGATCAGGTCATGAAGCGCGGCATCCGAGATGGACCATTCAGAATCCTTAAGGCCGTTCTCTGACACCTGTTTGGCAATCAAATGACGTTTGGCGATTTCGATCTTCTCATCCTCGGTATATCCGGGGATACGGATGATCTCCATACGATCGAGCAACGGCTGCGGCATACGCATGCTGTTGGCTGTGCACACGAACATCACGTCGGAAAGGTCGTAATCAACTTCCAGATAGTGGTCCTGGAAGGTGCTGTTTTGCTCTGGGTCGAGAACCTCCAGCAGTGCTGAAGACGGATCACCACGGTAGTCAGCGCCCAGCTTGTCGATTTCGTCGAACAGGAAGAGCGGATTGGATGTCCCGGCCTTCTTCATGCCCTGAAGGACCTTGCCCGGCATGGAGCCGATATAAGTCCGCCGGTGGCCACGAATTTCTGCCTCGTCTCGAACGCCACCCAGTGACATGCGCACGAATTTGCGCCCGGTGGCACGCGCCACAGACTTGCCAAGCGAGGTCTTGCCAACACCCGGAGGACCAACGAGGCAAAGGATCGGCCCCTTGATCTTCTGCATACGCTGCTGCACCGCCAGATACTCGGTGATGCGTTCCTTCACCTTGTCGAGCCCGTAATGGTCGGCATCGAGAATGGCATGCGCCTCAACAATGTCTTTCTTCACGCGGGAACGTTTTTTCCACGGGATCGCCAGGATCCAGTCGAGATAGTTCCGAACCACCGTCGCTTCTGCCGACATTGGGCTCATATTCCGAAGCTTCTTGAGCTCCTGATTGGCCTTTTCGCGTGCTTCCTTGTGAAGCTTGGTCTTCTTGATCTTGTCTTCAAGTTCCTGAAGTTCGTCGCGGCCGTCTTCGGTCTCACCGAGTTCCTTCTGGATCGCCTTGAGCTGTTCGTTCAGATAGTACTCGCGCTGGGTCTTCTCCATCTGGCGCTTGACCCGGGAGCGGATGCGTTTTTCGACCTGAAGAACGCCGATCTCGCCTTCCATGAAGCTATAGATCTTCTCCAAACGCTTCTGAACAGTGTCTGCTTCGAGCAGCTCCTGTTTCTCGGGAATCTTGAGCGAAAGGTGGGACGCGACCGTGTCGGCCAGCTTACTCGGCTCCTCGATCTGGTTGATCGACACAAGAACCTCAGGCGGCACCTTCCTGTTGAGCTTGATGTACTGCTCGAACTGGGTCACCACCGAACGCGACAGCGCTTCGGTTTCGCTTTCATCAGCGTCCTCTTCCACGATCATCTCTGCATGCGCCTGGAAGAATTCTTCCTTGTCCGTGAAATCCATAACGGTCGCACGCTCGCCGCCTTCAACGAGAACCTTCACCGTTCCGTCGGGCAGTTTGAGCAGCTGCAGGATCGTCCCGATTGTCCCGACCGTATAAAGGTCTTCGGGTCCCGGGTCGTCCTGACCAGCATCTTTCTGCGTTACAAGCAGGATTTGCTTGTCGTCCTGCATCACGTCCTCGAGCGCACGCACGGATTTCTCGCGACCGACGAAAAGCGGCACGATCATGTGCGGAAACACGACAATGTCGCGCAACGGCAGAACGGGAAACAAAGTACCTTTGGAAGTGTCAGTCATATTTGAGTCCGGCTTGGCGATATCAATGCAGGGAAGTTAACCGTAAATCCTTGAAGACGGGTTTACAGGGTAGGAGGCAAAGGACAGACGCGAGAATCACGCCACAACCCAATAATTGGGACGTCTCGACCCGAAAATCAAGCTGTCTTCAGGCAAGTTAACCACAAGATGAAGTATGGGGTCAGGCGCTGGTCCCAACATCTTCGCGCTTGTCCGCGTAGATGTGAAGCGGAGCCGCGTTGCCTTCAACGACTTCGCCATTGATCACGACCTCTTCGACACCGTCCATTCCGGGCAGGTCAAACATGGTGTCGAGAAGAATGTTTTCCATGATCGAACGCAACCCACGAGCACCTGTCTTGCGCGCAATCGCCTTCTTGGCGATTGCCATGAGAGAGTCTTCCGCAAAGGTCAGCTCGACACCTTCCATATCAAACAGACGCTGATACTGCTTGATCAGCGCGTTCTTTGGCTGGGTCAAAATCTGAACCAGGGCGTCTTCATCAAGATCACCCAACGTTGCGATTACCGGCAGACGACCAACGAATTCCGGAATAAGACCAAACTTCAGGAGATCCTCTGGCTCGACTTCACTGAGAATTTCTCCGGTCAGGCGATCATCAGGACTCTGGACATCGGCACCGAAACCGATCGCGGTTTCCTTCCCGCGACTGGAGATAATCCTGTCCAAACCAGCAAAAGCACCGCCAACAATGAACAGAATGTTTGTCGTGTCCACCTGAAGAAATTCCTGCTGCGGATGCTTGCGACCACCTTGCGGCGGCACCGAAGCAACAGTGCCTTCCATGATTTTCAACAACGCCTGCTGCACACCCTCACCCGACACATCACGCGTGATGGAGGGGTTGTCGGATTTGCGGCTGATCTTGTCGACCTCATCGATATAAACGATGCCGCGCTGTGCGCGTTCGACATTGTAATCGGCCGACTGCAGGAGTTTCAGAATGATATTCTCAACATCCTCACCGACATAACCGGCTTCGGTTAGCGTCGTGGCATCTGCCATGGTGAACGGCACATCGAGAATGCGCGCAAGCGTCTGCGCCAGCAATGTCTTGCCGCAACCAGTCGGACCGACGAGCAGGATGTTCGATTTGGCAATTTCAACTTCATTGCCTTTGGGACCACCGGTGCTCAAACGTTTGTAGTGATTGTGAACCGCAACGGAGAGGACCTTCTTGGCCCGTCCCTGCCCGATCACATAATCATCAAGAACTTCGCAGATTTCCTTTGGTGTCGGAACGCCATCACGCGACTTCACAAGTGTCGACTTGTGCTCTTCGCGAATGATGTCCATGCACAGTTCAACGCATTCATCACAGATGAATACGGTCGGACCTGCAATCAGTTTGCGGACCTCATGCTGGCTTTTGCCGCAAAAGGAGCAATAGAGGGTGTTCTTGGAATCACCGTTACCGGACTTGCTCATATACTTTTTGTCCCGTGCTGGGGCGTTACGTCTGACAACTGCCCGGACCGGGGCGAATCACTAACAGATACGATTGAACAATAGCTAATGGCCAGCGATCAATAATTAGTTAAAAGCCAAACCCGAAAAATTCTCGAATTTGACCTTCAGGACTACTTGCTCTCGTCGCCTTCGTCCAGTGCCGGACGCTTTTCAACGACTTCGTCAATCAGCCCAAAAGCCTGCGCTTCCTGAGCTGTGTAGAACTTGTCTCGCTCGAGAGCGTCGGCGATCTTCTCGACCGGCTGCCCTGTATGCTCGGCATAAATCTCATTCAGTCGCGCTCTGATTTTCAGAATCTCCTGTGCGTGGATTTCAATATCCGTCGCCTGTCCCTGAAAACCACCAGAGGGCTGATGCACCATGATGCGCGCGTTCGGCAATGCAAATCGCTTACCCTTGGCACCACCAGCCAGCAAGAGCGACCCCATCGAAGCCGCCTGCCCCACACAAAGCGTCGAAACATCGGGTCGGATGTATTGCATCGTGTCGTAGATCGAGAGGCCCGATGTTACGACGCCACCCGGTGAGTTGATGTAGAAGCTGATGTCCTTGTTCGGGTTCTCGGCTTCAAGGAACAGCAACTGCGCACAGATTACGCTCGCCACTTCATCGCCAACCGGACCGGTCAGAAAAATAATACGCTCCTTGAGAAGGCGCGAATAGATGTCATAAGCCCGCTCGCCACGGTTCGTCTGTTCGACGACCATAGGGACAAGCGAATTCATGCGCGGTGTATCGTCGATCAGCATTTTCTTCGGTTACTCCGTACTCGGGTCGGGCTTTCGGAAATACGGCCAAGGCCGTGTCTTGCTAACAAATAGGCTCAAAGCGAGTCCGTGCAAGACCACGACGTGACGTCTTGGCTAAGCGTCTTTTCCTTTGGCGTCATCTTTCTTCGCGGCTGGCTTTTTTGCAGCCGGCTTTTTGGCGGCGGGTTTCTTCGCAGCGGCCTTCTTGGCTGCGGGCTTTTTGTCCGCCGCATCCTTCTTGGCCGGCGCTTTCTTGGCAGCAGCCTTTTTCTTGGCTGGCTTCTTATCGCTCGACTTGGCGTCAGCTGCCGCTGTCTCGGCTTCGATTTCCTTGTTCAACTCTTCAGGTGACATCTCACGTTCGGTCACAGTTGCGAGTTCAAGGATAAAGTCGACCACCTTGTCTTCGAAAATAGGGGCCTGCAGAGACGCACTGGCCTGCGGATTGTCACGATAGAAATCGATGACCATCTGCTCCTGACCCGGCATCTGCCGCGCCTGCTCCATGATCGCACGGTTCACTTCTTCCTGTGAGACCGTCAGTTCATTGCTCTCGCCCACATGGGACAAGATCAGGCCCAAACGTACGCGGCGTGCCGCAATCTCGCGATAGGTCGACTGCAGCTCATCATCGGATTTGGACTTATCTTCCTCATCGAGCTGGTCCTGCTCTTTGGCCTGTTCGATCTGCTTCCATATCTGATCGAACTCGTCATCAGCCATCCGTGGCGGCACATCGAAGTCGTGCCCCTCCGCAAGCTTGTCGAGCAACTGCCGTTTGGTACGTTCACGGGTCAGGCGATTGTATTCCTGACCAAGCTGCTCACTGACGGCAACTTTGAGCGTGCCGAGATCTTCCATGCCAAGTGACTTGGCAAACTCGTCATCCACAGCAACATCCACACCTTCGTGGATTTCCTGCACCGTGCAGTCAAAGACAGCTTCCTTGCCGGCCAGATCATCAACATTGTAGTCGTCCGGAAATGACACCTTCACGTCGAGCTGCTTGCCGATTTCCGCACCAACGAGCTGGTCTTCAAAACCAGGAATAAACTGATCAGAGCCAACCTCCAGACGAATTCCGGTGCCCGCTCCGCCTTCAAAGGCAATATCGTCGATCTTGCCTTCAAAATCGATGACCACAACGTCACCCTTCTCGACGGGACGTGGCGTTTCGATCGCCTTGGTCTCACGGTTTTGCTGCACAATACGGGCAATCGCATCATCGATTTCCGCATCCGTGGGCACAACCTTGATACGCTCAAGCTCGATACCGGCCAGACCCAGATCACCAATTTCGGGAAGGATTTCGATGGAGAGATCGAACTCAAGATCTTTGCCTTCGTCAAAAGACACAATTTCGATCTTCGGCTGGCCCGCCGGGCGCAATCCATGATCGGTCATCACATCACGGGAGGTATCCTGAACCGTAGCCTCAAGGACTTCGCCCATCACCGAGCCGCCAAAGCGCTGCTTGAGAACCTTCAGCGGCACCTTTCCTGGGCGAAAACCCGGAATGCGAACCGTTTTCCCGACTTCCGCCAGGCGCTCGTCCACGCGCTTTTCAATATCATCTGCCGCGACCGTAACTTTATAGTCGCGGACAAGGCCTTCATTTTTGGTTTCGACGACGTCCATTTCCGGGTCCGATTTTTGCTGTCTGTGTTTCAATTCAAATGGGCATCCAGCATAGCTCATGCCGGTTACCCGATATTCTTTTACTGCTCCGTACCGACGTGTCGGACGAAATGGTGCGGGCGAAGGGACTTGAACCCCCACGACTTTTCAGTCACCAGGACCTAAACCTGGCGCGTCTACCAGTTCCGCCACGCCCGCGTACGCAATTACCAATGATGAGATTGCACGCACTGCGCACCCCAGGCATCAACCCGCCCGGACGGCGGTTGTCCTATACCATCATGTTTGCGGAGTAAACGGCTCAAGCAGCGCAAAAACCTCAGCAATCGACGCTGAGTGCGGTCCGTAGTGCCTGAAGCACCTGCGGAAGCGTGTCTGCGATGTCATCTGCGATCAAACCAGCACCAAATCGGTTTGCGGCCTCACCATGCAGCCAGACAGCAGCTGCCGACGCTTCCAGGGCGTTCATTTGTTGCGCCAGAAGCCCAAGAACCAGGCCTGCGAGGACATCTCCACTGCCCGCTGTCGCAAGATCTGCGGGCGCATTGCTGTTGATTACCCCGCGTCCGTCAGGTCCCGCAATCACTGTATCTGGCCCTTTCAGAATGACAACCGCACCCGATAACTTCGCGGCCGCTTTCGCGCGCGTGAGCCGCCCGGCACTGCAATCAACAGCTGTGGAATCAAACAGACGGCCAAACTCACCCTCATGCGGGGTGAGGACCACATACGATTCGCAGGCTTGAATCGCATCGAAAAGCACCTGGGGATCATTGGCAAAAACCGAAATGGCGTCGGCATCGATGACACAGGCAGCCGATGCATGGAGTGCATGAAGAACTCGCGCGCGCGTCTCCTCAGAGACACCATTCCCCGGTCCCACCAGAACAGAGCCAAGACGCGGGTCGTCCAGCAAATCGGTGAAGGCCTGGATGTCGACTGCCGCGTGCACCATGATCGAGGGCCGACCCGACCGGTAGACCGCCAGCGCATCGGGATGACTTGCGATCGAAACAACCCCCGCCCCCACGCGCAACGCAGCATAGGCGGCAAGTCGCGCTGCCCCTGTCAGTTCGCGCCCGCCAGATACGAGCGCATGCCCACGGGTGTATTTGTGGCTGTGCGCCGATGGCATGGGAAATTCATCCCGCCAAAACTGCGGTCCGTTCGAGAAGTTTGCGGGGTCGATCTCCTCCAGCACATCCTCCGGAATACCGATATCGGCGACCCGAACATCGCCACACAAACCCCACCCCGGATACAGGAGATGCCCGGGTTTGCGCCGGAAAAACGTCACCGTGACATCAGCCTGCGGGGCCGCGCCAAGCACCTCGCCGGTGTCTCCGTGCACGCCGCTGGGCACATCGACAGCAAGGCAGGCGATCTTTCGCTTGTTGATTTCATCGACCATTCGTCGCGCAGGCTCATCAACCTCCCGCGCAAGCCCGGCCCCGAACAAGGCATCAACCACGACCTCAACACCATCGAGAAGATCAGGCGTGAGTGGGTAAACATCACCTGTCCAACGCCGCGCATTCACCTCAGCGTCTCCACGCAACGCCGCAGTGTCACCAAGCAGACCAAGGCGCACGACACATCCGCGATCGGCCAACGCCCGTGCGGCGACAAAACCATCGCCACCGTTGTTTCCCGGTCCGCACAGGATCGCCACCGGCCTCAAGCCCCAGCGGTGCTGCACCGCATCCGCAATCGCCGTACCGGCCCGTTCCATAAGTTCCAGACCCGATAAACCGAATGTCGCAGCCCCTAAATCGGCCTGGTACATCTCAGACACGGTCAGGAGTTCCAGAGAATTTTTGATCCAGCGTGTGGTCATGCCCCCAATCTAGCAAACCCGTCGCGAAGCGCATGTAGTTTTCGGCAAGAGAAAAAACGAAGTCATTGTTTCGTGCTCTGCCGAAAGTGATCAGACATTCGAGAGGCGACCGCACAGCTTGTTCCCCAAACAAAGAAAACGGGCCGACGAAATATCTCGTCGGCCCGCTCAAAAAGGCTTAGGTCAGCGGCGCGTTAACGTGCCGCACAAATCTCCTAGCTCGCGCGACAGAATCCGCAGCTACCATTTCGGCAAGCAAGCGCTTCGAAAGCAGTCGTTGGCTCAAGCGATTCATCGCTAACACGGCAAGAGAAGATGCAACATGTCAGCGCTGATTTGGCTGGTGCATGATCAAGAGGCTCGTCACTGACCCAGCAAGGCATCACACATGCGTATGCTTCCTGCGAGGGTGCCTGGTCGAGGGCTTCGTCGCTCATTTGGCAAACGCCGCTCAGGCACACGACAAATGCTTCATGCACGGGCGTCGGGTCGAGCGATTCATCGCCTAAATTGGTCAGGATTCCCTGCGTATTCGACATATCAAAATTCCTTGGTCAGTTTGCGCGCCGAAGGTGGTTACAACGCGATAAATTTGGTGTTTGAAAACCTGGTAAGGATGCTCACACTTCCGACCTGTTTCCCACATATTTTCTTGAATGCCGCACCTGTTGTTGCCCTTTCGGCGCTCTTTGCTGGCTTCAAACGCGCAAAACCGTGGACTGAGGCTTACTGATTCCAGCACAGACCGGAGGGTTGAACTCCATCAATCGCGGAGTTCGTTTCCGATCACGCGTTTCGTGTCACCTATCGCGCCACTGACTTGACCGCGGCCACAACAAAGGGTTCAGCGATGTCTCACCAAACCCTTGAAGAAATTGGGGTGGCTGATGGGATTTGAACCCACGGCCTCCTGGATCACAACCAGGCGCTCTAACCAACTGAGCTACAGCCACCACCGAGCGGCGATTGTTTAGTCGGCGCACGATCAACCGTCAAGATTAAGAGCACCGAACTTGATCACCTCACGGGGTCATCAAAAAAGAATGGCTCGTCGTCGCGCCGGATTCGCTCGACTTCTGCTCGCCTTTTTTCTTCAGGAGACGGCGTCGACAGCGTGGATTCTGTCTCTTTGTCAGAATCGACAACCGGCGTTTCTGGCGCGGACGGGTTCTGCTTGACCTCGGACGGCACCACAGGCTCCTCAGCCGGTGCTGTAATATTCGGTGTTGCAATATCCGGCACGGACAGTTTGAAAACCGTCGTCATTTCGGATTCCTTTTCCTGCATCTCCAGCTCTTCAGGCACAAGTTCGGACTTCCGTCCGCGCAAACGACCAAAGGGCAAAATCACCGGCTCATCCCGGATTGCATCGTCGTCCGGATATTCGCTGGCTGATTCGACTTTGCCCGGGTCCTTCCGACTTTCATCCGGCGCGGATGTCACATTGCGCGGCGGCGCACCAACAGGCGCAACTGGTTTTTCAAACCAAGGTTCCAAGGTTTTATCCTCGGGTTCTGTCGGCGCGTCTTCTGCCTCGGGGACAGAGACGTCTTCAATGGTCAGAACATCGCGATCTGGCACACCAACATCGGTTTCCGCCGCGGCGTCATCATTCCATTCATGAGGAGACGGCAACGCAAGTGTCGGCATGACGTCGCCCTGACCGGCACAAAACTTTTCAAGTCTCTGGATGCTGTTCTCCAGGACACCCGCGTCTCTCAGATAGGAGAGCAGGATGTAGGGATCAGTCGAGCCCTCCACGTAAAATGGTGCCAGCGGCAAGGCACCAAGACCTGCCTGAGCCAAGAGCGCATCACCAATATCATGTGGCCCGTCATACAAGGCCTTGGCGCGCACCGGGACATACCAGCCACCCGGGCCGCCCAGCCCCAGAACACCAATGTCATCCAGACCGTCCAGCAACAAGGCGCGCCCCGAGGCCACCAGACCATTGAGGGTTGCAGCATCATCAATCGCAACACCATCACCAAACCGCCGTGCCAGCACACTTTGCGCGATTGCGCTTGCCCCAAGACCAAATGCAGAAACCGCCGACCGGATCGGCGCGATCATTTCAGGTTCCCCGATCAGGCACGCAGCAGACGATGCCTGTGCGAGCACGGCTGCAGCGGGCATATCCACACGAATGCATTTGGCTCCCAGCGCCGCCAGAAAGTCTGAAACCTCCGGGGCCTCACCCTCGACAACACTATGCCGCGCGCTCTCGTCGATCAGAACCAGGCAACCATGTTGTTCAACGGCGTCAAGAATGGCCTCCCGTGCATCGGGGGACAAATACTGTCCGGAATACGGATTGGGGTCCGCGACAATGATCAGGTCGGTTTGCGCACCAACCCGATGGGCAAATTCGGCGGGACTGAATTCCCATTCGGTCGGCCGCATTGCGACTGTTCGCGCCATGCCTCCAACACGCCGCACAACTTCCACCACTTGTGGCGGCGTCGGCTCGAGAATGGCCACATGCCGCCCGGGCGATACCAGTCCCAGAACCGCAGCCGTACATGCGACCAATGGGTCTGCCACAACTGCCATTCCGGCGTTGTAGTCCATGTGATGGCCGCGTGTTTCGGACTCGAACGCGGCCCAACTCCGACGCAGTTCCGTCAAGCCACCAGCCGGCAAAATTGAGACCGAGCTGTCGAGGACAGCCTCGGCGAGTTGTTGCAACAGATTGGTCGGCGCACGCAAGCTCCCCCGCTGCGAAGCAAGGTCAATGATGCCCTCACCGCTCGCCTTGCGGAGCCATTCATCAAGTTCGGCCTGCCTTTGGCTGGCCGGTCGTGTGCGTCCCACGGTCATCGGTCCCCCCGATCTGGATCACTACCATTGCGTGACCGGCCACTGGAAATACGTCAAAGGCTTTGCCCTGTAAATCCGCAAACGCCTATAGTGCGCGGCGTTTGCGGGGGAACTGAAGAGATCATCATGACAAAAGCCAAACTACAGACCGCCCAGAACCTGACACGACTGGGAACTGAATCAGCCTTTGAAGTCCTCGCCCGCGCCGAGGCGCTCCAGGCGGAAGGCCACGACGTTATAAATTTGGGTATTGGCCAGCCGGATTTTAAAACGCCCGGACATATCGTCGAAGCCGCCGTCAAAGCACTCCATGATGGTCATCATGGCTATACCCCTGCCCCTGGCATTACCCAATTGCGCGAAGCTGTCGCGGCAGACATCGAAAGATTACGAGGCGTGCGTGTCGACCCCGGGAACATTGTTTGTGTCCCTGGCGGCAAGGTCACCATGTTCTTCGCCATCATGATGTTTGGCGAGGCCGGTGCGGAGATTATGTATCCGAACCCAGGGTTCCCGATCTATGAATCCGTGATCAACTATTCGGGCGCCAAGGCTGTTCCCATCCCGCTGGTCGAGGAGAAGAATTTCTCCTTCGATGCCGAGGAGGTGTTGTCACTCATCACACCAGCCACACGGTTGATGATCATCAATACACCCGCCAACCCAACCGGTGGCGCTGTACCCCGTGAGGAAATGGACAAACTGGCTGCCGGGCTTGAGGCACATCCACATGTCGCGATCCTGTCTGACGAAATCTACGGGCAGATGACTTATGACGGTCTCGAACATGTCAGTCTGCTCGAATACGAGCATTTGCGGGACCGTCTGATCCTGCTCGATGGCTGGTCTAAAACCTATGCCATGACGGGTTGGCGTCTCGGATATGCGTTGTGGCCTGAAAGCCTCGTCGACATGGCCACGCGATTGGCGATCAACTGCCATTCCTGCGTCAACGCCGCGACCCAGTTTGCGGGCATGGCCGCACTTGAGGGACCTCAGGATTCCGTCCATGAAATGGTCCGGGCGTTTGATGAACGCCGCAAAATCATTGTCGACGAATTGAACGCCATCAACGGTTTCTCATGTGTGACCCCAAAGGGAGCCTTTTACGCATTCCCGAATATTTCCGGGACCGGACAAAGCGCGCGCGAGGTGCAGGACAAACTGCTGACCGAAGCGCATGTTGCAACAGTTGCCGGCACGAGTTTTGGCCATTTGGGTGAGAATTACGTTCGCTTTTCTTACGCCAATTCAGTCGAAAATATTCGTGCCGCACTCACGCGTGTACGCAAAATATACAACTAACTGCCCATTAATTCATCAACCAGCATATTTTTTAATCATTTAGGCAACTTTGAATATTACGCAAATTTGGATAGTTTGTTTACTTTCAAAGTCTTGTCGTCGGTTTGTAAGTGGCACAGCCTGTGCTATGCCCAATATATCGGCGGGCTCAACTCGAACCGGCCGCTAGAGCCATGCGGTGGAGGCAACAGGAAACAAATGAAAAAGATCGAAGCCATTATCAAACCGTTCAAGCTCGACGAAGTGAAAGAGGCACTGCATGAAGTGGGCCTCAAGGGCATTACTGTCGTCGAAGCCAAAGGTTTTGGTCGCCAGAAAGGCCACACTGAGCTCTATCGCGGCGCAGAATATGTCGTCGACTTTTTGCCCAAGGTAAAGATCGAGATTGTTCTCGAAGACAATCAGGTCGAACGGGCCATCGAAGCCATTCAGGAAGCGGCCCGCACAGGCCGCATCGGGGACGGTAAAATTTTTGTCTCGACAGTTGACGAGGCCATCCGAATTCGCACGGGCGAACGTGGCGCCGAAGCCGTCTAACGGTTCAAGCGCCAGAACAAACACCAAGACCTTTAATTTTTTTCCAAAGACAGGGAGCCTAAATATGTCGGACACCAAAACCGTCCTGGACATGATCAAAGAGAACGACGTCGAGTTTGTGGACTTTCGCTTCACCGACCCGCGTGGCAAGTGGCAGCACACCGCCCAGCACGTCTCCACGATCGATGAAGACCTGCTGACCGAAGGCATCATGTTCGACGGCTCGTCGATCGCCGGTTGGAAGGCCATCAATGAATCAGACATGATCCTGATGCCGGACCTTTCCTCCGCTGTCATGGACCCGTTTACAGCTCAGCCCCAGCTGATCCTGTTCTGCGACATCCTTGAACCTGCGACGGGTGAATCCTATACGCGTGACCCGCGTGGCACGGCAAAGCTGGCCCTCGCCTATCTGGAATCCAGTGGTGTCGGTGACGCAGCATTCTTTGGCCCGGAAGCAGAATTCTTCGTCTTCGACGACGTTCGCTTCGAAAACTCGATGAACCGCAGCTTCTATGAAGTCGATAGCATCGAAGGCCCCTACAACACAGGCGCCGACTATCCCGAAGGCAATATGGGCCATCGTCCTGCCGTCAAGGGTGGTTACTTCCCGGTACCGCCGGTCGATTCCATGACCGACATTCGCGCCGAAATGGTGACCACGGCTCTGGCCATGGGTATCGCGATGGAAAAGCACCATCACGAAGTTGCTCCCAGTCAGCATGAGCTTGGCCAGAAGTTCGACACGCTGTTGAACGCTGCCGATCAGATGCAGATCTACAAGTACGTGGTCCACAACGTGGCAGCCCAGTATGGCAAGACGGCAACCTTCATGCCGAAGCCGATCGCGGGCGACAACGGCTCGGGCATGCATGTGCATCAGTCGATCTGGAAAGACGGCAAGTCTGCCTTTGCCGGTTCGGGTTATGCCGATCTGTCTGATACCTGCCTCTACTATATCGGCGGTATCATCAAGCATGCGCGCGCGCTGAATGCGTTTACCAACGCTTCGACCAACAGTTACAAGCGTCTGGTCCCAGGTTTTGAAGCCCCTGTGCTTCTCGCCTACTCTGCGCGCAACCGTTCAGCCTCGTGCCGTATTCCTTACGCCACGAGCCCCAACGCCAAGCGCGTCGAGGTCCGTTTCCCCGATCCCACGGCCAACCCGTATCTGGCATTCTCGGCCATGCTGATGGCCGGGCTTGACGGGATCGAGAACAAGATCCACCCGGGCGACCCGATGGACAAGGACCTCTACGACCTGCCGCCCGAGGAGCTCGAGGGCGTGCCGACCGTTTGCAGTTCTTTGGGCCAGGCTCTCGAAGCCCTCAGCGCAGATCGCGACTTCCTCAAGAAGGGCGACGTCTTCACCGACGATCAGATCGATGGCTACATCGAACTGAAGCAGGAAGAGCTCACTCTCTTCATGCAGTCGCCGCACCCGGTCGAGTACCAGATGTACTACTCGGTCTGATCGACCCCACAAGAGAAAACAAAAGCCCCGCCGGGAAACTGGCGGGGCTTTTTCTTTGGGAGCGTCCCAAGCATCCTT
>ENA-UOXV01005545-UOXV01005545.1-marine-metagenome-genome-assembly--contig:-NODE-5545-length-13756-cov-6.990658_pt1 | contig 13756 bp, 13 predicted proteins | sample MGYA00238165_ERZ766961 | MGnify/ENA primary metagenome ERZ766961 (study PRJEB28924, sample SAMN03173240) | marine metagenome | biome: Marine; feature: Water; material: Subsurface seawater | place: North... | reverse complement strand
ATAAAAAATAATGAAAGAAAAATTAATGACCCACTCCTGAAATCAAATATTATTACCACAGTTACCGCTAAAGCAAGAATTAGCAACATTAGATTTTTCTTTTTATTATCTTTTGGATTTGCATCGTTTAAAAATTGAAAATAATATATAGCACATAAAATATTACTCATAGATACCACTAATAGAGGTACCGTATTTATACTTGATTTTTGAAAATAGTCTGAGAGATCAGAATGATCAAAAGGATTTAAATAATTTTTATATATAATCCATACAGTAAATACTAGTAATATTTTTGAAAAATTGTAAAAAACAGAATTTATTTTTTCAGGATTTTCACTAAATTTTCTTCCAATATAATATCCCATACAGGTCATTGACATCCATGCTGATATGCTTCCTGGAATTCCAAATACATTCAAAAATAAAAGTATAAAATACAAGAATGTTAGGAATAACCCAAACACTGAATTTTGATATGTAGAAATCAACAAATAAATTGGTATTAAAAATGCAAACTGGATAAATATAAACAAAAACTCCTGCTGAGGTAATACAAAAGGAAAAGCAAATAATATTAAAATCAAGTATAAAATGGCGTTAAGTACGTTAGTGATGTTAATTATCAAAATAATGCATTTATGAATTAATCAAATTATAAATTTTCAAATTTAATTAGCGACCAGCCCCAAACAATTCAGTTTTATCAACCTGTACAGCTGCCCCTTTGACAATTTTAATAATTAAGGAACAGTTTTTTAACGTGTCTAATCTATGTGCAATCATAATAATTGTCATTCTTTGATTTACAGATTCTAACGCAGTTATGATTTGATTTTCGGTATTTAAATCTAGTGCACTGGTAGCTTCATCAAGAATTAAAACATCCGGATTTCTATAAAGAGCTCGTGCTATTCCAATACGTTGTTTTTGACCACCAGACAAGTTGATTCCCCTCTCTCCAACCCTTGTATCGAATCCTGATACCCAACTAGAAATATCTTCATAAATGGCTGCTAATTTTGCTGATTTTATTATTAATTCCATATCTATCTGTTCTTTCGGAACGCCCAATGCAATATTCTCAATTATTGAAGCATCACATAAAAAAATATCCTGAGGAACGTAGGCAATTTTCTCCCTCCAAGAAAATACCGAATCGTTGTCAATAATCTCATCATCTATTAATATATTCCCTTCAGTTGGTACTAATAGTCCCATCAAAATATTTATAAAAGTACTTTTTCCACTTCCTGTAGATCCAATTATTCCTACTCTAGATGCTTTTTTAATATCAAGCGACAATTTATCAATTATGTTAGAGCTTGATTCTTTATAGCTAAATGATATATTATTAAATTTAATGTCATTTTCGAATTTTAGTGGTTTAAGATTTTGGGGACTATATATAGACAAAGACAAATAATTATTTATATCAAATAAAATTGATCTGCTGCCAATTATACTTGCAAAGCAAGTATAAATTTGCTGAAGTGACGGTATCACTCTGAGTGCAGAAATTGCAAATAACGCTAAAATTGATGTTGTACGAACTGAAGATTCGGAGTTACTTAACAGATAGGCAATAACCGCAAAAGCTGTAAAGCCTACAGCTTCTAAAACAAAACGTGGGGCACCACCAATGATTGCAATATTAGCGTGAGCATTCCTCAACGGAATATCAGCTTTCCTATACTCATTTACAAATGTATCTTGGGCACGATTAATAATAATATCCTTTATACCGCCCAAGCCTTCTTGTAATAACTTAAACACTGTATTTTGATAATAATTTATGTCGTTAGAACTCCTCTTTAACTTATTGCGAGAAGTGATTAAAATAATTAAATACAATAAACCAAATGTACCAAAAGAGCCTAATGCAACTATAGGCTCAATATAAAATAGGAATGTAATTATTGCGGTTGCCATAAAAACTGAGCTCACAACAAGCAAGGCTGAAACTAATGATTCTCGTACCAATCGATCGACCTTAACAGAGATACTTGATATTATATCACTACTATTTGATTCAATATGTGTTGAATATGGCTGATTTAGAAATTTTGAATAAATGGAGATGCTCAACTCTGCCCCGATAGAATGACTTACATGGGTTTGAATCCATAAAAGACAAAATCTAAAAAGACCTGAAGCTAAACTTAAAACTACAAATATTACAGTTATGTAAAAAGCAAATTTATCACCAGTTGAATCTCTGATCGAATTTAAAATTGAGTTAAAAAGCCCGCCATTGGGTGATGAATTTACCGACGTAATTATTTGCATGAATGGAATCAACGCAGAAATACTAATTACTTCAAACAATGCTGAGACAATGGAAAGTAGCAAAACTAAAATTAGTTGAATTTTACGTTTTTTTGATAATTGAAAAAACAAAAATTTCAAACTATTAAATATATTGTCATTATAATTCATACTTTATAAACTAATAATTTATCATTATTTTCAGAAAATAATGAGTGTCTCGCAAATGATAATGCTAGGCTAATTATAGCCAGCTATACTTTCATAATAACTCATCATTTCAAGTTGATCACCAATTGGTTGTAACAATGAAAAATCATTATTCAAAAAATTTTCAACTTGCCTAAACAACCCTGGTTTAAAATCAATATCATACCTGTCATCAATAGGTAGTTGATTTATCTCAACAGATCCTAAAGATTGATAAAATAATGCCTCCATTGGTTTAAGAAAAAACCGCCTTTTTGATGTAATTACTTCAACCGCCCATCTGCCAGGGCCTGTCCAATTTGCATGATAAGTGAATGGTACATTATTTATTGATATTCCTGAACCAACGAATGTTGAACCACTTGGATGCCATACAATATCATTAGTACCAGAAACCATTGGAAAAAGTTGCTCTGGCTTACCAATTAGGTAAAAGGCAGTATCAATTACATGTGATGAATTGGACAATATCCATCTATTAAGTGCGGCTTCACTATGAGTATCTAAACCGAAAGTGTGCGTCCATTCTGTAAACTCAAAATGACAACTTTTTATTCCACCATCTTTTTTAACTTCCTGTGTTAATCTAATAACAGATGAATAAAATCTTCTATTATAACCAATCACAACCTTACAATTCATTGCTTCACTTTGTGATTTAATCCGCTCTAATCCTTCTATTGTCAGATCGCCTGGCTTTTCAATTAATATTTTTTTTAAACCCGTATTAATTAACAAACTAGTTGTATCACCAAGTATATCAACGTTAACAACGTTAATTGCTACCTCCGGAATTAATGAATTATGTTTTAAATAATTCTCAATCCCGCCACTATGATATTCAAATTGTGGATATATAGATTTTAATTTATTTACATTAAAATCACCCCTACCAACTACTATAACTTTTTTATTCATAGCATTTAATACTTTTAAATATTCAAATGCCATGCTTCCACTTCCAACTAAAAGTATTGTATCCAAATGCATAATAAATTTGATTTAAGTTATTGGGCAAACTGATATTATTTCGTTTTTAATATCACTTAAATAGTCTAAATATCCTTTTAATAATGGTAAATGCAATTCCATTGAATCTTCATACCTGGTCAAGGTTGACTCTCCGGAGAGTATGATTTGTTCTGCGATGTTTTTTGTAAGCTGGCTTTGATATTCCGCAATTACAGGTAACTCCACATTATTTATTTTGCCATTAATATCAATAGTACTAATAAAACACTTACCATTTTCTTCAAAAATTAAAATGACTTCTTTATTTGTTTTTATTGATATTGTATACGGAATCTCAGATTCAAGACAAGTAAAACTAAAAGAAGTTGAATTTTTAAATTTTCCTTTTATTGAACCAAAAAATTCGATGTACTTTGACTCTCTGGGTCCTGTAATTACTGAATATGCCGACACAATTTTATTACCAAAATCTAGGTGTTCAATTTCATAAGATTTTACTCCCGTTAAAAATGCAATCAAATCAAGAAAATGTATTGCAGAAGTGGCCATGCTCCAATTAGCTCCAATAACATCAAAGTCCAAAATTTGATTTTGTTCTAGGCGAGATTTTAGCCCTTTATAAAATTCCCACATTCTTCTAGGACAATTAACCCAGGTATTTACTTTTTTACTTCTCAATAATTCATTAATTTGAGAATATGTTTCTTCATCCTGAAATAAAAATTTTTCAAGAACTAGGTTGTGTATTTTAAATTTATCGCATAAATCAATTACAATATTTTTTCTGTAATCAGAAGTTGTAGCTATTATTGCTAGGTGAAATTCATCAATGCTTAACTCACCTAAATTTTCAAAATATTTTATTGATAAAATATTTTTATTGAACGGCATATCTTGCAAAAGCAATTTTGCTTTTGCAATAGCCTCTTGATTTGGATCTACAACTATAATAGAAGTTTCGGGCATTACTACTTGCGAAAGAGATTGTAAATGTCTGCTTCCTAACTTTCCTGCACCTATAAGAATAATGTTTATCATTTTATATATAATTACCGGGCGTCCAGCCCTCCATCAACAATAATGTTCTGTTCTGTTACATAACTAGATGCATCAAAGGCTAGATAAATTAAAGCACCAGCCATTTCATTTGCCTAAGGCATCCTATCCAGTTTATTAATCTGTCCTCCAAGATAAAAGAACCCTTAGGTATCGTTAAATAAATCATTATTATAAAATTGTTAAACCGCCATCCACAACTAAATTGTGTCCTGTTATATATGAGGAGTCGTCAGAAAGCAAGAAATGTATCGGGCCCATTATGTCGTGGGGCTGCCCCATACGTTTTAACGGAACCTTCTTATTGTATTTATTAACGAAAGCATCTGGTTGGTTATCAAAAATTCCCCCTGGTGATACTATATTCACCCTAACGTTGCAATGTCCATAGTATGAAGCCAAATATCTTGATAAATTATTAATTCCGCCTTTAATAGCAGAATAAGCTGCAGGCATGGTCATGGTTGTGCCCTCATATATACTAAAATCTGGCGCTACCATACCATAAATAGAAGACATATTAACTAATGAACCAAATTGCTGCTGCTTCATATGTTCTAACACTATTTGACAACATAAATAATAGCCGTTTAAATGCATATCTACATTTTTCCTCCAAGATTCAAACGGGATATCTTCAAGTTTTTCTCCCCAATCTTTCGTTCTGGGATATGCGTTATTTACCCAACCGTCTATCCTGCCATACTTTTTAACAATATCTGTAACTACTGATTTAATTGAATTCTCATCAGTTATGTCAAGTATAAAATTATCATCTAACTGATTATCAAAATTAATATCTGTTGATATTACTTTGGCATCTCTATTTTTTAAAGATGCAACAATCTTCTTTCCAAGTAAACCGCTCGCTCCGGTTATTACAATCACCTTATCTTTAACAGAAAACATTTCTTAGCTATAAAATTATACAATAAAATACTTTTCAATCAGGCCTTTAGTATTTTCCTTAAATCTATTTGATGGGAATTTGCCCAGAACGGTTACCGAATCATTAATGTTTTGATTAATTACCATAGATTCTGCTGCGAAAGTAACATTTTTTCCAACCTTACAGTCTCCAATTACTGAAGTATTTGAATACAAAATGTTATTTCCGCTAAAGGTTGGATAAATACCGTCTGTTGTAGCACCAACAGTAACACTTTGATACACAACTAAAAAATCGTTATATACACCATTTCCCAGCACGGTTCCTAACGGATGTACGAACATAAAATGATCTGGCAATGTAATTCCGTAATAGGCATCAATTCCAAACATTGCTTTATTAAGTAAAAAAAACTTTGAGGCCAATGTTTCATAACCTTCCTTATACAAAAAATTGGACATAAGGTAGAGAAAGGAAGAATAATGGTCTCCATGGAGGTGATTAAAGTAAGAGGCCCGGTTATCAGCATAGTATTTCAATCTAATTGCATCAAAGCAAATCCTTAGTCTTTTTAAAGATTGTTGGACACAATGTGAAATAGCTTTTTGTTCTATTATGTTATCGTCTGGATAGAATAAACAAATTTGACTAGTGACGTAATTTTCCAACGATTTTTCGGAAAGACTCAGATTTAGTGGTCGCATTACTAAATTTCTTTTATTGGAACTTTGTTGTTTTTTAAATAGGCTCTTGCCCTAATGGGATTATTGTCTCCAAAATGAAATATACTTGCCATAGCCAGACCACTAACTACTGTTTGTGTATAAGCATCTGCCAGATGCTTAAAATTACCAGCACCGCCACAGGCAATAACTGGTAATCTTGTATTGTTATTAACTAAATTGATTAAATCAATATCATATCCATCCATCATACCATCTTGGCTGATATTATTAATAAAAAACTCACCGGCTCCTATAGATTCCATTTTTTTTAAATGATCCTTTAAGGATATATCACAACGAATTCTACCTGAATTTTTATAAAGAACATATTGATTCTCTTCTAGTTTCACATCGATACCAATTATTATACATTGTTTGCCAAACATTTCAGAGCTTTCCCTTATAAGATTTTCGTCTGTATAAGCTGCGGTATTAATAATCACCTTATCTGCACCAACTAAAAGTAATTCTCTAATAGCATCAACGGAATTTATACCACCACCAATAGTAAGTGGCATAAAACATTCTTTAGAAACTTTTAAGATTATTTCCTTATTCGTTGCACGAGACTCATTTGTTGCATCAATATCAATGAATGCTAACTCATCCACATACTGTGCATTATAAATTCTAGCTGCAGAAACTGGATCCCCCGTATCACGATAGTTACCAAATTGCCTTCCTTTTACCATTCTCCCGTTCCTTAGTAAAAGAGTGGGAATTAATCGTTGTTTAAGCATTCGTTTTTGAAAAATTAGTCAAAATCTGCAAACCCTGCTTTTGGCTTTTTTCAGGATGAAATTGAATCCCTACAACATTTTGCCTGTCATTCATCACTATAGAAGGAAACTCAAAGCCATAATCCGTGGTTGATATTATGCTACTGTTACTATCTACATGGAATTGATAGGAATGAACAAAATAAAAATCAGCTGTTTGTTTTACATCTTCTAAAATAGAATGATCATTTACTAATTTAATTCCATTCCATCCAACATGAGGTACTCTAACACTATTCTCTGGAAATATTTCAACACTCCCTTTAATTAAACCTAAACCAGCGCACTCATATGGTTCAGTTCCTTTTTCAGCAAGTAATTGCATACCTAAACAAATCCCAAGAATTGGAAGTCCTTTACTATTAAAAGATGTAATTGCATCAACAAATCCCCGATCATTAAGGTTTTCCATAGCCTTTGCAAAGGAACCAACACCAGGAATTATTAAATGGGAAATAATGTTAAAATCACCAGTATTATGAATGATACAATTCTCTACCCCTAAATACTCAAGAGCATTTGTGACGGAAGATAAATTACCCATTCCATAGTCCAAAACACCTACCATCATTTTCTATTATTCTCGCGGTACCATTCATCCATATCATGAGCTTTCTTACCCTTTTTGATATTGTCGAAATCTGGCTCAAAAGGAGGTACAATAAACTTTTTTATTGTATTATTAAATTCTTCTTCAGTGATTCCCATATATTCAAGGAAAACATCTAAAGATTCGGGCCTGTTACCTTCAAAATTATCAATCCACTCTTGTGCTTCAGCTCTTGCCATTCTATCATTCCGTATTTCGAAATTTGTAAGCTGAGTTACACGGCTATATCCCCTTTTTAGGTATTTAATATAATCTCTGGTTCCCTGCATCCAGCATTCTATTTTTGCAAATTCCTTATTAATGCTATCTGGAACCCCTTCCAATTCATCACCTGACCAACCCAGCTCTTCCATTATTATTTTTGTATTTGCTTTGTAGTCCCATGGAATAAAACTACCCAGACAAACAGAATAATAATCCATCTTTTTAAGATCAGACAATTTGGGATAAGTATAAGGATAAAGGTCTCTTTTTTCAACAGGATCTTCTGGCTTATTAATCATGCCCCACATATCATCTGCACTTATTCCGAGATTGCGGATCATATTGAATTTTTCTTCATCCTCCCATTCAATAACATTATCTTCATAAGTGTAGTAAGCAGACATTTCAGCTAAAGGTTCGCCCCATAAAATAAGAGGAACATTATAACGAAGAGCTACCTGTAAAGGATAAGAATAAATGCCGGTATGACAATGCCAGCAAAAGTCTGTTTTTCTGCTAAAAGCCTCCCACATCAATTTTTTAACGATCTTCCAGTTTGGAGTAAAATCGATAAAATCAGCTCCAAGCTTCTTTAGTACAGTAGTTGTATTCTGCTCATGATGAGATCTCATAAAACCATGATTGAATCTAACTACTAATGGTTTTATTTTATACTCTTTCATTAAATAATACAATGTAAATGTACTGTCCTTCCCTCCGCTGAAAGGAATTATACAATCGTAATCATACTTGCCTCTGTATTTTTCTATTACATTATCAAGCATTAACTTCCGCTTATCCCAGTCAATATTAGTCTTCTTAAATTCAGAAGTCCTACACATATTACATCCCTTTCCACCTTCATCAATTACAAGGGTTTCATAGGTTTCGGGTAATAAACAATTACCACATTTTTTTAACTCGCTCATATTAATTAAATTTTCTAAATACTGGTTTAATGATTGGTGATTTTAGATAATCTTGAATTCCATTTTCTAATGCTTGAGAAACTACTTTCAATGAAGCATAAACTGCGTCCAAAGTTTGGTTCAACTCACTATCTTGATGGGAATAAGAAATTGCTAAATAAGGCATGATAACACCGCTTTTAATCATCTCTTGTGCGAATAAAGTTCGAAGTTCCAAAGAGGAATTCCCTTCAATATCTTTTGTAACATAACCTGGAGAGCAGGGATATCCTTCAACTACAAAATTACTCTTAATTCCTAAACTTTCTGCAATATCATTCATTCCATCCTTCAATTTAGTTCCATAAGTCCAAAAATGGCTTATTACATTATCCCTTTTTAGAATCTCAATAGTTTTAATAAATGCGCCCAGTGCACTCATCTCCGCACCATGAGTTGTGGAAGTTAGAAAAACACGCTCTTCTCCTTCATTTAAAATACTCCCAAGTTTCATGATGTCAGCTTTCCCTCCTAATGCTGCTACAGCAAACCCATTAGCCATTGCTTTTCCAAAAGTGCATAAATCAGGTTGGATATTATAAAATGTTTGAGCACCTTGTAAATGCCATCTAAATCCCGTTATCATCTCATCCAAAATAAATACAGCACCATTTTCTTTACAGCTATTTTGTACTTTTTGAAGGAAATTTAAGTTATTATTTGGGCAATCGCTACATTTTATATTATTATCACATTCATCACTACAAGGCTTCAAAGTTGTAGCTGCTTCTAAAATAACTCCAGCAATTTGTCCATCATATTTTTCAAATAACTCATTCAATGAATTAATATCATTGTAATGAAATTTCAAAGTAAAATTACTAGTCTCCTCCAAAACACCTTTACACATGACAGTGGAACCAATAAACCAATCATCAAATGAGAAAAAGGGTTGTTCATATGGAACTGCAATATATTTTCTATTGGTATATGCCCTGGCTAATTTGACAGCGGCTGTAGTTACTGTGGAGCCATGTTTTGCAAATTTCACCATTTCAACAGAAGGAATTAGGTCTACCATGAGTTCTGCAGCTTTCAATTCCGTTACAGATGCTCTAGTAAGGTTATTCCCTTTTAAAATCTCTTTAAAACATGCATCCGCAACTTCTTTATTTCCATATCCAATATTTACAGACCTAAGTCCCATTCCATAGTCCAGGTATTTTTGGCCATCTGGGCTATAAACAAATGCTCCCTCTCCCCTGTCTAAAATAGCAGGTGCGTTCGAGGGAAATTGATCATCACCACGGGAATAGGTATGGGCTCCTCCGGGTATTACACTATGAAGTCTATTTTTGTAATCTATCATTTCTCAAATAATATTTTTTTATTAAATAATTGTTTTTCAATTATAAATTCAGCGAATTGCCAGTCTAAGGGTTCATCAATTTCAATACCTGGAATTTGACCTACATCATACCCCATTGTTTTTTGGGTATAAAAAGTTTTTAACCTCATAAAACTCTCCCACTTACTAATATAGAATCCTCCGGATGGCGTAATTTCTTTTTTAAAAGCTTGTCTATCTAATCGTTTAAGTGTCTCCAAATTATTTGCAATGTTTTTTAAATACATCTCATCCTCTTGAATAAATAATTTATGTGGCCTACTTTCTCTAACAGCAACAATTGCCTCTGCATTTTGGTTTGAATCAAGTCTAGAAACAGCAAGATCAAGATCATTTGGCAATATGAATGGGGATGTAGGCTCTAGTAACCCAATGTATTCATATTTAGCATGTAATGAATTAGCATGCGCCATGGCATGTAAAATTACATCTGCTGACTTTATTTCATCGCCAGATAAAACATCAGGTCTGAGAAAAGGAACAAAAGCACCACTTTCCTTAGCAATTTCAGCATAAGTTAATGAATCTGTACTTATCCAAACATCGGAAGAGCAAGTGGTTAATAAGCCACATTTAACTCTGTAATTTAACAAAGGATGCCCACCTAATAATTTAATATTTTTATCTGGTATAGACTTGGAGCCAGCTCGTGCAGTAACTAACCATAAGACTTTCTTCATAGCTCTTAAAAAGTTATAAATTCGACATCGGCCTGAGCTTTGATATAATCATCATGTTTACCTATATCAAGCCAATAACCTCTCAAAGGAAACGAACTAACTTTGTATTTATGTTCCAATAAATACTCTAATAAATCAGTTGCGTCATAAAATTGATCCTTTGGTATTTTGCTGCAAAGCTCTCTTTTAATGAGATATATACCTGCATTAGCAAAATAAGTGTAAGTTGGTTTTTCTCTAAAACTTTGAATTATATTATCCGTTGTTTCAAGAATTGCATATGGAACATTAACGTTATAAGGAATAGTTGCTACTGCAAAATCAGAATTAGAGTCAATAAAATCAAGAAAAAATTTCTCATAATCCAGATTAGTCAAAATATCAGAATTAGTAATTAATACATAATCATGTTCAAAGGATGGAATTAACGAAACGGACCCAATAGTACCAAGAGCTGTTTCTTCTTTTACATACTTAATTCTAACTCCATTGTCGCTCCCATCTTTTAAATAATCCTCAATTTGTTCACCCAAATACTTTACTGAAATCCAAAAATCATCAACTCCAAAACTTATTAGTCTGTCAATATTATGTTTAATAATTGGTTTTTCGCCAACAACTAGTAATGGCTTCGGTATTGTATCAGTTAAAGGTTTTAATCTTTCCCCTCTACCACCAGCCATAACAATAGCATCAACTGGCAAATAGGATTTTATAAATCTAAAATTAATAACATTTACTACAACACCAGTATAATCAATTACAGGTAAAACTTTAAATCCCTGTTCTCTAAGTACAATAATTTCTTGCAAAGTATATTGACCTCGTAGAATTGATTTTGGATTTGGCTGTAGGAATTCTTCTACATTATTTTGAAGACTTAAATTATCAATAAAACCTCTACGTAAATCCCCGTCAGTTAAAGAACCCTTTAGTTTACCAAAATCATCAATTACAAAAAGTATTGCATCTAAGCCGAGTTCATTTAATCTCTGCAAACATCCTTTTAAAGGTGTAGAACAGTTGATTAAATGTTTTTTAAAATCATAATTCATTTTTCAATAATTCTAATTACCTGGAATGCCTCAGCATATTTTACTCCCGAGGTTGCACCACGAAAATGTGCTAGTGCTGTAATATTGTCGAAAGATCTTGGAAAAGGATGCACCTCAATCTCAGATTTAAAGATAGACATTATTTCTAGTTTCCTTTCCAAATAACCACTAATATCCACAAAATAATTTGGTATAAATACTCTTTCAAATAGTGCTGGTGCAAATTCAGTTTCAGAAATACACTCATACATTAGTACACGTTTTATAAAAGGATATCTAAATGATTTTGTACAAGCCATAACAGCATCAAAAACTATTCTATGATCAGAATGAGCATCAGATCTATTCATTACGTATACAGTTTCAGGTTCTATTTTCTTGAAAATGTCGGAAATAAGAGGAATAATTAAATTCAATTCCCTATCTGTCAATTGCATTGTTGGGAAATCAAGCTTAAATACGGATTCGAACCCAAACGCTTGAGTTACCTTTTTAATTTCATCCTGCCTACTTTCAACCCTTTCTTTTGTAAAACCAAATTCTTCAGATACATTAGTTACAATTAACCAATAAATTTCATCTCCGGCTTCCTTATGCTTAAGCAATGTTCCGCCAACACCCAAAGTCTCATCATCAGGATGAGCAGATATTACAATAATTTTTCTCATAAGTATGAATAGTTAAATAGCTGATCTGGTTTGATTTCTAATTTTAACCAAATAGCCGAATCTGCTGTTTTTACTTTGACCCAATTAGATTCTAATTCTAAAATTTTGCCAGGTTCTATATTTTTAAATTCACATTCAATAATCTTTGATTCAAAGACTTTTATATCTCCTACATTAGTTTCTATGTGCGCACCTACATAAGGTTTGGAAAGTGCTCTTACTAAATTAAAAATAGTTTGAGAATTCATACGAAAATCTATACGCCCATCAGACTTGCCGCGTTTTCTCCAATTATTGCCAAGTGTTATTGGTTGTTTTTTAAACATCACTTTCCCCTCTTCGAACTCCTTTGTGAAATCTAAAATTTGGGGAATAGCTATTTTTATAATTTTATTGTATAAACTAAAAGCATCATCTTCTTTTGAAATATTTACTACTTTTTGTGAAATTATATCCCCAGAATCAGCCCCCTCATCCATTATAAAAAAGGAAGAACCTGTTTGTTCTAGCCCCAATGCTAATGCCCATATGATGGGGTGTCTGCCTTTATTTAAGGGCAGTAATGCAGGGTGAAAACCAACCACTCCAAACTTAGCCAGGTTTAATAATTCATTTTTAATTAAACTCGACCATCCAAAACAATAAATAATATCAGGTTCAAAAGACTTAATAAAGTCAATGTTATTTTCATGATTTATATCTTTAACAAATTTATATGGTACATTATTATTAACACATAATGGAGTTAAATCTTTAAAATCGCTATTAAATTCTGAACTTTCCTTAGTAGCCACTCCAATTACTTGATGACCGCTATTGATTAATGCCTCAAGCGCTATATATGAAAACTCAACTGTTCCTATGAAAAATATCTTCATGAAAATCGTAAAATTTCTTTTTTATTAAATTTTGTAATTCCGCATTTTTTAAAATTTCAAGAATTGATTCTGAAGGATTACCCTCTCCGTAAGGATTTTTACTATTCTTTATTGAATCTTTAAAATTTTGGCTTAATGCCTTTTTAATAGCCCCAGTTATTGAGACCGATTCAGGATTACAACTAATTATAGTTTCACCTAAAACTCTGCCTCTTTGTCTATCTCCAATATTAATTGTTGGGATTTTAAAAGATGGCGCCTCTAATAAGCCGCTAGAAGAATTACCAACAACCATATCAACATGCTGTAAAGCAGAAAGATATCTTAATTGCCCCATTGAGGTAAATGCCATTGCTTTTTGGGAATTTTTTGCAACATATTCATCAATTAAAGAATTAATAATTCTTCCATCAGTATCTGCATTAGCCTTAGTAAAAATCAATAAA
>ENA-UOXV01005544-UOXV01005544.1-marine-metagenome-genome-assembly--contig:-NODE-5544-length-13758-cov-8.091513_pt1 | contig 13758 bp, 15 predicted proteins | sample MGYA00238165_ERZ766961 | MGnify/ENA primary metagenome ERZ766961 (study PRJEB28924, sample SAMN03173240) | marine metagenome | biome: Marine; feature: Water; material: Subsurface seawater | place: North... | reverse complement strand
AACTGAGCTATCAGACCACGCACAGTCTTTTTCCATAATTTATTTAAATAATCAACGAAAAACTAAACTAAATTTGCTGATTTTAACAAATTGAACACCTGATAAAGAGGCAAACCGACGACATTTGAATAAGATCCATTTAAAGTTTTAACAAATCTTTCTGCATAACCCTGAATTGCGTAAGCCCCCGCTTTATTTCTCCATTCATCTGTTTGAAGATAATCATCAATATCATTTTGATCTAATTTTTTGAACGTTACCTTGGAGCTTACTATTTTTAACTTATTAAATTTTTCATTTTTTAGATAAATGGCAGTTACAACAGTGTGTTTTCTACCAGAAAAAAAATTTAAGAATTTTTTTGCCTCTAAGTGATCTCTTGGTTTACCAAAAATTTTTCTTCCACATATGACAATCGTATCAGCCGATAAAATATTTTTTGTAGGGAATTGATCAAAAACAAAATCACCTTTTTCTTTTGCTAATCTTTTGCAATAACTGATTGGATTTTCTTTTTTTTTTATACTTTCGTCAATTTCTGAAGCCTGAATAAGTTCAGGGATAATATTTATACTTTTTAATAAGTCCAATCTTCTTGGTGAAGCACTTGCTAATACCAGACCACTTATAACTTGGGCCATCTATTTTAATCGGAATGTAATTCGACCTTTAGTTAAATCATAAGGCGTAACTTCAACTAACACTTTATCTCCTGTCAGAACTCTAATTCTATTTTTTCTTAATTTACCAGAAGTATGCGCTAAAATTTCATGATTGTTTTCAAGCTTAACTCTAAACATGGCATTAGGTAACAACTCTGTTACCGTTCCATTAAATTCTAACATTTCTTCTTTTGCCATATAATTAATTATTGTTATTTAAGCGTGTCTTAATTGAAAGAGCGTGCGCTTGCAACCCTTCATAATTTGCTAAATCTATTGCCGCCTGCCCTATTTTTTGAATACCTAATTTAGAACACTTTATTAAAGAGGTTTTCTTATAAAAATCTGCAACAGATAAACCGGATGAAAATCTTGCAGTACCAGAAGTTGGCAAAACATGATTTGGCCCAGCAATATAATCTCCTATGGCTTCGGGACTGTAGTCTCCTAAAAAAATTGACCCTGCATTAATAATTTTTTTTTCAATTTTTTCACAATTTTTAATTTTAATTTCTAAATGCTCAGGAGCTATTTTGTTCACTAAATCAATAATTTCATTATCATTTTTACAAATAATAATTGCTCCATAATTTTTTATACTTTTTGCTGCAATTTCTTTTCGAGGTAATTTTGGAATTATTTTTTTTATTTGTGATAATACGCTCTCTGCAAAAGCTTTATTTTTTGTTAACAATATACATTGTGATAACTGATCATGTTCTGCTTGCGATAAAAGATCTATAGCTGTCCAATAAGAATTATTTTCTTTTCCGGCAACTACAGTGATTTCTGAAGGGCCAGCAATCATATCAATTCCTACCTGGCCAAAAACTTCCTTTTTTGCTGTAGCTACATAAATATTTCCTGGACCAACTATTTTATCAACTTGATCCACTGTTTCTGTTCCGTAAGCAAGAGCTGCAATAGCTTGGGCACCACCAATTCTAAATATTTTTTTTACTCCACAAATAGTTGCGGCATATATAACGCCCGCATTAATCTCATTGTTAGGAGTGGGCACTACCGCAATGATTTTTTTTACACCAGCAACAATTGCTGGAATTGCATTCATTAAAACTGTGCTGGGATAGCTAGCTTTGCCACCTGGAATATAAATTCCAACTTTGTTTAAGGGTGTATATTTGTAACCAAGCTGATTATTAAATGCGTCTTTGTATTGAAAAGAATGAACTAATTGTTTTTTGTGAAAAGAATAAATTCTTTTATAAGCAATTTGTATCGCTCTTTTTACCTTAACATCTAAAGTGCTTATTATTTGTTTAATTTTTTTTTTTGATATTAAAATATTTTTTTTATTTAATTTAATATTATCAAATTTTTTTGAATACTGAATAACTGCTTTATCTTTATTCTTTTTAACTTGTTTAATTATTTGAAGAACAATATTTTTATTTATATTAGATTGCTCTCTTTTCGATTCTAAAACTTTAGAAAACTCTTTAGAAAAATTTTTTTGTTTGGTATTTAAAATAAACTTCATTAAATTTTATGTTTTGGTTTATATTTTGTTTTCCAACTATTAGAAAAATCTTCAAGAGTTGAATTAATAAATTCTGTTTCAATAGAAATAACCCCGCCACCAGAAAATATCAACTTCAAATTGTAGTTTTCATTTTTTAATTTGATTGCCTCTATTGCCAAAAACTCCAATATTGTAGTTTTTTTCTTAGGATTAATATTTTTGTATTTTGCATTGAGAACTCCATTAAAAACTAATGCAGAACGAACTCTTCTATTATCTCTAAAAACTCCATGCTCGGCATCTTCCCACATAAATCGATTAAAAATACATACAAAGGTTTTATTTTTTATTAAAAACTTTATGTCTTGAGCGACAATTACTGCATCTTGCAAATATGCGGAAAAGATATTTAAATCTTTTTCATCTTTGGCTAACAGTTTTAAATTACCCTGATTATCAAGCATTAATTGTAGTTATTTGTGCTCCACATTTTCTCAATTTTTGGACTAAATTTTCATACCCTCTTTCAAGGTGATAAATTCTATTAATAACTGTTTTTTCTTTAGTAGATAGCGCTGCTAGAACAAGTGAAACAGATGCTCTTAGGTCTGTTGCCATCACTTCAGCTCCATGCAAGGACTTCACTCCTTTAATAATTGCTAATTTTGTTTTCAAAGTAATATCCGCTCCCATTCGCTTTAATTCCGAAACATGTAAAAATCTATTCTCAAATATATCCTCTTGAACATAAGATGTTCCTTTTGTTAAACACATTAAACTCATTATTTGAGCTTGCATATCTGTTGGAAAACCAGGAAATGGTTTGGTTTTTATTTTGATAGGATGAAGATTTTTTTTTCTATAAATCATAACTGAACTTGTATTAATAAATTTTATTTGTGCCCCACAATTTTGTAAAATTGTAAAAATATTACTCATATTTTTTATATCAATTTTGTTTAATGTAATTTTTCCATTGGTAATAAGTGCTGCAACAGCATAGGTTCCAGCTTCTATTCTGTCTGGTATAACAGCATGTGATAAACCATTTAATTTATTTACGCCCTTAATAATAATTACTCTCTTTGCTTTAAAAGAAATATTAGCTCCGGCTTTCTTTAAGAATGATACTAAATCTATAATTTCAGGTTCTATCGCAATATTTTTAATAACAGTTGTGCCTTTACATAAGACAGAAGCCATAATTAAATTCTCTGTCGCTCCAACGGATATAGAAGGAAAATTAAGTCTAGTTGAAATTAATTTTTTATCAACTTTTGCTTGAATATATCCTTTTTGTATTTCTATTGAAGCTCCCATTTTTTTTAGCATTTCAATATGAAGATCTACTGGACGTGTTCCAATAGCACATCCGCCTGGTAATGAAACTTGAGCCTTGCCATATTTTGATAATAAAGGACCTAAGACCAACACTCCAGCTCTCATAGTTTTTACAAGATTGTATGGTGCAATAAATTTTTTATTTTTTTTTGGAAATATATGAATTTCATTTTTTTTTGAAAAATAAATTATTTTTTTACCAATATTTTCTAATAACTTACACATTGTTACAATATCTCTAACAAAAGGAATGTTTTTTAAAATCACCTTTTCATCAAAAAGCAAAGTTGCTGCTAATATGGGCAAGGTAGAATTTTTGGATCCTGAAATATCAATGTTTCCAATGAGTTTTTTACCTCCTTGGATCACTAATTTTTTCATTTAAACTTTGGGAAGAGTTACACCTTTTTGCTTCATATATTTTCCTTTTCTATCTGCATATGAAACTTCAGGGTCTTGATCTCCTTTTAGAAAAATAAATTGGCAAGCTCCCTCATTGGCATAAATTTTAGCTGGCAATGGTGTAGTATTTGAAAACTCTAACGTAACATGACCTTCCCACTCTGGTTCTAATGGAGTCACATTCACAATAATACCACAACGCGCATAAGTACTTTTTCCCAAACAAATAACCAAAACATCTCTTGGTATTTTAAAATATTCAACTGTACTTGCTAAAGCAAAAGAGTTTGGAGGGATGATACAAACATCTTCTTTCTTAGTTACAAAGCTTTCTTGAGAAAAGTTTTTTGGATCAACTAATGCTGAATGAACATTGGTAAAAATTTTAAATTCATTAGATACTCTTGCATCATAACCATAAGATGACAGGCCAAAAGAGATGCTTTCTCCTCTTTGTTGTTCTTCAACAAATGGGGATATCATATTTTTTTCCAAAGACATTTTTTTGATCCACTTATCTGACAGGACGCTCATTTATTATTTTTTTCTTTTAGTTTTTTTTGAAATTCTTTTCTTTTTTTAATATTTTCTTTTAACGCGTTAGATAATTTTTCCTTTTTATTATCTTTATCAGCATTAAAAACCATTAACTACTTATTTGGATTTGTTAAATCGTCTAAAGTAATTGGCTTGCTAATATCGTGCATTTCAGTTGGTTCTTCAACTGATGGTTCTGGATTAGTAGAGGCTCTTTTGGCTCTTTTTAAAGCAAGTCGCTCTTTGCGCTTTGCTTCTTTCAGCATCGCCCTTTCACCACGCTTAGACTTATAATCATAATGAATACCCATGGCCGAGCCTCCTAAAACTAATTTTACTTAAAAAAAATTATTCTTTTTTCAAGTTTACAGCAGATGGACCTTTTTTTCCATCCTCGATATCAAAAGTAAGTACATCTCCCTCGTCAAGATATCCTACTCCGGAATCTTTTACTGCTGACATGTGAACAAAAACGTCTTTTTCTTTATCATCGCGTTCAATAAACCCATAACCTTTGGATCCATTAAACCATTTTACTTTACCTTTTATACTCATTTTTACTCTCTTTTAAGTTGAAGCAATTTTGATATTCAAAAATGCTTTACGCTATAAACAGATATATGACATTTTTGTCAATAATTCTACTTTCGATAAAATTACAAAATAAAAAAGTTAAATATTTCCCTCAATTTTAGAGCAATTTTCTTTATTTATTTTTTTATCAAAAGCTTGTTCTGTTTCTTTTTTTACAACCCAAACAAAAGATTTTTCATAGGTATTGTCTTGAGCAACAGTCGTACATCTTTTTCCAAATTTTACAGAGTGAGTAGTGCAACTTGTTAAAGCTACTAGAGCAACCATAACAATAATAAGTGATATTTTTTTCATAAAAAAAAAATAAATTTAAATAATGATTTTATTTTGCTTCAAAACAGACCTTTTCCAGGCAAAAAATTATAAAAAAGTTGTAAAAGCCTGATATAAATTTTAAAAGTCACAAATATGCCCACATAGCTCAGAAGGTAGAGCACGTCCATGGTAAGGACGGGGTCATCAGTTCGATTCTGGTTGTGGGCACCAAAATTATTGCTCTGATACTAAATTATGTTTTTGAGCACCTAAAGATTCAATTTCAAGCTCAATAACATCACCTGTTTTTAAAAATTGTGGAGGATTCATTCCAGCTCCAACCCCGGGAGGCGTTCCTGTTGTGACGATATCGCCTGGCTGCAAAGACATAAAATTACTTAGATAAGATAAAATATAATTCATGGAAAAAATCATTTTATCTGTATTGCCATCCTGTTTTATTTCTCCATTAACTTTGGTAATCATATTTAAATTATTCACATTTTTAATTTCTTCTTTTGTAACTAAATAAGGTCCAATAGGTCCAAATGTATCTCCTGATTTTCCTTTAATAAATTGTCCACTTCTATTTTTTTGCCAGTCACGTTCGGACACATCATCCACCAAACAATAACCAAAAATATATTCTTCCGCATGTTCTAAAGAAACATATTTAGCTTCCTTTCCAATAACAAAAGCTATTTCTACTTCCCAGTCTAGCTGGGTAGAGTTTCTTGGAATAACAATGTCATCATAAGGACCAATAATACAACTTGTTGCTTTAGAAAATATCATAGGCTCTTTTGGCAAATTAGATTTAACTTCCTTTGCATGATCAGAAAAATTCAAACCTACGGCTAAAAATTTTCCTGGAGTAGCAATGCAAGATCCAATTCTTGTAGAAGAGTCAATTATTGGTAAAGAATTTAAATCGATTTTTTTAATTTTTTCTAAGTTAGCAAAGTTAATATTTTTTGAGTCAAAATCATCTATATGACCTGATAAATCTCTTATCTTTTTATTTTGATCTAAAATTCCTGGTTTTTCTTTTCCTTTTTCTCCAAATCTGAGTAGCTTCATTTAAATACCTCTTTTATTTAATTTTAAAATTTCTTTATATAAAGAGCTATGATCATTATCTCCTAATCCTGCATTTACTAAACTTTGATACATTTTTTGAATAAGGTTAGATATTGGAAGCTCTGTTTGATAATCTTTAGCGCACTCAATGATATTATTCATATCTTTAAGATGCGTATGAGTTTTGCCTCTGGGCGCAAAATCTTTCGCGACCATACGGTTTCCATGGTTTTGTAAAATTTTACTATCTGCAAAACCACCTGCTACTGCTTGAATAAATTTTGTTGGATCTGCGCCGGTGGCTTCACATAAAATAATTGCTTCTGCTACAGCTCCAATCGTTACTCCAACAATAATTTGGTTACAAAGTTTTGCAACTTGTCCGCTCCCAGATGGACCAACTAAAGTTGGGTTTCCCATGGTTTTGAGCACATCATGACAATCATCAAAATCTAATTGCTCACCACCAGCCATAATTGCTAAAGAAGCGCTCTTTGCACCTTCAGGACCACCTGAAACTGGCGCATCCACATATCGTAAATTATTTTGTTTTGTAATGTCATGAATTTTTTTAGCAGTGCTAAATTTAATAGAACTCATATCTATAAAAATAGAATTTTTTTTGTAATCTAATTTTATGATTTGATTTAATACATCTAAAACAGCCTCATCATCGGAAAGCATGGTAATTACAATATCAGTTTCAGAAACAGCTTCTTTCAAAGTATTGCAAGTATTAACTCCGAATTCCTTAAGAGCATTTAATTTTTCTATATTTCTATTAAATGCTTTTACCGCAAATCCTGCTTTTGCAATATTGGTACACATGGGTAATCCCATCAAGCCAATTCCTAAAAAGCTGATTGTTAAATTCTTATTAGACATTTTATCCCGAAAGGCCGAGATGAATATATTTTGCGTTTAGATAATCTTTTATTGCTTCAGATCCACCTTCTCTTCCATAGCCACTTTGCTTTATTCCGCCAAATGGAGCTTCTGCAATAGCAACGACTGGCGTATTTACTGCAACCATCCCTGTTTCTAATGCGTCTGAAGTTTTTTGTGCTTTTTCCATAGAATTAGTTGCTACATAAGCCGCTAAGCCAGCATCATGATTATTAGCTCTCTCAATGACTTCATCAAAATGTTTAAAAGACAACATTGGAGACAGTGGTCCAAATGGCTCTGCCGTCATAATAGTAAAATCATCTTTTACATTATCAAATACCGTTGCTTCATAAAAATAACCTTTGTTGAAACCAGCAGCTCTTTTACCTCCACAAAGAACTGTTGCTCCTTCTTGCTTTGTTTTTTCCACTAAATCTTCTATTTCCCCAAGTCTTTTTGCAGTTGTAATTGGTCCCAAATCTGAGTCTTTATTAATCCCAGGCCCCATCTTTAATTGTAAAGTTTTCTCAACAAATAATTTTGTAAACTCTTCCTTTTTACTTTCGTGAATGAAAAATCTACTCGGTGAAATGCAAACTTGGCCAGTGTTTCTATATTTTGCCATAATGGCCATATCGATAGCTTTATGTATGTTTGCATCATCATGAACAATAAATGGTGCATGCCCACTTAATTCCATTGTCACTCTTTGTACTTTGTCAGCAGCTTGTTTTAAAACTAATTTTCCAACCCTGGTAGATCCAGTAATAGATATTTTTTTTACAATATCAGATGCAATCAATTGAGATGCGATTGACGGTGGATCACCTGACAGTAAGTTTACTACTCCTGGAGGAATTCCAGCTTGATTACAAATATCAACTAGTTCCATTACCGAACCTGGAGTAACCACATCTGGTTTGCATATTACAGAACATCCTGCGGCTAAGGCGGTAGAAATTTTTCTTGCAGCCAAAATGGTAGGGAAATTCCAAGGACTTAATGCAGCAACTACTCCTACCGGTTCATATTTGACTGACATTCTTGTCGTTTCAAATCTGCTTTCAATGATTTGACCATAAATTCTTTTTGTCTCTTCAGCATTCCATTCGAATATATCTGCAGATCCGACAGCTTCTACTTGTGCTTGGGTAAATGGTTTTCCATTCTCTAATGAAATCCATTTTGCAATAACATCTTTTCTTTCTCTAATTAAATCAGCAATCTTTCGAATTTTATTTGCTCTATCCCATGGATTTATTTTTCTCCAAACTGCTAAACCACGCTTTGCAGATTGTAGGGCTTTTTCCACATCCTCAGATGTAGCTTTAGAGGCATGACCTAATATTTCTTCATTAGATGGATTAATTACCTCGTATGTGCCTCCATCAGAGGATGGGGACCATTTTCCATCAATAAATTGACCAAATTTTTCGTACATATCTTTTATTAATGATGTTGTTGTAATTTAATTAATATTCAAAGGGAAGGATATTTGTTAAATTAATTTTGTAATTTAATTATTTACAGGGGCCAGACAAATTTATAAATAACAACCAAATTTATGAGCACTGAAATCAAAGTTCCAGATATTGGCGATTTTAAAAACGTCGAAATTATTGAAATTTTAATCAAAGAAGGTGATGAAGTTAATAAAAATGATCCAATTATCACAATCGAAAGTGACAAATCTAGTGTTGAAATACCAAGTCCTTTCTCAGGCAAAATATCAGAGTTAAAAGTTAAAGTTGGAGATAAAGTATCCGAAGGAAGTTTGATTGGATTAATTGCCACAAACGAACAAGCCCCCAGCGAAACCATTAAAGAAGAAAAAATATTTCCAGAAACAGAAAAAATTATTAAAGACGCAGAAGAGACATTGCAAAATAACTCAGGCAATCAGTCTTCAACCATAGATATTGAAATTCCAGATATTGGGGACTTTAAGAATGTTGAAATTATAGAAATTTTAGTAAAAGAAGGAGATCAAATAAATAAAAATGATCCTATTCTTAGTCTTGAAAGTGATAAATCAAGCATGGAAGTGCCGTCGCCTGTTTCAGGAATAATAAAGCAACTAAAAGTAAGTGTTGGAGATAAGGTATCTATGGGGAGTGTTATTGCTGCTGTAGAAAGTAAAGATACTGCAAAACAATCCTCATCACAAAAAAAACCAGATCCAATTGAAACTGAAAATAAATCTGTTGTTCCAAATACTCCTGCAACAAGTAGACCAGAGCCAAGAATTGAAATTAAAAACAATCAACTTTATAGCAGTGTACCAAATATCAACGATATAGATCCAACTGAAACAAATGAATGGATTGAATCTTTAAGTGCAGTTGTAAAAAGAGATGGTGCTGAAAGAGCACATTACCTATTAAGTCAATTAATAGATCAGGCATATATTGCAGGTTCAAATTTACCTTATACTCAAAACACTCCTTACATAAATACTATACCACCTGAATTAGAAGCAAAATCTCCCGGCGATCAAGAGATAGAAAGAAAAATTCGATCGCTTATCAGATGGAATGCAGCTGCTATGGTAGTACGAGCAAATAAAATTTCTCCTGAACTTGGTGGGCATATTGCAACATTTGCTTCTGCTGCAACTTTGTACGATGTAGGCTGTAATCATTTTTGGAGAGCAAAGTCTGAAGATTTTTTAGGTGATATGGTTTTTTACCAAGGTCATGCAGCGCCAGGTATGTATGCAAGATCTTATCTAGAAGGTCGAATTAATGAAGAACAATTAATTAATTTTAGACAAGAAGCAAAAGGTAATGGACTTTCATCTTATCCGCATCCATGGCTAATGCCAAATTATTGGCAGTTTCCAACAGTTTCAATGGGTCTTGGTCCTATCATGTCAATCTATCAAGCAAGATTTATGAAATATCTTCAAAACAGAGGATTAATTCCTGATCAAAATAGAAAAGTTTGGACTTTTATTGGTGATGGAGAAACAGATGAACCTGAAACATTGGGTGCTATTGGTTTAGCCTCCAGAGAAAAATTAGATAATTTAATATTTGTCGTAAATTGTAATCTACAAAGATTAGATGGACCTGTCCGTGGAAATGGAAAAATTATTCAAGAGCTTGAAGGTACGTTTAGAGGAGCAGGTTGGAATGTCATTAAAGTAATTTGGGGATCTTATTGGGATCCTTTATTGCGAGCAGACAAAACAGGTCTTCTAATGAAGCGAATGAATGAATGCGTAGATGGCGAATATCAAGCTATGAAAGCAAAAGGTGGCTCTTATGTTAGAGAAAAATTTTTTGGAAAATATCCTGAGCTATCAAAATTAGTTTCAAATATGTCTGATGCTGATATTTGGAGACTTAATAGAGGGGGGCATGATCCAAATAAAGTATATGCCGCATACGATGCTGCCACAAAACATAAAGGTCAACCAACTGTAATCTTAACTAAAAGTATCAAAGGTTATGGAATGGGAAAATCTGGAGAAAGTATTAACACAACTCATTCACAAAAAAAATTAGATGTCGATGATATGTTTTACTTTAGAGACAGATTTGAAATTCCTTTGACAGACAAACAAGTAGAAAATTTAGAATTTTATAGGCCAGATGAAAACTCTGAAGAAATTCAATACTTAAGAGAAAGACGAGCAAAACTTGGTGGACCAATTCCTTCAAGATCTTCAAAAGCAACACCAGTTAAAATCGAAAGCGCTCCATTTGAGTCTTCTTACAAGTCATCAGGAGAAAGACAAATTTCAACTACGATGGCGTTAGTTACGATTTTAACAAAAATATTAAGAGATAAAACTACTGCAGCAAGACTTGTTCCTATTATTCCAGACGAAGCAAGAACTTTTGGTATGGAGGGCTTTTTCCAAAAGATAGGAATCTATGCTCATGAGGGACAAAAATACGAACCTGTAGATTCTGAACAAATTAGTTCGTATCGAGAAGATAAAAAGGGCCAAGTGCTAGAAGAAGGAATAACAGAGGCTGGAGCAATGTCGTCTTTTGTTGCTGCGGGTACTGCATATGCAAACCACGATATTGAAATGTTACCAATTTATATTTTTTACTCCATGTTCGGTTTTCAGCGAGTTATGGATTTAATTTGGGCTGCAGGTGACTCCCAAGCAAGAGGATTTTTAATTGGTGCAACAGCTGGAAGAACTACTTTGGCAGGAGAAGGTCTCCAGCACCAAGATGGACACAGCTTAATTATGGCTTCTATGATACCAAATTGTATTTCTTATGACCCTACATACGCTTACGAATTAGCTGTTATTTTTGAGGATGGATTAAGAAGAATGCACGAAAAAAAAGAAAATGTTTTTTATTACATTACTACAATGAATGAAAACTATGTGCATCCCGAACTTCCAAAGCATGTAAAAAAAGAAGATATTCTTAAAGGAATGTATCTACTTAAGGAATTTGAAAATAAAGGAAAATCTAAAGTTCAATTGCTTGGATCCGGAACTATATTAAATGAAGTATTAAAAGCTGCTGAAATTTTAAGTGAAGAATATGGTATCGATTCTGATGTTTGGAGCGTTACTAGTTTTAATGAAATTAAAAAAAATGGGATGGAAGTTGAGCGAAAAAATCTCCTTAATCCAAATGAAGAAAGAGAAAAATCTCACGTAGAATTATGCCTGTCTGGTAGACCTGGACCAGTGATTGCTGCAACAGACTATATGAGAATTCACGCAGACCAAATTAGACCGTATGTAAAAGAATCTTTTTATGCTTTTGGTACTGATGGTTATGGCCGAAGTGATACAAGAAAAAACTTAAGAGAATTTTTTGAAGTAAATAAAGAATACATTGTTGCAAATACTTTGAGTATTTTGGCACAAGAACAAAAGATAGCCTCAAGCGTAGCGCAACAGGCATTTGAAAAATACAATATCGATCAAAAAAAACCTATTCCGACTAAATTATAATGGCCCAAGATATTTTAGTTCCAAATATTGGTGACTTTAAAGATGTTGAGATAATTGAAATTCTTGTAAAGGAAGGAGATACAGTTTCAAAAGGTGATCCGATGATCACAATCGAAAGTGATAAATCAAGTGTAGAAGTTCCCTCTAGTCATTCGGGAACTATCGAAAAACTTCATATTAAAATTGGAGATAAAGTTTCAGAAGGAAGCCTGATAGCTTCATTGAGTGGTTCGGGTGAAAAACAAATTGAAAAAATTGAAGAAACTAAAACAATAGAAAAAGAAGTTTTTACTTCTGAAGAAGCAAAAATACTAACGGTACCTCAAGTAAATATTGTTGGAAATTTATTTGTAGCTAAAATTCATTTATCTATAAATTCAAAAGTTTTAAAAGATCAGACTATTCTTACAATTGAAGATGATGAATCAAGCATTGACATACCCTCTCCTCTTGACGGAACAATAAGTGAAATTCTAGTTAACAGAAATGATAGCGTAACTCCTGGTCAGGAAATTTGTAAAATTATTATTACTTCAACGAAACAAAGTTTAATTAAAAAAACTATTCCACCAGTTGCAACACCAAAAGTTGTAGAAATTCACAATAATACCGAGGCAAAACCAACTCAACAAATTCCCAGTGCTAGCCCTAAAATAATGAAATTTGCTCGTGAACTTGGTGTTAATATTCATGATGTACAAGGTAGTGGTCGATTAGGTAGGATTTTAGAAGAAGATATAAAATCACATATTAGAATTAATATTAATAAACCAGCTACATCAGCTGAGGTTTCAAAAGAAATAAAGCCAAAAAGTCAGGAAAATCTACCTTTTGAACACTCTGAATTTGGAGAGGTGGATGAGCAAAATATTCCAAGAATCAAAAGGCTGTCTGGTCCACATCTAGTTAAGGCTTGGAACGAAATACCTCATGTAACACAACATGATGAAATTGATGTAACTGAAATGGAAAGTTTTAGAAAAAATTTAGTTGATTTAAATACTAGAGAAAAAATATCCATCACTCCTTTAGCTTTTATGATGAAAGCTCTAGTTAATGCGATGAAAAAATATCCAAACTTTAATTCATCACTGAATGGCGAAAAGGTAATTTATAAAAAATATTTTCATATAGGAATTGCTGTAGATACGCCCAATGGTTTAATGGTTCCAAAAATAAGAGATGTTAATACAAAAACACTATCTAACCTAAGTAATGAGGTAAGAAAAGTAAGTAAGCTTTGCAAGGAACTAAAAATAGATAAAAAAGAATTTTTTGGAGGATCTATGACAATTTCAAGTCTTGGTGGTATAGGGGGCAGTTTTTTTACTCCAATTATTAATGCTCCTGAAGTTGCAATTATTGGAATTGGCAGATCAGAAATGAAGCAAATTTATATTGATGGAGAGTTTAAACCAAGAATGATGATGCCTATTTCTCTATCTTATGATCACAGAATAATTGATGGTGCAGAGGCTGCTAAATTTTGCCAAGATTTAAAAATTAGTCTTGGAAGAAACTTTGCGCTTGAATTAGCAATCTAAATGCAGGTTCAAGGAACTTGTGAAGAAAAATTTTTA
>ENA-UOXV01005542-UOXV01005542.1-marine-metagenome-genome-assembly--contig:-NODE-5542-length-13762-cov-17.816663_pt1 | contig 13762 bp, 16 predicted proteins | sample MGYA00238165_ERZ766961 | MGnify/ENA primary metagenome ERZ766961 (study PRJEB28924, sample SAMN03173240) | marine metagenome | biome: Marine; feature: Water; material: Subsurface seawater | place: North... | reverse complement strand
CCTGCGATTCAGCAACATCTAGTTTCATGCCGGTATTTGGGCTCATGGCCATTTGGAATTGTGTACCGCGAATGCCTGCAGTTCCGACTGGAGTGGATATAGAAAAAGAAGATGCTTTGTTAAGTTTTTTGGTTTGCACCACAAGTGACCCAATTTCCATGTCAATGGATACCTGGCTGGTGCTAGGCTCGGCTTGAATTTGGGAAAAGGACCCCGCTTTTGCATCAAATGGGGCTTGTTCAAATTTGTCTAATCTGAGTTTTGAATTTTCTTGAAGAATTGCAGTAGTGCCGTTTGACAAGAGAAGGGTAGATTCGGCAAATAATCCTGTTTTGATGGAATATCCAACGGGCAAGACGGAGCCCCTAACAACAGGAGCGGTTAATTTTCTGCCTTGGGGTGAGTATGCTTCGACAACTCCCTTGGTCTGGATAACAATGACGGAGCCCTTTTGGGCGAATACACAGGGTGTTGCGTTCGAAATTACGAATATAAGGCACAAGACCCCCCATATATGAAGGCACTTAATCAAGAATTAAAAATTGTGGATGCTTTAGACCAATCGACAAGGCTCCAATATGCAGAGACATAATCGGGGCGACGGTTTTGATAGTTTAGGTAATAAGCGTGCTCCCAGACATCCAAGCCAATCAATGGAGTGCCACAGAGTTCGGCAACTCCTGACATCCAAGGACTATCCTGGTTTGGGGTGGAAGTGATGGCCAGGGTGCCGTCGTTCTGTTTAATTAACCAAGCCCAACCAGAGCCAAATCGTGTGAGTGCCGATTGTGAAAATGCGTCCTTAAAACCTTCAAAAGAGCCAAAGGCTTGGTCTATTGCTAAAGATAATTCCCCCTCTGGACTTCCTCCGGCATTTGGGCTAAGCGATTCCCAGAAAAAACTGTGATTTGCATGACCTCCGCCATTATTTCGTACTGCAGCTTTTAAATTATCGGGAAGACGGGAAAGATCAGAAATTAATTCCAGTATTGGCAGGTTGGAGAACTCTTCATTTCCATCAAGTGCAGCATTGAGTTTATCGATATATGTTTGATGGTGTTTGCCATGATGAATTTCCATGGTTCGTGCATCAAAGTAAGGCTCGAGGGCATTAGGGGAGTAGGGAAGAGGTGGTAGTGTGTAAGGCATTTAAAAAATGTTGTTCGAATTTAATTCAATTAACCAATCCTCCAATAAATTCGCAAACAGGTTTTAGGTCAAGTTGAGACTTGCTGGCGTCTAAGTTGAAAAAAAGCCTGGATTATCGCTTCGCAGGGCTCACGCAAAATGCCAGAATAAACTTTTGGTTTATGGTTCGATCGTTCCAATTGGTGTAAACTGGTCGCTCCGCCCAAGCACCCCATCTTCGAATCCTCTAATCCAAAAAAGACTTGCCCAATACGAGCAGTTATAGTCGCTCCTGAACACATCGGGCATGGCTCCTTGGTTACATACATATCGCATTCGTTGAGCCTCCAATCACCAAGTTTTTTGGCTGCCATGGTAATGGCAATCATTTCGGCGTGTGCAGTAGGGTCGGTCTGATTCCGAGTTTGATTGTGTGCTGATGAAATAATTTCTTCTTTGTGCACGATGACTGCACCAATGGGAACTTCGTCAGCATTCCATGCATCTATGCTTAAGTTAAAAGCTTGGGCCATGAAATATTCGGCATCCTTGTTTAGTGCAGAAGGGTGAATTTTAGGAAATGGGCAGAGAGGCATGGCGGTCTTGATTTAGTCAAAGTTAAATGTTCTTTTTAAAGGGCTTGTGCCAAGATGTTCTAAGCTTGTGTGAGGTGGGGCATCTTGCTTTAATACACCCCATATGCCTAATCAAGATGTAGTAGAAGTCGAAGGGAAAATAACCGCTGTTCTCCCCAGTACAATGTTTCGCGCCGAGTTGAAAAATGGTCACAAAGTGCTTGCCCATATTTCTGGGAAGTTGCGGAAACACTTCATCAAGATTACTGTGGGTGACATTGTTAAAATGGAAATGAGTCCCAATGACTTGGAAAAAGCCCGAATCGTATACCGTCTAAAAAATGCTGAGGTTAACCGGAATGCACCCATTCGTAGTTTCGGACCCCGAGCCAGGCGTAAAAAATAAACCTCCCCTCGAACATTGCCATGAATATAGTCGAATCTATCGGAAGAACTCCCCTCGTTGAGCTAGTAAAATGTAGTGCATCCTTGGATGCCAAGCTATTTTTGAAGTCTGAATTTTTTAACCCTTCCGCTAGTGTAAAGGATCGTATTGGAGCATCCATGATTGAGGCGGCAGAAAAAGATGGCACATTAAAACCAGACAGTGTTGTCATTGAACCTACCTCAGGTAATACCGGCATTGCCCTGGCCTTTGTCTGTGCCGCCAAGGGTTATAAGTGCATACTTACTATGCCTGAGTCTATGTCCAAGGAACGTCGTATTCTTCTTCGCTTACTCGGAGCTGAAATCGTACTTACTCCAGCCCTGAAAGGAATGGGCGGGGCAATAGCCAAGGCCAATCAGTTGCTTGAGTCACATGGAGAGAAAGGATTTATGCCCCAGCAATTTAATAATCCAGCTAATCCGGCTATTCATCGTATTACAACAGCCGAGGAAATTTGGTCTGGCTTGGAGGGCAAGGTCGATTGTTTAGTCGCAGGAGTTGGGACGGGAGGTACCATAACCGGGGTGTCTGAAGTCATTAAGCAGAGAAACCCAGGTATGCTAACTGTGGCGGTTGAACCTTCCGAGAGCCCAGTGATAACTCAAACCCGAAATGGGGAGGAACTAAAACCAGGTCCTCACAAGATTCAGGGAATAGGTGCCGGTTTTGTCCCTAAAAATTTAAACTTAGATATCGTGGACGAAGTTGAGCTTGTATCGAGTGAAGAAGCTTTTGATATGGCTCGAAAAGTTAGCCTTGAAGAAGGCATCCTCGCCGGAATTTCTACCGGAGCTACTGTAACCGCGGCATTGAGAATTGCACGCAGGCCTGAAATGGCGGGTAAAAACATAGTAGTGATCGGTGCAAGTTGTGGAGAACGTTACTTGAGTACTCCCCTCGCCGCAAAGGCAGTTGAGGAAGTCATGGATGCCGTTGCCGAAGAGGTTTAAAACTTTTTTGGTCATTACATTCTAACTCCAAGAAAAAGTACTAGGGGGGGTTGAGATTGCTCCTATTTGATTCTTTCCATCCCATATCATTTTAACTGATGAGGGCATTAGTTCGAAGAGTCCGAAATGCTAAAGTCTTGGTCTCAGAAAAGAAAGTAGGGTTCATCCAAAATGGACTTCTAATATACCTGGGTGTTCATAGTGATGATCAAAATGAAGATCTATCCTGGATTATAAAAAAAATTCTCGGTTTAAGGATTTTTGAAGATGGAGAGGGGCGAATGAATCGACCAATCAATTCAGAACAAGGAATTCTTTTAATTAGTCAATTTACCTTGTTTGGAAATCTTCGCAAAGGGTACCGTCCATCTTTTAATCAGGCGGCTAACCCGATTACAGGTAAAATGATGTATGAACAAGGGCTTGCCCAAATAAAAGAACATTTCGAAGGGGATGTTCAATCGGGAGTTTTTGGAGCAAATATGCAAATTCATGCGGTAGATGATGGACCAGTCACGATATGGATCGATTCTAAGAATCGAAGTTATTAAAATTGAGTCAACCTCAGCCAATCAAAAGCGACTTTTTTGTAGGTGATGTAAAAAAAGTTGCCCGTGAACTTTTGGGTACGGTGTTGTGTGTCCGCAAAAAATCTGGCTCGATTTTTCGTTCCGTCATAAATGAAACTGAAGCTTACGATGGAGAGAAAGACCTGGCCTGCCATGCAAGTAAGGGTAGGACGGCTCGCACCTCGACAATGTATGAGAGGGGTGGGGTGTGCTATGTCTACCTTTGTTATGGTATGCATTGGATGTTGAATATAGTAACCGGTGAAGAGGGTTACCCTGCCGCAGTCCTCATTCGAGGAACGGAAGCTTTTAACGGCCCTGGGCGATTAACTAAAGGCCTCGGGGTGACGGGTTCATTTAATGGTAAGAATTTACATCCTCAGGACTCAATTTGGATCGAGGAATCTGAAGGGAAACCTCAGCAGATTTTTGCCGGCCCTCGAATTGGCGTGGATTATGCGGGTCCTAAGTGGAGTCAAAAGCCATATCGTTTTTGGTTTTCAAATTGCCGAGGTATTGTCTAACTTAAAGTAAATGGATATCAGATTATTGATTTCAGTTTCCGTATTCTCCTTAAGCTTGGGAGCTTGCGGCTATAAAAAACAACAAGTTTCCAACACTAGCAGGGCGGCAATTTATGATGCTTGGGATGCCCGTTATGTTTATGAGATGCAAACTCGAAGGATGATCCCCCTTCATCAAGGTCGTGAAGTTGGAAGAACCTGGGGTAGGGATGAAAAGGGTAAAATTAATTATGCCTCTTATGCTGGATCTAACGATAAGGTTGTGGAAGATCTTTATGCCATTCATACTAACCGTTTGGACAGAATAAGAGATAAAAAATGGGAAAATGCCAAAAGTGAGAGAATTAATTTTGTCAAAAACCAGCTGGATGTTTTAGAGGAAGAGGAAAATGCACCTTTGATTGAGGTACCAATCGAGGACGAAGAGGATGAGTTTTTACCCCCAGCTTTCATCCCGCAGGGAATCGATATTAATAGCGGGGATAATATGCCCGCTGAGACTACTCAGGAGGATGCCCCCCCCGGGTTTCTGTTTGCTCCTCTGCCTTAAATTATTTCCGGATGAGTAAAATATCTATTTTTTTACAGGCACTGGCAGCAATTGCCAGTTTGGCGGGAATAATACTTACTTTTTCTGCCGTTTCTGAGTACGATCGAGACCTAAATAGCATAGCTTTACAAAAGCAAAAAATCAAAGAAGCCGAAAAAAAACTAGCCGAACTTCGTGACAAACATACTTCTGACCAATTGCGTCAAAAGAATCGAAACCTTGATTTATCAGAAGAAATTGCTGAATTTAAAAATGCAGCTGACGAGATCGATGTGAAATTAGCCCGTACTAAGGAGGAAATCGAGGACATCGAAAATTCACTCACTAGTACGACCTCCGATAAGGATGCAACTAAGCAAAGGCAATCCGAGTCTGCGACTGCTTTAAAAGGGGTGCAGAGTAAAATTGAAAACCTACGAGGTGAACTCCCGAGGATCAGGCAACAAGTCGAAGCGAAGAGATTTGAAATTGGCGATTTCGAAAACAGGATTTCTGGGCTTACACAAAAGCTGACTGTCTACGCAGAAATCACTTCGGTTATTCGAGATCACTACCTATCAACTTTGAGCTCTTTAAGAACCTATGAACGGGCACGTTCCTGGCTTGAGCCTGGTGAAGAATTGAGCATTAAGTTGAAATCTGTTGATCTGTCTTCTGGATTTATTGCTCTTTCGGAAGGTGGAAATGCCGGGCTTCGTGAAGATATGGTTTTTTCTGTGAAATTCGAAAACAGGGAAATTTCCAAGATTCGAGTCAAGAAAGTATTCCGAAACTATTCTTTGGCTGAACTCATTCCTTTGATTGGTAATCCTCTAGAACTCTTAACTCTCGAAAAAGTTGATCTCGTTGTTATGTAGAATATTTTCCTTGGGAATCCTTGGAGCTGCGATTGGTTATTTTGTGCTCAGCCTTGATTCTTTTGAATCCCTGGAGCAGGAAGTGACTGCGGGATCATCAATGTTGAAAGACATTCAATTAGCTATCGGGGAGGAGTCCAATGCAAGTGAGGCAAATATGACCGCTTTATTTAAAATTAATCGGGAATTGAGAAAGGAGATGGAAAGCTTAAATGAGGAAAGCGACGGGGCTGAAGAAGAGTTGAGCTTTCTGCTTCCAAAGGTTCAAAAATTAAAAGCTGAACTAGAATTAGCCCTGAAAGAACTTGAAAAGGAGAAAAGCAATCTTATCGACTATACCGATCGATTATCTGGCGAGGAAGCCAAACTGCTTCCTCTCACCAGGCAAAAAGAAGATATGATGTCTGAATTTGCCATGGTTAGCGAGGAGCATCAAAAAATCGAACAGAAATGGAACCGTTTAGACCAAAATTTTTCCTCATTGAGTCGGCTTCGCCAAGTAGCCTTGGATTCATATCTAGACGCGAAGAAATCTTTGGTTGAAAGAATTGTTCGTCCGTTCGATATCTTTTACGGGGATTCTCTCCGCGTCGAAGTCGAAAATGTAGCACCTAATGGTCGTGGCTTTTTTAGTAAGACGGGTGAGCGCGATGGAATGCAACAGGGGTTTGTTTTTATTGTTCGTACGGGTGAACTATGGAACGAAATGCCGTATTTTGTTCGCTGTACATTAGTTGAAAAAACCTATTCATTTCTTGAAATATTTGGCCAGGAAACGCAAAAAAAACTTCCCTCTATTCAAGCTGGGGAAAAACTAACCTTGATCCGTACGGCAGAATTATCTAATCCTATCGATTCCCCCGATTTTTCTGAAGAGAAATCTTTATCCCACCACGACCTTTAAAGTATCTTACCCAATGAGTTCCACTGATTCCGAAGAAATTACGGATGAAGCCCTGGCTTCTTCGATATCTGACGACGGCAGACTTTCTTCAGAAGCTTTTGAGCCAGGTGAAGAAGGAATCGTGGAGGCAGGTATTCCTCCCCAATCGACTGACCCAGCAGATTCTGAGGAATTGAACGAAGAGCCTTTTTCGGTAGGAGACTTTGATGCCGACATGGTAATTGAAGAAAAGCCGTCGGTCACGCAAACACCCGAAGACTCGCCTGAGGATTTAGAAACTCGAGTTGCGGTTACTAAGAGTACGCCTTCTGCTCCATCACTTAGCGGTGAAGATATTTCCAGCAACCTGCCAGCAGGCGAGGTGGCCGAGTTTCGTAAAACATTATCGGCTCTTTCGCGACAATTGGAGGTGGACCGCTTGACCTTTCTTTATCAACAACTTCAAGCAGATGGCAATGAACTGCCCACCTTGGATCGGATCGCATCGGACATTCGTGGAGATTCTCCGCTTCATCCCTTGGGAGACCAAGACTTGTATTCCACCCGTCCGCTTTCTCGTTTACAAGGCTGGATATCTGGCCTTTCCTTTGGAGTGGGCAGACGAGCTAAGAAGTTTTCTCGTTAGTATTTTTACCGGTGGGCTCAAATCAACTGGGGCCTAAATTAAATTTCTCGGTTATTATACCGGCCTACAATGAAGAAGAGTATTTACCCAGGACCCTGGAAGCACTCAAGCATGCGATAAGCAGACTTGCTGGCGTTCGAGGTGAGATCATTTTGGTTGATAATCAATGTACTGATCGAACAGCCCAAATCGCAGAGGACTTTGGCTGCATTGTGATCAAGGAACCGGTAAGACAAATTGCAAAAGCTCGTAATAGTGGTGCCCGGGCTGCTCGTGCCCGCAATTTGATTTTTCTTGATGCAGACACGCTGGTTCCTCCATCCACATTCGCCCAGGCAGTGGAAGCTCTTAACGGTGGAGAGGTCGGATGCGGAGGAGCTCAGTTGGTTTTGGACGCATATCCTTCTCGTTGGTTCGCTGGTCAATTTCTTCCTGGTGCCTGGAACTGGATATCAAGAAAATTCAAATTGTTCGCCGGGAGTTTTATCTTTTGTCGGGCAGAATTATTTTTCGACTGTGGTGGATTTCCAGAAACCCATTTTGCGGGGGAGGAAATCGTACTTTCCCGAAAACTGAAAAAGGTGAGCCGAAAAAACGGGAAAAAAGTGATGATGATTTCACACCCTCCGGTGATTTCTTCAGCTCGAAAATTGGACTGGTACAGCGACCTTGCCATCTTGCGTCTGGTCATCCCTTTGTTGGGAATGCCCTTTTTTTTAAGAAACCAGAAAGCTTGCCGATTTTGGTATGATCGACCAACTAAGGATTGATTTTTAGTCAAAGATCGAATTGTAATATAAAGATAAAAGGTATGTCTTTCCGTCATTTAACATGTTCATTTATGATTCTATGTTTTCTTCATGCATCTTCTTGCTCCAGAAAACATTCAGATTCCCTGCCTGCTGGGATTGTGGAATCCACTGGAGGGAGCCGTCCCCCTGCCTATGTTCAAAAGGCTTGGGATGCCCGTTACAGCTATGATCCTGATCGAAGGTTATTGGTTCCTGAATATGCTGGCTCACGTTGGGGTGCCGTTCAGCAATATAAAGAAGAAGGCAGACTTGAGTACCAGGACTGGTGGGTGAGGGATGTCCGTTCGGAGGACTTGGAGGCAAGTCCTGATATATCCATAACCTCTTATCTCGATGATGATGGCAATGTAACACTCATCGTTCAGAATGTTGATTCAGATTCAAATGAGAGTGAAGAGCTCTCACCTGATGTGAAGAGTACTAATGATCCTATTTCGGACGATTCTTCCCCTTTCCCTCCGGCAGCAGAAGATGTTCCTTTTGAGCCATCGCCCTTTTCGCCGTTTTAAAAATCAGTATTTTTTAATTTCCCCCATGGAAGCAAAAAGGGGAGGCGGTTCATATTCGTCCTCATCTCCTTTTGGGTAGCTGGAAGTTTCTTTATGTTCTTCTTTTGCTTTCAATTTAGGGAGCGGGGTCGGAGCTTTGGGAGGAAATGTGTTACTTGCAAATTTTGAGGTCGGGGTGATTTTGGTAAGTTTTTTCTTAGATCCTTTTTTTTGATTTAATGCACCCACCGAGCGCAACCACACACGGCTAACAAGAATATTCTCATCATCCTGAACAAATTCCCTTAATTGTTCCCACTTAATCTTTGCAAAGCACCCAGCACCCTTGGTTTTTCCACTGCCAGTTTTCCGGGGTGTTCCATCTTTATTCAGGGTTGCTGCCATATTTTTATAATCAATAGAAGGCATTCTTGGCGGAGAAATCAATCCATCTTTATTCCCAATCCTTGCTCCGCAGATCAAACTCGGTGGACAAAAGTATCATCAAGTGGCGATTTCGCTGATTCCCGCACGAACTTTCTTGGCTGGTTGGCGGACAAACTTTCAAGGATTTTAAATACCCAATCGATCTGTTCCTCAATTTTCAAATTAAGGGAAAGCTGTTCTGCATTTACTGGGCAGTCTGGGTTGGCCGACATCCAGTCTTCTACTTGCTTGCGTACCGCCAAGATCCGTGCAGCCGCTTTTTTACCTGCCTCCACCCCGGGTTGGTGGTAGGCATTGATCCCTATCATCGTTGCATAGTATCCAACTGCCCGCTCGTATAGAGCAATGAGCATTCCCACTGACTTAGCATCTACCTGGTCAATGGTTAGGGTAATCGAGTGTCTTCCTTTTTCGAGGAGGGCATCACGGGTTCCCAGGAAAAAGCCGTGCAAATAGTCGCCCGAATTCATTCCAGATTCATCGACCTCTACGGATTCACCTTCCCGGTGCTTCAATACTTCGATAAAGGTGGCAAAGAAATTGGGTATTCCTTCGCGCAGTTGCTGAACATAAGCATGTTGATCGGTGGAGCCTTTGTTTCCGTAGACCGCAATACCTTGGTTTACCTTCTTTCCATCTAGGTCCATTTCCTTGCCTAAGGATTCCATGATCAATTGCTGCAAATACTTGGCGAACAATTCCAATCGATCTTTATAGGGAAGAATGACCATATCCTTCGCACCGGTCCCGGCGGTAAGCCAATACCAGCTTAGTGCCAGCATGGCAGCGGGGTTACGTGGCGTGTCCTCCGATCTTGTAAGTTCGTCCATCTTGGCTGCACCATCAAGTAATTGATCGATGTCAAAACCCTGTAGGGCGGCGGGCAATAAGCCAACAGCAGCAGTTTCACTGGTTCGGCCACCCACCCAGTCCCACATGGGAAAAAAGTCCAGCCAATTTTCCTTCTCCGCAATTTGATGGAGCTTACTGCCTTGTCCAGTCACGGCTATTGCCTGTTTGCTAAAATCTAGCCCAACTTTCTGAAATGCAGATTGAGCTTCAATCATCCCATTTCGGGTTTCGGGTGTACCGCCAGACTTTGATATCACCAGTACCAAAGTGGTCGACAGTCTCTGCCCGATTCGAGATAGAGTGAAGTCCATTCCATCCGGGTCGGTGTTGTCGAAAAAGTGAGCGATGAGATCGTCCCCTGATGATTTTGCTAAGGCCTTGCCCACAAACTGTGGGCCTAAGGCGGAGCCCCCAATTCCAATCACTAGAAGATCAGTAAAAGCACCGCCTGGGCTCGCTAGCTCGCCAGTTTTTACACGGTGGGCACACTGTTTTACCTTTTCCAGAGTATTCCGTATGTCCTCAGTCATTTCGGAAGTGGGGGCGAGCTCGGGTTTACGCAGCCAGTAGTGGCCAACCATCCGGGCTTCGTCGGGGTTGGCAATAGCTCCGGCTTCCAGTGCTTTCATCGATGAATAAGCATCTTTTAGGAGGTCCTGGGTTTGGGAGAAATAATCTTGAGGGAATTCAGCGAGTCGAAAGTCCGAGGCGAATCCCAGTTCGGGAAATCTTTGATAAAGGAAGGAGTCCATAGTGAAAAAATTTGAATGGGTTTAAAAAGGTTTAGTGGGTTACAGCCCCAAGGGAAGCAGAGCTTACAAGTTTAGCGTATTTGGCAAGCACACCCCGTTTTTCCTTGGGGCCTGGATTTTGCCAGATTTGTTTACGCCTTTCAATTTCTTCATCGGGCAAGTCTAAGGTAAGTAGGTTGTTTTCTGCATCAATAGTTATGGGGTCTCCATTAACAAGCATACCAATCAACCCACCGACCGCTGCTTCGGGGGTAATGTGGCCCACAACAAAGCCATGGCTACCACCAGAAAATCGACCATCGGTAATAAGAGCGACCTCCTTGCCTAATCCTTTGCCCATAATCGCTGAGGTAGGAGATAGCATTTCGCGCATTCCCGGGCCTCCAACTGGCCCTTCGTTGCGGATGACTACCACATTCCCTGCCTGCACTTCCCCGTCAAGAATTCCACGTAGGGCTTGTTCCTCGGATTCGTAGACCTGAGCGGTACCGGAAAACTTTAGTCCTTCCTTGCCAGTTATCTTGGCCACGGCACCTTCGGAGGCAAGGTTGCCGTACAGAATGCGTAAGTGACTATCCTTTTTGATCGGGTCCTCTATGGGGCGAACCAGGTCTTGCCCGCTGGGGTAGGGAGCATAGGGCTTGGCGTCGGCAACATTTTCGGCGAGGGTTTTCCCTGTTACGGTCATACAATCGCCATGGAGCAAGCCATGGTCGAGCAAGGTTTTGAGTAAGGGGCGCAAACCTCCAATTCGTACGAAGTGAGACATGTTGTATTTTCCGCTGGGCTTGAGGTCGCAAAGTACGGGTACCCGCTTGCCAATCTCGGTGAAGTCATTGAGATCAAGGGCGACTTCCGCTTCATGAGCCATGGCGAGTAGATGGAGAACCGCATTGGTCGAACCACCCAGGGCGATGACCACAGTAATGGCATTTTCAAAAGCCTTTCGGGTCATGATGTCACGGGGGCGGATATTTTTCTCAACCAAATTTACCACAGCGGCACCGGCAGCCTTGGCATCTGCGAGTTTATCTTCGGACACGGCAAGCTGGGCAGAACTGTCTGGCAAACTCATTCCTAAAGCTTCGATTGCAGAGGACATGGTATTAGCGGTGTACATTCCACCGCAAGATCCGGGACCAGGAATGGCCTTCTTTTCAATCTCAGTCAATTCGTTGTGGGAAATATTACCAGAAGCATGGGCTCCCACTGCTTCGAACACTGATACGATATCTAAGTTTTTTTCTTTGTGGATTCCTGGGAGTATGGTTCCACCGTAGACGAAAATGCCTGGGCGATTGAGGCGGGCAAGAGCCATTACACAGGCGGGCATGTTTTTATCGCATCCGCCAATTGTGACCACGCCGTCCATTCCCTCTGCCCCAACCACCGTTTCGATGGAATCAGCAATGACCTCCCGTGAAACCAAGGAATACCTCATGCCAGGTGTACCCATACTAATCCCGTCGGACACAGTAATCGTACCAAAGGGCAGGGCCTTACCCCCACTGCTATCGACTCCTTCCACGGACATCTTGCCGAGTTCGTCTAAATGAGCGTTGCAGGGGGTGACCATACTCCATGCAGAGCATACCGCAACTTGAGGTTTCTTAAAGTCCTCGTCTTCAAAGCCAACTGCACGAAGCATCGAGCGATTGGGGGCACGGTCGTCTCCATCTACCACGATGGAAGAAAAATTTCGATTACAGCTCATACTTTTTGTTTTCGTTTATTTTCGTTGTGAAAACGCAGGATATGCGGTTGCATCTTGCCATTGTTTCCGAATTGTTTTTTTGGATATAGGTTTTGAATAAAAGCGAACTAGAATCCCTAAGGGAAGAGATCGATCAAATCGACTCTGAAATCGTCAAGTTACTCAACTTGCGCGTAAGTAAAGCCTGCAAAATTGGCAAAATCAAGAAACTTTCTGGGGTCGACCCCTATGATCCTGCCCGTGAAGAACAAGTATTTGAAAAGCTTGCTGGTTACAGTGAAGGACCTTTGCGAGAGGGGTCTCTACGCACCGTTTACCGTGAAATCATTTCTGCCTCCATCGCTTTGGAGAAAGACATGGTTATTGGGTACCTCGGGCCCGAAGCCACCTATACCCATCAGGCGGCAGTTAAAAATTTTGGATCAGGACTGGAATACCAAGCACTGCCCGATATTCCTGATGTATTCAGTTCAGTGGAAGCAGGGCATTGTGATTATGGGGTGGTGCCAATCGAAAACTCAAGTGAAGGGGCGGTTAATCGTTCACTTGATTTATTAGTCGATTCCGAACTTACGATTATTGCCCAAGTCTTTTTGAGGGTACGTCACTGCCTTTTTAGCCAATCTTCACTAGCAGATATTGGCGAGGTTCGTTCGAAGGATCAGGCCCTTGCCCAATGTGCTGATTGGTTGCGTACCCATCTTCCTGACGCCCGTCTTGTTCCTGTAAGCAGCACTGCGGAAGCGGTGAGGGAGTGCCGGGCAGAACCGGGAGTTGCTGCCATTGCCGGGGAATTAGCCGGACAAATTTACGAAGTTCCCATGATCGAAGGGGGAATTCAGGATCGATCGGATAATGTAACCCGCTTTCTCGTGGTGGCCAAACAATCCCTGCCTATGCGTGTAGGTGTTTCCTACCGTACCAGCTTGGTTCTCTCCCTAAACGATGAGGTCGGAGCTTTGCAAAAGGCCCTCAAGCCATTTTCTGAGAGAGGGATCAATCTTTGTAAAATCGAATCCAGACCGAGCAAACGTAAGTCCTGGGATTATTTCTTCTTTGTAGATTTCCTTGGTCATCCCGAAGAAGATGGAGTTTCTCAGGCCCTACATGAATTAAGTAATGCATGTGCCTTTTCCCGTCTATTGGGAAGTTATCCGGAATCGGATTCCTAAAAGAATAACACGGATAGATCCTGCCCCTTGTGTGCATTGCGCATCACTAGAGTCTCAATAAATTGGCGGTTTTCCAAATATTCTTGTTCGCACTTAGAGGTCCAGCGTTTTCTGCCTCCCTTCAACGATTCGCGCAATCCAGAGACCAATAACAAACCATTCATTGCATCACGGGTGGACCGAACAAATTTAAGAACGGATGCATGCACCCACAGGGGGTCAACCAAATGATGCCGGGCATTCCAATGAACATGCCTCAAGTTTCGCTTATTGGGGAAATGAAAACGTACGACTTCATCGATACAGTGCTCAAAGGATTGAACCGTCATTCTATCATTGTCGTCATTTTCCCGCATAAAGGAAAGTGTACTTTGCAGCTGCATTGTTTCTTCAGG
>ENA-UOXV01005539-UOXV01005539.1-marine-metagenome-genome-assembly--contig:-NODE-5539-length-13765-cov-6.732677_pt1 | contig 13765 bp, 9 predicted proteins | sample MGYA00238165_ERZ766961 | MGnify/ENA primary metagenome ERZ766961 (study PRJEB28924, sample SAMN03173240) | marine metagenome | biome: Marine; feature: Water; material: Subsurface seawater | place: North... | reverse complement strand
AACATCCAACAAAACATCCAACAAAACATCCAACAAAACATCCAACAAAACATCCGACGAATCAATTATGGAAAAATACGAAAAATACAAAAATATGTGGGGAAATATGGGAATATAAAAACTGAAATTATATTCAAATATACTACATCGACGACTCATCTGATTGTTCGCGATGGAACTAGAATCCACTGTTCTAAATTATCATCCAATGGTTCGGACGCATAGTAATCCCCACATTGATATAATGTAGGGACTCCGTGTGTAGCCAACGTATATTCGTTGGATACAACACGATCTATATGGTATTGGACAGTACGTTTATTTCGGTCAATAATCGCAACCGAAATTGTAAATGAAAAATTATGACCGCGACCAAGTATGACATCATATGATTCGTTAAGTTGTTCGCCTAAATTCTTCGACGGAGTATTGCGAATAATGTCGGCCAAGAGAGATGTATATATCATTGTATCGGTAATGGATAATATGTCATTATTTATCGAATCACATAAATTATAAATTTCCCCATTCATCATTAAAATCAACGTACGGGTATCATCAATAATAGTTTTGAACGGATGCAAATGATGAACGGAATTCGGTAAACCGTGAAAACTGGTCGCGCGGATATGTGCCATACAAACACGTATATCAAGCGATTGTGCGAGCGCAATCCAAGAACGGATATTAGGATCCACAGATGGAATTGACATTGATTTATATACATGGGTATCAACCGTATTACTCGAATGTGTCACCAATGCAACACCAAACCCATCGGGGTTTTGGGGCATTCGTTGACTTTCACAATGAAATACTTGAGAGAAGAGAGACTTACGACCGAATAATAAAAGATTATAATCAATTGAATTGAATTTATTTATGTCGCGTATATACATCACCCATCTACACATTATTCTTACAATATAATTATAAATATATCCTTACATATTTTTTTATACGAATATGATGTTATTATGAAATATTATATTGTGACATCGTATCGATCGCGGATAATTTTATTCGATCAAATACTATATCTAAATCATCCTTTGTTGTGACCAATGGAGGCGCGATATGAAATAATGGGGGACGGAACATGTGTATAATACCATTACGCTGCATATTATTGGAAAACGATGTTATAATACCTTGATTTTCTTCTCCATTATCAGTGTGGGCGATTTCCATACATCCGAAAAAACCATGCAATCTAAAATTGGACTTAAATAATGGCATTTTAGATAATTCGTTCATATGATGACGTAAAACAGGTTCAAGTGTATTCACATTATTAATAACTCGTTCGGAACGGATTCTGTTTATTGTTTCAATTGCCATTACCGCCGCCATTGGATGAGCTTGATACGTCGACCCATACCCAATCGAATTCGTTTGGAAGTACTTATGTAATGTATTTGATGATGCAACACCTGACATTGGCATCATCGCACCAGTAAAACCCTTTGCAAATGTCATTAAATCTGGTTTTAAAAAATCACCGTATAATTCATGCGACCATAATCTACCCGTCCGACCAAATCCAGCCATCACTTCATCGGCGATGATTTGGATATTTTTTCGTTTACACGTTTCATATACACGCTTCATCCATTCATTTGTATGTTTATGAACACCTCCACTACCAATAATCGGTTCAAAAATAAATGCTGCGATTGTATCGCCGTTTGTTTCTAAATAGTCACAAATTTCATCGATAGACAATTGGGAATGATCAAGAACCACAGAATCTACTTTATTTCCAGTTTTTCCAAGAAAATTTCTTCTTCCATCTGCACCCGTGGCCAAAGACATATGTGTTCCTCCGTGATACGACATTCCTACAGAAATAATCGTCTCTTTACCCGTATACAATCGAGCCATTCGTATCGCTGCTTCGTTAGCCTCCGATCCACTAGACGGGAATAAAAATCCCGACATGTGCTTAGGGGTAATTTGATTGACTAAATCAACTAATTCCTCTACAACTGGAGTAGATGCGAGACTGCCATATATAAATGGTAAAGTGGTTAATTGGTCGGATATTCGTTTGACAGTTTTTGTCGGTACAGTATATCCCAAATTACAACAAACTGCTTGACTAGTTAAATCAAAATACCGCTTATTATTATCGCCCGTCAACCAACATCCAGCAGCCGATACAATTCTTGGCAAATTGGTTATTGTGTTACTAAGTTTCCATGTTAAAATTCTTCCGTTCATTATATATAATGAGCCCTTATCCTTATACAATAATATCCTATATACATATATGGAATATATTCTAATACTGTCAAAATTGATTTATTTGATCGTCGACGATCCAATGTACCAAATATAAAACAAAATGACAGAACAAATGACAGAACAAATGACAGAACAACAACCCACTAAACAAATACGTATCAAGAAACCAGCAGAATTTCGATTGTATGATTTCAGTATTCCATACATCCAATCGAATCCATATGATAGAAATGATGATGACGAAGATGATAACGGCGAACCCAATGCGGACGATGATCAGAAACCAAAAAAGCATAAGTTTGGGGATACGGACCAATTTACCGTCGAGGCATATGGTCTAGATCAAAATGGAAAATCAGCATACATTGTTATCACAGGATATAAACCAGACTTTTATGTTCAGGTAGGGGATGATTGGGGAGAGAAGGAACGGGCTCGCTTCACACGTGATATTGTTGCCCAGTTAGGGTCATACTACAAGGATTCACTTGTTGACACACAATATGTTCGTAAAAAAAGTCTGTACGGGTTCGATGCAGATAAAATGCATAAATTCTTATGGATCCGATTCACATCCGTGAAAGCACTAAACAAAGCGAAGAAATTATGGTTCTATCAACACGAATATCGCGGAAAAAAAGAGACAAGAATGAATCGCAACGGATTTGAATCCAATAATTATCAGACAAAAATATACGAATCGTCGGTCCCACCATTGCTGCGGATGTTTCATATTACGGGTATATCTCCATCAGGATGGGTTCGACTACCAACACATCGCCGCCTATTACGCACAATTGGAAAATCAGAGAAGATCACATCGTGTGATTACGAATTTGTTGTTTCGTACGATTCAATCACACCTCTCCCAGATAAGGAAGATTCTGTTCCATATAATATCGCGTCGTTTGATATTGAGGCGTCGTCTTCCCACGGCGACTTTCCTCTCCCAATTAAACGGTATACGAAATTGGCTGGCGAATTATTGGATACGTGGGCCGCATTCGGTGTGGACGCGGGAATGACTCCAGAGGAGTTTATTACAGAATGTATCAATGCTGCGTTTGGACACTCCGAAGTACAAGGAATATCTCGCGTATACCCGAAATACATTAAAGGGAAATTACCAAATATCGGATCCGAGGCGGTTCAACGTATGATTGACCGATTCATCAAACGAGGACGAAGTGGACCAAAATCACCATCAAGACTCATTGGAGACAGTGAATCAGTCGAATTCTCGAGACAAGAGCGGTATGATATAATTACAATATACCTTGATGCGGTGTTTCCTGAAATACAAGGAGATCGGTGTACGATGGTGGGAGTGACATTTATGCGATACGGAGAATCAAAATCGAATTCCAATATATGTTTAATCGCGGGTGACTGCGATCAGATTCCAGATACAACTGGACCAAATGATGAAGCGGTACCAAACACTGTAACACGGTTTATTCACACGAATCCAGATAAGGAGGAAAAGGCATTATTATTAGGGTTCACACAATTGATTCGGAAAACAAATCCAAATATTATTATATCGTACAATGGATTTGGTTTTGATTGGCGGTTTCTCCACTCACGCGCTTCTGAACTCGGATGCTTAGAACAATTTCTACAATTAGCATTTCGGAAAGGATCCGACGGGATATGTATTCCACCACCAAAGTGGAACGGACCAGATGAGAAGACAAATGGATCGGATGATGGATCGGATGATGGGTCGGATGATGAATCGGATGATGGATCGGATGATGAATTGGGCGAATCGGCTGGTTTGGAAAATTCAGGTGAAGCTGATAGACTCCCTGTTGCGCCAGCGATTACATCGTATCCTCTTACTATCAAAACTTCGGTTCTCGCAGCGGGTCAATTCGATCTCGCATTTGTCGCTATTCCAGGACGCGTCCAATTGGATTTATTGAATTATTACCGCCGAGAAGAAAACCTCGCTTCATACAAATTGGACGCTGTATCCGCACACTATATTGGGGATTCGGTCAAATCACTGGAGCGATTCGAAGAAGAAGATGAAGATTCCACTGTGACGGATAAAACCGTAGTTACATCCAAAAATTTGGCGGGAATTGATATTGGATCGTTTGTTAGATTCGAAGAGGTCTCGCATACAACAGAGGACTATGCAAATGGTCAGAAATTCGAAGTGGTTGATATCGATCGCGCGGCGGGAACATTCGAAGTCATTGGAGCGGTCGAACCAAATATGAACACATCTGTTCGATGGTGTCTCGGTAAAGATGACATTGACCACAAAGATATTTTCCGTCTCACCAATGGAACAAATGCAGATCGGTCTATTGTTGCCAAATATTGTATTCAGGATTGTAATCTCCTACACCAACTCGTCAACAAAACCGATGTAATGAACAATTTGTCAGAAATGTCGCGTCTGTGTAAAGTACCGATTGATTTCCTTGTTCAAAGAGGACAAGGAATCAAACTCCAATCATACGTTGCATCGAAATGTCTAGAGAAGAAGACGCTTATCCCCGACATAGAACGCGATTTCAGTGGAGGGGGATACGAAGGAGCGGTTGTACTAGAACCCAAAACAGGTATTTATCTAGATAAACCAGTCTTTTGCGTAGACTACTCGTCACTATATCCATCATCAATGATTTCAGAAAATATCAGTCATGATTCAAAAGTGTGGACCAAAGAATACGACCTGTCGTGGAAGTTAATCAATACAACAGGTGAAATGGATACGTATGACAATTTACCCGAATACAGATATGTCGATATTGATTTCAATATATATCGCTATATTCGCAAGACAGAAAAGGCAGCGGCGATCAAGACACATACGGGGTATAAAGTATGTAGATTCGCACAGAAACGCGATGGGACGGCGGCAGTTTTACCAGCCATTTTGAAGGAACTATTACAGGCGAGGAAAGATACAAGAAAGCGTATCAAGACGGAAACAAATCCATTCATGAAAAATATTCTAGATAAACGACAACTCAGTATCAAAGTAACTGCCAATTCGATTTACGGTCAGACGGGCGCATCGACATCGAAATTTGCAGAACAAGATTGTGCCGCGTCGACAACGGCAATGGGTCGTAAACTACTCGGTTATGCAGAACGATTGATTAACGACATTTACGGAGATCGCGTTTGTGATATTGACCCGACGAAAATTCCCGAAACGGAATTGACGTCAGTTCGGACCCGATGCGAAGTTGTATACGGAGATACAGATTCAGTGTTTGCATGCTTCAATCTCGAACGACTCGATGGAACACCCATTATTGGCAAAGAAGCGCTGGCCATTACGATTTATCTGGGAATAGAAGTAGAACGAATTGCATCGGCAATGCTGAAACGACCACACACACTCGAATACGAAAAGACATTCATGCCATTTTGTCTACTGTCCAAGAAACGGTATGTAGGAATGCTATATGAAACGGATGTAAACAAGGGGTACAGGAAATCAATGGGATTGGTTCTGAAACGTCGTGATAATGCGGGAATTGTTAAAGAATTCTACGGAGGGGTTGTTGATATTATTATGCGAGGCGAAGCGACGGGAGTCCGTGAAGCATTCGAGTTCGTTCAGAAGAATCTCGGTGATCTTGTGGCAGGAAAAGTTGATATAAAGAAATTACTGATTTCAAAATCCCTTCGTGGATTCTATAAATGTCCTGGTCAAATTGCACATAAAGTTCTGGCGGACAGGATTGCTATGCGTGCACCTGGTTCGGAACCAACTGCAGGTGATCGAATTGATTTTGCATACGTAACAAACTCGAATAAAGCGGCTCTCCAAGGAGATCGAATTGAAACACCCGAATATATCAAAGAAGCGGGTATGACAATTGATTACGGACACTATATATCGAACCAGTTGGCAAAACCTCTATCACAACTATTTGGATTGGTACTAGAAGAATTACCGGGATTCGAACGGAAAAAACAACGGTTCGCACAAATAATTCGTGTAGCAGAAGATGCATTGGATGATCCAGATAAACGACGTGCCAAAGTGGATAGGTTGCGGATGAGAGAAGTGGAATCGTTGTTATTCGGGCCTTCACTACGTATAACCAACAATAGGGCGGCGGGAAGGACTGCAATTACATCATTCTTTATGTAACGATAGTAACGATAGTAACGATAGTAACGATAGTAACGATAGAACATATTATTAGGGTCCGATTTGGAATCTAATAATATACCGATGATTCAAACGATTATTCAAACGATTATTCAAATTTATACATTTTTATTGGAAATCCTACGTGCATATTCGCGACGACCAGTAGTACGCAACCCACCAATCATATCACACATTGCCTGACAGAATGATATTTCCATATAAGGCAACTTATTTCGTTTCGCATACGAGCGCATATCATCAACAATCAAATTGTAATTCTCAGGAGGCATCTTCGTCGCAATATGGTGCTCGATCTGAAGATTTAAGAAGCCACTGAAATATTCAGCGAACCGACTTCCTACCCCCCAATTACAAGTTGTCATATACTGCCACGATGCCCAATCATGATTGTCACTTGTCTCAATACGTGGCATTGTATAGTGAGATAGCCCGAACATACACCCCAAATAGATGCCCTGGATAGAATAGCCAATGAAATAGAATATGAGAAGACTCTGTATATTCGTACAAAATTGCGAAACCATCCAGAAATGCATAACCATTAACCCCAATTCATCCCAGTATCTACGACGAATCACAAATCCAAATACAGATGTTGCCAATACGGGTACATATATGGCAAGCATTGGTATAAACAAGAGATGTTGGATACGTAATAACACAGTAGGGACTTTCTTGATCAATACATCATCCCACGCAAAGAATGGAGTTGTTCGTAAATCACCATCATGCTCTATTGAATTGGGCATTGCGTGGTGTTTATTGTGCCTATTTCGCCACCATCGGCCAGACCCTCCTTTTGCAAATGATTCGTATAGGGACTGAATCAAAAAATCTATACGAGGATTACCAGAGAAAGCCAAATGGCCCGCATGGTGCTGGATGAACCCACATTGGCCCCACGAAAATCCAATAACAATACCCCCTATAATAGGGTGTCCCTGTCCCAGTAAGTGTAACCCACCAAATACACCCATCGCAACAGCAATTGCCCAAACAGAGAATTCCAATCGTCCCCCCGAATACAATCCACGATCTTTCCACGAATTAATCATTTGTTGGAAATCTGTTGGTTCGTCGGTTGATTCGCACGTTCGTTCGTCGGTTGATTCGCACGTATCATCCACTATCGGAAGGGTGCGCAGTAAAGTCATCGCACGATTGGATCCTGTGTGAAAATTGTTAAACGCATCTGTTGCATCTGGGACATTCGATATATCGTACTTTGATATGATATTACCACCAGGGTGATTTTTCTGGAATTCCGATACATCGTAATTTGTCCCACTGATACGAATTATTGTCGATTTTATATTTGATTTCGATGAGTCGATCCGTTTATTTGTCTTTTTATACACAAAATATCCAAATAACGACAACATTGAACACATATAGAATATTTGAACAGCGGGAAATATTACACCCCCAGGCAAATCCATATTGACATAAGCGTACACTGCCGCATGAACAATACAGATCATAAACTGACCCATCTGCATTCCTGTCAAATATTTCTTGAATGGATTATTTATACCAATCGCAGCGAGGAAATAGTGTAAATACATCAATGAATGAATAAATGAATTGGCCGCTGCACCAAACCCATATGTAACATCGATTGTAGTAGGAAATTCTGTATAAACCCATTTCCATATAATTCCTATAGTACTGTGGTGATATAACTGGAGCAAGTGTACTTGTTTCCATTTATGACGGAGAATCATGAAGAATGTATCGAAAAAATCAAGATACTTTGTCAAGTAGTGGAGGTATACCATATGTCGCACGATTTCATTGTCTTCTATACCAAATCCTAACGTTCTATTCCATACATATGGAGCGAGCCCCACTACTATATACATGTTTGCAATAGAATTGAACAAGTTGTATACAAGCATTATTGGCTTAGGAATTTCAATCGGTCGATTGACCGATGTTGATATAATACTAGTACAACTCATAATACCAACATAAACCCAAAATATGAATGTATGACTCATATCCATATTGTTATTCGTTCGGTACATATATTCGATATATTTATATTCGATATATTTATATTATTTGTATTTGTATTTGTATTATTTACAACTTGTATAGGAACAATCAATAATATATGACATCAACAAATCGAGTATGTGTAAAATGCAAAAAACAAATCAAAACTATAAAAACTGATCACCAAAACTGTATTTTCATAAAAAATTTCCCATTCCACGCTCAATGTCTCAAGTGCGACGTATGTTACATGGAACTGACCCGCCGAACTGCATTTGTAGAATTCGGACTAGACAGAACCGCAGCATTTTGTTATTCACACCGTCCGTGGTGTAGCTCTTGTTATAATAATTAGAAATATATTTAGACACACATTGTATAATAATAGTAAATGGTAAATATACCGTTTATTCTAATATCAATTGGCTACGGCGCTCTTGTAACAAGTGAACAAATAACCAGTCTCGAACAACTCAATTCATTTTCTGGTAAAGTAGGGTTTTTGAATGAAATGAGTTTTCACGGAGTAGAATATGAATTAGCGACAACATTAGAACCAATATATTACGATACAGTATTTCAAATCGAAGAAGCGGTTGATACAGGAATGATTCACGCCGCCCTGGTTAGCGGTACACCAGACTATAATAGATTCAATACTTTTCCATCCGAACAAATTTCGATCAGAGCAATGTTTGTGCGCAAGGGAAATGATATGATGATCGACGCGATCGATCGCGTAATTGTGAATATTATCGAGTCGGGTGGAGTAGAACAATTTGCAATTGATAATTATCCGTACAGAGCAATAGTCGTTCATTCGTGCAAACCATCATCCGAATACTTTGATTGGCCTACACAGTTCAATAATACAGTGATTCGAGTAGCTTCAATTGGTAATCAAGGATATAATAATATTACTAATGGGTTCTGGTCATCATACTATAATGCGATTGAAACAGAATTTGTCAAACAATACAATGTGACTCTGATAAGGAATTTGTATAACACATCAAATGCGGTTCTTGCGTCGGTTATATCGGGCGAATCGGATACAACAGAACCATACATGACGGTAGGAGATATTTTCACAGACTTGTCGAGAAAATCCGCGTTTGATACATCGTGTATTACCAGCGCAACTCAAGACATATATATAACGAAAATGTATACTGATACGAATGATCCGAATGATCCGAATGATCCGAATGATCCGAATGATCCGAATGATCCGAATGATCCGAATATTTTATGGTTTTATTTGTCAATAATGGTTATAATGATAGTATCATCGTGCATTGTTATCGAATACATTCGCAGCAGAAAACAAGTTGGATTCATCATAGTATAGAGAGATTGAACAGTTGGAAATATAATTAGTCGGTTATTATATCGCGTATATAGTAGAACACATTATGGAATCATTTGCGCGACCACAAGGTATAAAACATCCTGTTGAAATGAAAAAACGTAGACCACTATCTATCGACATAGATTCGGATGAAATTATACCCATTGGAAATGATGTAACAGTTGAAACGCCGCCATATGTTTCTCGTATTATGGACAAATTGGATGTTGAGATTACGGGAGACGATAGAGAAGCAATAATAGCCGCAAAATGGACAAATAAATCATTGTTAGGAGATGGATTTCGATATCACTCTAAAAATTGTGTGATGGAAACAAAAATTTATAGACATAATGATGAACTTTTGAAATTTAATCGTATCATTATTAATAAAAACAACCCCATTAAACCCGACTGTTTATTCAGAATTGCAAAAGAAATATATATACAAAATTATGTATACGACGCAATCGAGATTAGTTTATCTAACGGGATTGATCCCGGGTTCCGAGTTCCGAAAATAACATCTTACGGTAGTGTGAGATTTACAGACGGTGAGAAATGGCACTATATTCGAATGCCATTTATCACACACGACAACACACACAATATCAATCTTGAAAAAAAAAGCGAAGAGATTTCGGAATACTTATTACAAGAATTGAAAATATGCCACAATGATTTCAAACCAGCAAATATAATTGTAGAAACAGACGGGACTGTAAATTTAATTGATTGGGGGGAAGGTACATATGATTGTTATGATAAAGAGTTTCTTTCACAGGTTCAAAGTCCGTTTAATACATTTGTTGGTGGAAAAGGAGGTCGTAAATACAAGAATAAAAAGGAGAAGACTCGTGGACGAAAGACCCGCGGACGAAAGACTCGTGGACGAAAGACCCGTGGACGAAAGACTCGTGGACGAAAGACTCGTGGACGAAAATAGTTAGTACAGTTGATACCCAACTAATCTAATGATAATATCGTAGTATTGTATAACAAATGAATATTAACGCAAAAATAGTTCTTCTCGGCGAATCATCCGTGGGAAAAACATCTATTATAATGAGGGGGGTTCGAAACGATTTCGAAGAATTTGGAGAACCAACCATCGGTGCAGCATTTCATACAATGTCACAAGTTATAGATAACACCACAGTCAATTTGGAAATTTGGGATACCGCGGGACAAGAACGGTATCGCAGCTTGGCACCAATGTATTACAGGGGGGCTAATTTGGCAATGATTGTTTATGATATTACAAATTTGACATCAATAGATAGCGCAGAAAGTTGGATAAATGAAATAAATAATCGTATTACAGACCATGATTGTAGGGTAGTGTTGGTTGGAAATAAATATGATATAGGTATATCAACCACGAAGGTTACTGATAAAATCGATTCGCTTATTCAAAAATATTCATATCTACATAACCCAATACATCACATAAAAGTTTCCGCAAAATCAGGATTAAATATAACCAATTTATTCGGCCATATATTCGAGACAATCAAAGAGGACGGTCACGCGAATACGTCTAATGGACGAGATACAGATTCAACTCCATTCATAATAAAAAATAATACAAATGTCAATCAATATTCTATTTGGAATATGATGCCTTGTTGATTGATTACTACGTAAAAACTGTATACGTAGTAATGATTAGTCGCTAAATGAAAATATATTACATATTTATGTGACGTTGATTGTTTCTCATACACGCGACCCCATCACCAGATTTACACGACGTCATATTACCGTATAAAAAATCAGCAAACTTCCCCTGATCATCTGGGATTTGGGTATTGGCAGTTGGATGAAAAACACGCATCGAATGTTCAAATTCTCGCTGATCTTCCATATCTTGGTACAACCGAGGGTCTAGTTTCGGATCAGGATCATTATTATTCTCGCGTCGGCCTCGAACAGATAAATCTTTTACAGCAGATTCGATTCGGTCCGATATATCGGGATTACTAGCTGGTGCGGCAGAAGGCCGACCTGGAGTATCATATATGTCGGCGGGCATGACATTCATCGCTGGATTTTCTGGAGTCGGTTGTGTGAAAATGGCTGGATCCAATGTTCGCTCTCTCGCAACACGAAGTGCTGTACTTGTTGCAATACCACCAAATCCCTCTGAATTAGTAAGGCGACCAGATTGTGTGTAATTCAATACAATGATTGCAATAATTGTTGTGATACCAGTTAGTAATGTTGTTGTGTTTCTAGATACAACGAACCCAATAATGGTGAATAAAATAACAAATCGGGTGATTGCATTGTATTTTTCAATTGATGTCATTTCGGCACTAGGAATCATTCGGGTTATAAAATCAGAACGAAATAGAACACCTATATCGTGGATCCAAAATTTCTCGGTAGGGGTGATGTCATTCATTAGATGTTTTTTGTATAATTCAACTATAATGTATACATATTTTATTCGGACGTGTTTGTTCGCGAATATATTGCCAACGCCTCAATTACATTTGTTATACAGACGTATCGGAAATACGAATATAAGCCGCCTATACTGGAATCCAATTATTTGAATACAATTATTTGAATCCAATTATTTGAATACAATTATTTGAATACAATTATTTCTTTCTAGACCGTCGCCAGAACATAGTATATGCAGCAGAAGTGACTACAGATCGATGATTGATTTCGCTGACCCGCGTATCGTTAAATTCAAACCAACGATTATTACCAACCATTACATTCGCTGTATAGTGACCCCCTTGCGGACCACCCATATGATTGCATACAGCGTACAATTCGTACAAATTATTTGATCGATTGTATCCACACGTATATTTCCCCATATCCAATACCATATTTTCGGGGACAGAAACAATTGCATTATTCTTTCGCCCATATACGTCGGTACGACCAATTGATACAACCATTATATCAGGAAATGACCAAAACCGAGTTCGCTTAACCACTGATTCCAATTTTCCCGTTGTGTCATTTTGCCATCGATTATCTCCATCCAGAACCTCATCTTGGGTATAATAATCAAAACAATCATATATTGAACATTTTCTGCACCGCACCATCGGGTCAGGGCCAATAGGAAGTGACAAATTAATAATAAAATATGGCTCTGGTGCAGCAGATAAAGTAATATTTTTGTTAGGAGAATCTATACCAATAATTTGTGTTACTTGTATTCCATTAAATAACTTAGTGATTTCCGAATATTTTGTTTCATACATGCGACGCATCATTTCATAACAGACTACTGCTGTGCGATCAGTATCATTTTTTGTTGTGCCATTTATATTCATCGTAACACGACGAGATAATGCATTGTCGAATATATCTACCAAAAATACAATAAATTCGGAAACATCGTTTTGGGCGAATCCCGAAAAATCTCCGTTTTTCTGTTGTTGAGAATGCCGTTGGATCGTTGCAACAAAACGATTCGGTACAACGGTCCCATTTTTACTCCACATTAGTGTCCGTAAGTCATTCCACTCACGCAATACTGTACCTGAACTGGATGATTTTATGTATCGCCTCACATTGGGGGTGTTCAATAACAAGTCCAATTCATATGTATGAGATAACGCTTGGATACACGAATTTAGATAACATGTATTTCCAATATTACCCAATCCAGTACATCCACGCATATGTTGTGATGTCATTATTACTATACTGGTATACCGTGATATGTTCATATTGTTTCAGTTGGAGATATCATAAAAAGATATGAACGCATTATCAGCGTTATATATTAATTATATATTTGAATATTTACACAGAACAAAATGTCCGAACAAACGAACAATTCGGATCAGGTCCTTATCGCATATCTAGAAAATGTTCGCGAATCTAGGCGAATTATAGAAAATCAAGAAAATAGACTATACGATATATTGGTAAAACAGCATATACGAGAAGGGATCGCCGTACCGAATAGATCGTATACAAATATATCGCCTACAAATGGTTTGCCTACAAATGGTTTGCCTACAAATGGTTTGCCTACA
>ENA-UOXV01005535-UOXV01005535.1-marine-metagenome-genome-assembly--contig:-NODE-5535-length-13774-cov-5.721773_pt1 | contig 13774 bp, 12 predicted proteins | sample MGYA00238165_ERZ766961 | MGnify/ENA primary metagenome ERZ766961 (study PRJEB28924, sample SAMN03173240) | marine metagenome | biome: Marine; feature: Water; material: Subsurface seawater | place: North... | reverse complement strand
CACATTCGGCGGCGTCACTAGTAACTATGCGACGAGTCCGGTTTCGCGTAATTCCGTAATCTCTTGGTCCGAATATCCTGCAGCCAATAAAACTTCGTCGGTGTGCTGACCCAAAGCAGGTGCAGGGGTGCGGAACGTGCCCGGTGTTTCTGATAAATACGGATGAATGTTGTGCATCGGCACATCGCCCAATTCTTCATCGGGAAGTTCCACCAACACACCACGATCAATCACATGGGGATCATCCAGAATATCTGCTGCATTGTAGATCGGCGATGCCGTCACGCCTGCATCTCCAAAGATTGCTAACACCTCAGTCTGGTCACGAGCGGCAACCCACTCGGCCACGATATCATTGACCTCATCGCGGCGTTTCACGCGTTCTGCATTCGTCGCGTACCTGGGGTCATGGATCATGTCGGCTCGACCGATGGTTCGAAACACACGTTCTGCCATTTGTTGGATAGATGCGGACAGCGCGACGTATTTCCCATCACGCGTCGTGTACACATCACGGGGTGCTGACGTGTTGGATCGATTGCCCACGCGCTCGCCAACTTTGCCCGTCACTTTATAATCCATCGCAGCGGGGCCCAGGGTCGCAAGTATCGGTTCCAACAAAGACATATCGATGACTTGGCCTTGGCCGCCTTTGAGTTCGATTTCTCGCAGCGCCACCATCGTCGCATAAGCCCCTTGTAGACCTGCGATCATATCCGCCATGGCGATGGGCGGCAGCAATGGCGGGCGATCAGGGAACCCGTTGCGATAGGCAAACCCTGACATTCCTTCAACCAACGACCCGAACCCCGGTTTTTCGCGGTACGGGCCCGTCTGACCAAATCCGGAAATGCGTACGATGATCAATTTGGGATTGCATGCGTGCAGTACATCGGGGCCAAGACCCATGTCTTCCAATCGACCCGGTCGAAAGTTTTCGACGAACACATCAGCCGTTTCGACCAGTTTCAAGATCACATCGGCCATACCGTTGGCGCGAAAATCAACGGCGATGCTTTTCTTGTTTCGGCAATAGGCTTTCCAAAATGTCGCCACACCACTTTGTGACCAAGCGCGCAATGGATCGCCAACACCCTTCGGTTCGATCTTGATGACGTCTGCACCAAAATCGCCCAACTGATGGGTCAACATATTCCCAGATACCAATCGGCACAGGTCGAGGACGCGCACCCCTTGAAGTGGCCCCTCGGCATTGGCATCAAAGGTGCGCTGCTGCATTAAACCAACCTAGATGGTGGCGATAGGCGTGACAGGTGAGCCCACCGCACCCGGCAAGCACAACGGCGGTGCCGTTAGTAAAAAACGGCTCCGGCCTTGTTCACGAAGTGCCGCAGCGAGTGGCCCCAACAACCAGAGTTCCCCTAAATGAACGCCTAAGCGAAACAAGCAATGGCGATGGATCGGCAAACGTGAACACCCGCCCTGGGTTTCACCAAAACCGTTCGAAGATTCGACCGCCATGTTATCTGAGATCAGGGCAACGACGCCGCTATCCGTGACCCACTGTAATAACTTGTCATCGTAGCCATCCAACACGCCGCACGAGGAATGCAATTTCTTGGCATCGGGGTTCCCCGCCATTTCCAAAATCATGTCATCCCACCCGGTGTGGAATAAAAAGAAATCACCCTCTTCGACTTCGATTTTGTCCGCATCCAACATCCGCATCAGTTGATCGTAGCCAACAGCAACACGCTCCGTCCCGATGTGCGGCACCATATCGAGCATCACACCCCGGCCCTGCATTCCTGCATTGGCCATACCGGCAACAGACAACGCACGTGCGCCCATGCCATCCGGATGTTCGGGGCCAAGGATATGTTCATCGGGTTTAAACCCGTTGTAATACACCCGCTCGGCCTCGCCATCGCCGTCGGCATCAAACATCGCCCCGACATGTGCAAAGCTATCCCACTGGGTAGAGTATTGATTCCAGATCGTGGTGCATTCATCGGACGACACATCCATGTTGCCGTCCTGATACTCACTCCACGCCATGTTATAATAGACCCCATCAGATCCCGGCGGGTGATTAACCACACCAAACTGTGGCGGATGACGCTTTGGATTGACGCTGTTACCGCCTGGTAAATCCAGCGGCAGGGATAGACAAAAAGCCTGGCCTGTTTGAACCTCGGCGACGGCTGCTTTGACTCTGTCTGGTGTCAATAAGTTGACCCGGCCAAGCTGGTCGTCTTCGCCCCAATCGCCCCATGTCGATCCTTCTGGTCGGTTGACCCAACGTTTTGTCATCTCAAATCCTCCTGAATTATCCGCGCATATTATCCGCTGGCTGTGTTTTCCCAGCCGCGTTCGGTTTGCTGCCAATACGTCAACGTATGATCAGCTTCTTTGTAGGTTTTCCATCGCGCACGTGCTGCAGCGACCACTTCATCGTCGTGGCCATCAAAAATCTCGAAGCACCGCTCATAGTCGGCCACATGATCAGATGCCCCGCCATCCGCCAAAAACAAGAATGTCGCCTGATTGGTATTGGCATCATCTGTGGTAAGTAAGATCGGATGATCTTCGGGGTGATCAGCCTTAGATCTCCCGTGGGGCAACCATGAAGGTTTATCAAACGTCCACAGCAGATCATCAATCGCGGTCAATCGCTGGTCACTGCCCAGCACGATAAGCGCACGTTTCCCCGCCTGCATCGTTTTGGTCAGCAATTGCGGCAACGCCTGTTCAAGGCCACTGCGTGTTAAATGATAAAAGCCGATGTCGGTCATGTTAGAAACTTAGACCAACGGGGCGGCGTGAGCGAGTCACCGCCGCCCCTATTGTCTCAATTTTACTCGTAATGATCGGCAACAAAGCGTTCAAGCAAACGAACGCCAAAGCCTGTTCCACCGCGTGGAACGACAGCCGTATCTTTTTTCGACCACGTCACGCCTGCGATGTCCAAATGGACCCATGGCGTGTCGCCGACAAACCGCTGCAAGAACTGTGCTGCGGTGATGGAGCCCGCACCACGACCCGCACCAATATTTTTCATATCAGCAGCATCTGTGTTGAGTGATTTATCGTATTCTTCACCCAGCGGGAAACGCCACACGCGTTCGCCAATGGTCTCGCCTGCGCGGAAAATTTGATCCGAAAGCTCATCATCATTGGCAAACATACCAGCACGTTCGCTACCCAGTGCGATAATAATCGCCCCGGTCAGCGTCGCCAAATCGACCATGAACTTCGGCTTGTATTTGGTGTTCACGTAATGAAGGACATCACACAATACCAAACGACCCTCAGCATCTGTATTTAAGATTTCGATGGTCTGACCGGACATGGATGTGACGATATCACCCGGACGCGTCGCATTACCATCCGGCATATTTTCGACCAGACCAACGGCGCCGATCACATGGCATTTTGCCTTACGGCCAGCCAATGCCTTCATCAAACCAGAAACAACACCGGCACCGCCCATATCCCATTTCATATCTTCCATGCCCGCAGCTGGCTTAATTGAAATGCCACCCGTATCGAAACACACACCCTTACCGATAAACGAAATCGGCTTGGAGTTTTTCTTTTGCGCGGCAGGCAGGCCGTTCCATTCCATCACAACCATCTGGCTTTCACGGGAACTGCCGTCACCAACAGACAGCAACGATCCCATACCCAGTTTGCGCATTTGCGCTTCGCCCATGACCGTGACTTTGACGCCCAGTTTGGTCAGGTCGGTCTTCAAACGCGTTGCAAATTCTTTGGGATGCAAAATGTTTGGCGGCTCAGATACCAAATCGCGGGTAAAGCTGACGCCCTCGACCACTTTGGCTAGCTGTGCATACGCTGACTTCGCGGACGCAGAACCACCACACTTGAAAGCCAGGGATTTGAGAATCGTCGTTTTGTCTTTGGTTTTATTCGTTTTGTATTTGGCAAAAACGTACGAGCGCAGCGTCGCACCGAATGCAATGGCAGATGCGATATCTGCAGCCGTTTGCTTAGACGCCGTTACGGGATCGACATGGACATCGGCTGATGCCGCAGCAGATTTCAACGTGCCCGCAATCGTGCCACCGATCTCGGTCGCTTTTTCCGCTGTCAGTTCATCCGCTTTGCCCAAGCCGACACACAAAACCCGCTCAATCGCGCCGTTGCCGGGCGATAGCACAGACATTGTCTGACCTTTTTTACCTTCAAAGCTGGCTGTCTTAGCGGCACGCCCAAGGGCACCAGATAGTTTCTTATCCAAGGCCTCGGCGGTCTTGGTCCAGGTTGCCCCATCGGTTGCAAAAACAACGACGGTTCCTTTTTTCGGCGCGCTCGTGTTCGCAAATGAAATCTTCATGCGGTCCTCTCTGAAGGCGGTGTATGTGAAATATTGTTCTGATTAGAGTGTATCGCGCATCGCCCAGCGTTCAAGGGCGCAAGTCGGCAAAGACGCGTGGGATCAAGAACGGTTTTGTGCTTCGCGGTCGGCCTCGGCAATTTCGGTCTCAACGATCTCGGCGGCTTCGGAAACAGATACCGTTTCCCCGCGATTGCGGCGAAGCAACCACAACACGCCCCCTGGTATCATCATGGCGATACCAATGAGACCCAGCGTTAATGACATCACCAAGGCCCCGTCTGACGGCACCCCGACCAAGGCAAATGCCGTGACCATCGCCCCTTCGCGAACGCCCCAGCCAGCTATCGAAATCGGGATCGTGGTCGCCAAAATAACGGGTGGCATCAAAACCATGCAATCAAGCCAGGTAATTTCAACGCCCAGACTTTGGCCAATTAAAAACACGCATAGCGCAATCACGACATGTGTTGTGACACCGCTGATAATTGCAAGGATGGCATTGACCGGGCGCAGGAATAGCTTTCGGGTATCTGCTGCTAATACATACATGCCACGCACGATTTTGAAGCGCGATAAGCTCTCGGGCAGGCGATCCAGGAACATGATGAACGTGATACCGCCGATGGCCCCAACAGCTAATGTCAGCAGCGCAATCTGCGTCAGCATCTGATTCTGGGCATCCAGTTTTGGCAAAAATACTGGCTGTACTGCCGCGACCAACACGACGAGGCCGACGATGGTCACGACACGTTCTAGCATCACGCCATTGATGGCCTTGCCAAGGGGTAAGCCGTCCTTGTGCGTCAGGTAAATCCTGATCGGGTCCCCACCCACGGATGATGGCAATGCCTGACTGAAAAACCCGCCAATCCAAAACAGTTTACAGAGTTCAATCCAGGGCAACGGCGCTTCAATCGCACGCATCACCACCCACCACCGGGCACCCGCAACACCAATCTGAATAATGATCACCAATGCAGCCGCCGCCAGAATGGTGAAATCGGCGCTCAGCACCCGATCTTTGGCTGCGCCTAGGTCAACAGACGACAGTAAAAACCAAATAAGCCCACCCGAAATCGCAATCTTCAGGGCAATCAGTAGATTTTTTTTAGTCATAGATTTATGTTCCGCTCGCGATCATGACGGGCGTTTAGCAGGCGATGTCGGAAATGTCACGAATATCAATGTTTCTAGTCATCTCCCATTAACCAGCAATTCAGTAATCGCAAATCAGTTTGTTGCGCTTTAAGGTGGTTCAAGGCGAAACAGATATCTTTATCATTCTAAGTTCATTGGAATAGCACTCATGATCAGCGGCGCAGAACTTATTTTGTTGGTGTTGGTCATATCCGAAGTGATGAAGTTTGTGCTCCACGTTTATGGCGTATTTTAAGAGAACACCACCCTAAGGGCCTCCCGACTTGAATTGCTAAAATGGTACGCATGTATCGTTGGGCTTAGCCTGCCAGTATTTTTCGCTACAAGAGAACCATTCCCATTTTCAGACCATATTGTAGTCCTGGTATCATTCACTCTAACGGGCTTAGCTTATTTCTTTGGTCAAGTTTTGGTGCGTCGTTGCAGAGACTCTGGCTGGCCAAAAGTGACTGCATACTTTACCGCAGCACCTTATATCGGCGGCATCGTTGTTTTGTTACTGCTATTCTGGAAACCGGCCCAAGAACCTACTGAGAAGTCATAGCCGAATCGGATTGTGGGGTGCGAAACTTTAGCGGGACTCGTTTCCGGCCCCAATCCCCGGGTTTTTCTTCAAAAATCCCGGCAAGTTGCGACCCACAACTTCGGCAATCGGACAGATGATTGCCCCCAAAGTCGAGATTCCAATCCGATAATTCATGCCAATCGCGACCGATCAGCATGTGATCACAGTTGTGGCAATACGTGCTCTGCGTCGGCTTGTGATGGATATTCCCGGTGTAAACATAGCGTAAGCCATTTTTGAGCGCGATGTTCCGGGCGCGGATGAGTGTATCAGGCGGCGTGCGTTCCTTATCCAACATCTTCCAATCGGGGTGAAAGGCCGTGAAATGGATCGGCACGTCGGGGCCTAAATTCTCCATCACCCACTGGGTCATTTCCTCGATCTCGTGCTCGCTGTCATTCTCGTCCGGAATCAACAGATCGGTGATTTCAAACCAGACATCCGTTTCGTGTTTTAAGTACTTCAGTGTCTCTAACACCACCGCTAGATCGGCCGAACAAAGCTTGCGGTAAAACTCCTGGGTGAACGCTTTCAAATCGATGTTCGCGGCATCCATGTGTTGAAAAAATTCTGCACGCGGCTCCTCGCAAATATAGCCCGCCGACACCGCGACATTCTTGATCCCCCGTTCATGGCAGGCCTTGGCAACATCGACGGCGTATTCCAGGAAAATCACTGGATCGTTGTAGGTATAAGCAACGGACCGACAGCCCGATTTCACGGCGGCCTCGGCAATCATTTCGGGCGATGCCTGGGATTGCAGCTTATCGAATTCCCGTGACTTAGAGATATCGTGGTTCTGACAGAACGAGCACGTCAAATTACATCCCGCCGTCCCAAAGCTCAGGACAGGTGTGCCCGGTAAAAAATGATTGAGCGGCTTTTTCTCAATCGGATCGACACAAAACCCGCTGGACCGCCCGTATGTTGTGAGAACGATTTGATCGTTCTGGCGGGCGCGGACAAAACAAAGCCCCCGCTGCCCCTCACGGAGTTTGCAATACCTTGGACAGACGTCGCACTGAATGCGACCGTCGTCCAACTTCGACCAATATTTTGTAGGGACCACCGACATTCTGAGATGCTAGCATATGCCTCAGATAACAAAAATAATTAGCGCTCGTGGCATTTGTCAGAAGCGTTGCCACTCCAAAGTCCGCTATCCAACGCATATTAGTTAAAACGAACTTAGAGAGACATCTGATGATTGAGACCATCCATCCCATTTCCGGGCCACCTATCACACAGGTTGAACCCGGTGACCGCCTCGTGGTGCTTGCCCGCACGATAGAGACCCAAGAACCAGATGCGGAAACAGCGCTCAAGGAAAGTGCCAAAGACTGGGCACGCTTTGGGGAGACATGCCTCGGCCAAGCGCTCTATCGGCATCGTTCTATTTTTCATAATGGAGCGGATGCCCCGGTGTGGAGCCATCTCGAACTGAGCTATTTTCGCGAGATGGTCCCTGCCGATGTCATCCACGACCTTGTGATGAAACCGCAACCGACGGGAATGACCCTGCTGCGTGCAGAGATTCTTTTGACCACCCCCGCATCGTTCATACTGCCGTGCGAATGGCAGGGCTCGGCCGACCGGTCCGAGTTGCAGGCATCGCTGGAATATATCGATGTGGCATCGAAATACCTCGATGAATACAGAGAAGTCATGCGGAAATACTGTGGGCCCGCTGCCGCCAAGCTTGTCCAGACGAACAAGGTCGGCACGTTCCGGGCGATGGAAACGGCGGCGGTGCTTCATATTGATCCAGAGATGAAGGTCGACTGGAATCAGTTACATCTTAGCGAGATAAATGCCGACGGTTTTAACGGATTTGGCCAAGCGTTCGCGGAAGCACTCCGGGTTGATCCGCCGGATGGTGCAGACATTGCGGAGGTTTTTGCCGATCTTGACCGCATACGCACGGTGAGCCGTTGGACGTTCAACGACTCTGTCGTGGAGGCGGACGCGGCGCTGAATCGACCTCGATAAAAAAATGCCACCCGCCACAAACAACGACGCGTGGCATTCATAAACCAGATGGTTTTAAGGATTTAGAACTTCAACGCATCCAATGCTTCTTGCGCTTCTTCTGCCGTCCATTGACGGACTGGCGTTGGGGCAGCATCACGACCGATGGGCAGGAACGTTCCCTCACCCGGTTCATCCAGGGTTACCGTTTCAAGGTTGGACGTAATATCGACGGCACCCTCGTAGATTTGGAACCCGTAATGAGGCGTGCCAACAGGCATCCCCACCGTAAGTTCCCCAAAGATGACTTCAGTGCCACGGATACCAATGGTCGCAACTGGTGTGTTCAACGCCACGTTTGCTGGGATTGCCTTGCCGATTTTACCCGATACAAAACGGAAAACACCTTCGACAAATTTCAATGATTGAGACCCGGATTCAGGTTGGCTGCCAGCGGGTGTGTAGATCAGACCATCGACAATCATTTCTGCATTCTCGCCCATCGTCAGCCAAGAATTGTCATCGAAACGGACAATCATCCGCGCACCATTTCCGGTTCGAAGAATATCGCCATCCATGATTTTCGATCCTGCAGTGAGTTGAGATTCACCCCCGGTATCAGCCCGGCTGGCGGGTCCTTTTAAGCGTTCAATCATACCCACGGTCTCGGCAGCCATTGCCGAAGACAAAGCCATCAAGCTGAAAAACAGCGCGCTCAAAAAAGTAATGGTTGTCGATTTCATTTTTGGTTCTCATCCGGTTGGTTAAGTGTTGAGGTGAAGATACATATCCAACTTCGAATGTGTATTGTGGATTACCCGGATAATTCTGGGTATGACCACAGTCACTATTGGTCACTGGTTCACTAAGCAGATATTTCAATGTATGCTGCGCCCATGACCGACTTCAAAAATACGCTGCACCATGAACGCCGTTAGGAAACCCGCCGTGGCGGGGACTTTCTATCCAAATGACGCATCTGTTCTTCGTCGCGAGGTGCAAAAGCACTTATCGACCGTTTCCACTGACGATACCAAGAGCGTACCAAAGGCCATCATCGCGCCGCACGCTGGGTATCGATTCTCGGGCGATGTGGCTGCAAGTGCCTATGCACTGTTAAAGCCCGCAGCAGATCGTATTACGCGGGTGGTGCTGATGGGGCCTTGTCACCGTGTTGCCGTCACAGGGCTGGCGCTATCGGGTGCCGATTATTTTGAAACACCGCTGGGGCGCGTCGAAATCGACAAATCGGCCGAAGCGATGGTCGCCGACATGCCGCAAGTCAGCGTTTTTGCCCCGACACATGAACAAGAACATTCACTCGAAGTTCACATCCCGTTTCTGCAAGAAATCTTGGGCGATTTTAAATTGGTGCCGTTTGTGGTCGGCGAAACATCCCCCGCCGCCGTGGCCGAAGTGTTAGATAAACTTTGGGGCGGACCTGAAACGGCGATCGTCATCTCGTCCGACCTAAGTCATTTTTTGGATTACGACGCCGCACAAAAAATTGATCAGCGGACGTGCGAAGCGATTGAGCATTTAGACCCCGCCAAGATCGAACGGCATGGGGCCTGCGGACGGTTTCCTGTGGGTGGATTGCTGCACTATGCCAAGGCCCATGGCATGTCCGTCGAAACATTAGACGTTCGAAATTCAGGCGATACCGCTGGCAACAAGGATCGGGTCGTCGGATACGGATCATGGGCATTTTATGAAGGTTCCAAAAAACCACGCGCCCGCCCTTTGAAGGTCACGATCAAACGTCCTGAAACGACGACACCGACAACAACGGCCTCGGATTTTGAGGAACAAACCAAGCAGTTATTGCGCGATCATGGGGATCGACTCATCGAAATCGCCGTTTCATCAATCCGACGCGGGTTTGATAAGACGGCCCCAAAGCAAGTCACGCTGGAAAACATTCCACCAGCTTTACGCGAAAATGGGGCGTGCTTTGTGACACTCAAAACGTCCGACAAACAATTGCGCGGATGCATTGGATCGCCCATGGCGCATCAACCGCTGATCGTTGATGTGGCAACGAACGCACAAAAAGCCGCGTTCAAAGATCCCCGTTTCAAACAGGTCACCCAAAACGAGTTTGAAACCCTGCGCTTGTCGATTTCGGTTCTTAGCCCGCAGGCCCCCATGACCATTGCTGATGAAGCAGATTTGCTGAAACAACTCAGACCCCATATCGACGGCTTGGTGATTTCTGATGGGAATCATCGCGCGTTGTTTCTGCCATCCGTGTGGGAACAGTTGCCCGATCCCGCAACGTTTCTGGCACACCTGAAACGTAAGGCCGGAATGGCGAACGATCACTGGTCATCAACGTTTAAGGCCAACAGGTTCATCGCCGAGGAAGTTTACGCGCCATACCCCTTATCATCCGGTTGACTTGGTTGTGTTCGGGGGCAATTGTCCGGCAACATCGACATCATTACGCTTTTATCGGGAACCTCACCCATGCCAATAAACATCACCGTCGGCCTTTCAGAACAAATAGGCGAAATCGCACGCCGTGCAGGCCGTGTCATTATGGATATTTACCGAACCGATTTCGAGGTCGAGCAAAAAGGCGACTCCTCGCCTGTCACGCTCGCTGACAAAGAGGCCGAAGATCTGATTTTTCGTTCCATCGGCCAAGGCATCACATCTGAATTTCCCATGGTCGGTGAAGAAGCCGTTTCCATGGGGAAAATTCCTGATGTAAAGGGACGCCCGTTCTGGCTGGTTGACCCCCTCGACGGCACCAAGGAATTCATTTCACGGAACGGCGAATTCACCGTCAACATTGCGCTGATCGAAAACGGGCGGCCTGTGCTGGGTGTCGTGCACCTGCCCGTCACCGATGACACATATATAGGCACGCGCGCCGGATCATTCGCACAGTACGGTGGCGATGGCACGGCAGGTCAAATCCAGTGCCGCCAGCCCGCCAGCGACGGATTGGTTGCCATCGCATCGCGCAGCCACGGCAGTGAAGCCGTCGAAACATACTTAGAGGCCCTACCCGTCAAAGAACGCATTGGCGCGGGGTCGAGCTTAAAATTCTGTCGTGTCGCAGAGGGCAAAGCCGATATCTACCCCCGCTTTGGCCCCACCATGGAATGGGACACAGCCGCGGGGCATGCCGTATTGATGTATGCGGGTGGTCAGGTCGTCAAAGAAGACGGCACCGAACTGCAGTATGGAAAACCAGATTTTCGCAATCCGTTTTTCATCGCGCGTGGGCCGAACGTTCCGGACCCCGCAACCTAAAACCATGGCGAACCCATCCCCCATCGTACCGTGCGATGAACGGAACATCGAAACCGCAGCCCAGATCATTAAATCAGGCGGTCTCGTCGCATTCGGCACCGAAACCGTTTACGGCTTGGGGGCTGATGCCACCGATGGACAAGCCGTCGCCAAGATATTTGCGGCCAAGGGGCGACCCACATTTAATCCGCTGATTTCACATGTGACCAGCCTAGATGATGTCGCAACACTTGCCATCGTCACAGACGCAGCATCCGAAGTTGCGGCAAAGCATTGGCCGGGCCCACTAACACTAGTTCTCAGCAAAACACATGATTGCCCGATTTCTGATCTCACCACCGCGGGATTAGATACCATCGCCGTGCGCATTCCAGGCCGTGGTATATCCCGCGATTTCTTGGCTGCCTGCGGGATCCCAGTTGCCGCCCCCAGTGCCAATGCATCCGGTGCCATCAGCCCCACCCAGGCAGAACACGTGGCGGCTTCATTGCCGGGCCCGAGCGACGGTGGTCCTGTAATGATTTTGGATACCGGGCCATGTGATGTGGGTTTGGAATCAACCGTCCTGGATTTATCGACAGATGCGCCAACGCTGCTGCGACCGGGCGCAGTTACCAAAGAAGACTTGGAAGCGATCCTTGGCCCCATTGGGGTCGCTGGATCAGATGATATGGCGCCGCGCTCTCCGGGGATGTTGAGCCGACATTACGCACCTAAAACGCCGCTCCGAATCAATGCGATCCACGCTGAAGCAGATGAAGTCGTGCTTGGTTTCGGTTCGGGTTCATTGCCCGTTGATCTGAATTTGAGCGAAAATGGCGATTTGCTAGAAGCTTCTGCCAACCTATTTCAAATGTTGCATCGTCTTGATGCGATGGGCGCTGGCGGCATTGCTGTGACGTCAATTCCAAACGTTGGCCTCGGCCACGCCATCAATGACCGTTTAAGGCGTGCTGCGGCCAAATAATGTCCTCATAACATCAATTCATACCGCTATCCGCTTGATCATTTTTTCCCATCACATCAATATCGCATCATGCCTTATAGACACGAAACACTCCAAAAAATCAGAGATCACCTCGGCGAAGGCGGGTTTGTTGAAGACCCCACCCAGCTAGAGGCGTACAACACCGAATGGCGCGGCCACTACAAGGGGACCGCAACCTTTGTCGCACGCCCTGCCAATGCCGAAGAATGTGCATTCGTCATCAAGACGTGCACAGAAAACGATATTGCCGTGGTCCCCATGAGCGGGAATACAGGCCTTGTCGGGGGTGCCACTGCAGACGCATCCGAAGTCATCATTTCTACAGAACGGATGAACACGATCCATGCCATCGATCCCGTAAACGGCACGATGACCGTCGGTGCAGGTTGCATATTGGCCGAAGTCCAGCGCGCCGCAGACGAGGCTGGAAAGCTATTTCCGTTAAGCCTCGCCGCCGAGGGCAGCTGCCGGATTGGTGGCAACTTATCGACCAATGCAGGCGGCACCAATGTACTGCGTTACGGCAATGCCCGAGATTTGGTTTTGGGCCTTCAGGTCGTATTGCCTAATGGTGAAATCATGGATGGCCTAAAAGGGCTTAGAAAAGACAACACCGGATATGAGCTCAAACACCTGTTCATGGGTGCCGAGGGGACCCTTGGGATTATCACCGCTGCGGTGTTGAAATTGTTTCCGAAACCTCGCCAACGTCAGACCGCGCTGATCGCCCTGACTGATGTCGATCAGGTTATCGCCCTCTTCGCCCGTGCATCCGATGCGGTTGGCGATGCGCTCAGCGGCTTTGAATATATGAACCGGACTAGCCTTTGGGTGACGTGCGAACATACCGACGGCGTACGCGATCCATTCGATACGCCGCATGATGCCTATGTGTTGATGGAATTAACATCACCGCGCCCTGGCAACGATCTCCGCGATGCCATGGAACAGTTCCTGGAAGCCGCGTTCGAAGCCGAAGAAGTCGTCGATGCCGTTATCGCTGAAAGCGGTAAACAAATGGATGATCTGTGGCATATTCGCGAAACCATTCCGGATGCGCAGGCGTTCGAAGGCGGATCGATCAAGAACGATATTTCTGTCCCCGTCTCCAAAGTTCCTGAATTTGTAAAACGTGGCGATGTGATCGTTGAGACCACTATTCCCGGTACGCGCCCGATGACATTTGGGCATATCGGTGACGGCAACCTTCACTATAACCTGACCCAGCCCAAGGACATGGACCGCGAGGAATTCATGGCCAAATGGCATGATGTGACCGATCCGCTCAATGACTTGGTTCACGAGCTTGGGGGCAGTTTTTCCGCAGAACACGGTGTCGGGAAATTAAAGCGCGAAGAATTGGTGCGGTTCAGTTCTCCCGTGGAAATCGAATTGATGCGCAAGATCAAAGCCACCTTTGATCCAAAGGGCCTAATGAACCCGGGTAAAGTTCTTTAGGGCACCTCTAAAAATAGCCCCGCCCCAAGTTTTAATCGGGTAGAATCAC
>ENA-UOXV01005530-UOXV01005530.1-marine-metagenome-genome-assembly--contig:-NODE-5530-length-13787-cov-4.698369_pt1 | contig 13787 bp, 10 predicted proteins | sample MGYA00238165_ERZ766961 | MGnify/ENA primary metagenome ERZ766961 (study PRJEB28924, sample SAMN03173240) | marine metagenome | biome: Marine; feature: Water; material: Subsurface seawater | place: North... | reverse complement strand
TCTCCCAAGGAAGTGAATGGACCAGATTTAAATATACCAAGTCTTGCATTTCGAGCCTGGTATGAGGCTCAATTTGGGGCTGTGTCCTGGATGCAGTTGGGAAAAATTCCTACAAAAATGTGGATGGAATACCTTATTTGGTATCGACGCGTTCTTAATTTGCCAGTGAAGAATCTCATCAAACTGGATACTTTTGAGCCCTATAAAGATATACAAAAAGTCTCTTCACATTGCTTGCAAACAAACACAAAAAAGATAATTTTTGCGCGTAAACTGGTTCTTGCAACTGGGATAGAAACATCTGGGGAATGGTGGTCCCCTCCAATTAGTGACAAGGTTCCAAAAGAATATTGGGCTCATGCCAGCGAAATGATTGATTTCGATTCTCTCGCAGGTAAGCAGGTCGCTGTCTTAGGCGCTGGTGCATCAGCCATGGACAATGCGGTAGCCGCACTTGCTGCGGATGCTCGTCAAGTTAGTGTTTTCTGCCGACGATCAGAACTACAGCGCGTTCAACCGTTCAAGTGGTTGTCTTTTCCCGGATTTTTGCGACATTTTTCTGAGCTTGACGATGAATGGCGTTGGAAGTTTATGGTACATTTATTGGGGCTTAGAGAAGCTTTTCCGAAAGAAACATGGGAGAGGGTAAATCAGTACAGTAATTTTTGTTTGGAGACGGGTACCCCTTGGCAAGACCTCTCTATTGTTGATGAGAAAGTTTGTATCGAAACTCCTAAGGGTAAATTTCTTGCTGACTTTTTGATTTTTGGCACCGGCTTTGTGATAGATATATCTCGACGGTCAGAATTACAAAACTACACTGACTTGATCGCCTTATGGAAGGACCGGTATGCATGTCCGAATGATGAAACCGGCTCAATGCTCTCGAACTATCCCTATTTAGGAGATGGATTTGAATTTTTAGAAAAAGATCCTGGAACTGCAAGCTGGTTAAGAAATATTCATCTTTTTACATTCGGCACGACTATGAGCTTTGGACCTAGCGGCGCGTCAATTAATGCTATGAAATTTGCCGTGCCTAAATTAGTAAATGCAATAACAAAGGATCTATTTTTTGACGATATTGATACACATTATAAGTCGCTAAAAGCCTATGATTTGCCAGAGTTTGCAATGTTGGGTGATAGTGGAGAGGTTGCCCCGAATGCACCTCAGGTACGTCGCCTCGAGGATGATAGCTTTGACTAAGCAAGAAGATTGGATCTAGGTACATATTTGTTGTTTGTTTTTTTGCTAATTATTTACTCTTGTGATTGCGAATTATTTGAATATCGTTTTTAATTAACCCCTTAAGATTGAAAAAACTTAAAAGCGATATTAAGCAATATCATTACCAAATCCAGCGCTAGGTTTTTTGAAACATTCCGATCGATCGATGAATTACAGCCATTCGGATAAAACAATAAAGGTTCTTTTCAACGAGGCGATTCTAGCGGCGACTAAGGGTTGTATAATTCTCATAGAAGAAAACTATTCGCCGGTAATATATATTCCAGCGGACGACATTCGTTTTGAGTTCATGGAGAAAACACAATGTTCAACATATTGTCCATTTAAAGGTACAGCATCTTATTGGAACATAAAAAGTGATCAAAATTTCAAGGGAAATGCCGCTTGGAGTTATCTCGATCCATTTGATGAAGCACTAATTATCAGAGGATATCTTGCATTCTATCCAAATAATGTAAGCGCTATCAATATTTATTAATGGGATGATCTCGGAGTAAACAATTGAAACTAAAAGAACCTATCGTAACAGCATTTCTTCATGATCAATCATCGACTATCACTTATTTAGTGGTTGATAAAGCAACAAAATCAGCTGCAGTGATCGACCCTGTAGCAGATTATGATATTTCTACAGGAAAGATGTCCCATAATTTTAGTGATAAAATCCTAACAACGCTAAACTCAAGTAATTATAGTTTAGATTGGATTATTGAAACGCATGTTCATGCGGATCATGTTTCGGATGCTCAATACTTTAAAAAAGAATTTGGTGGAAAAATAGCAATTGGTAGTCGCATTAAAGAGGTGCAAAAGACTTTTGTTAAAATTTATGATGAGGAAGAGGTCTTCCCTTGTGATGGGTCGCAATTTGATTATTTGATCAATCCAGGGGAAATATTCCAGATTGGCGAGTTGGAGGCCACTGCCATCTCCACACCTGGCCATACTCCTGCCTGTATGAGCTATTTAATAGGGAGTTCTGTGTTTGTCGGTGATAGTATTTTTATGCCGGATTTTGGAACAGCCCGTTGTGATTTCCCTGGGGGAAGTGCGAAAGACCTATATACATCTGCTAAAAAATTAGTCGCTCTACCTGACGAGACACGTGTTTTTGTAGGGCATGACTACGGGCCTGGCGGTCGTGCTATAGCTTGGGAGACTACCATTGGCGCGGAGAAGCAATCTAATATTCATATTGGAGATGGCATAAGCTTGGATGACTTCGTAAAACTGAGAGAAACCAGGGATTCCCAACTAAATCTGCCTGGAATGATTATTCCTTCCATTCAAATCAATATGAGAGCTGGAAAATTACCCTATCCAAGCGAAAATGGTGTTTCTTATCTAAAAACCCCAATCAATAATTTCCCTGGGCTTAAGTAACTGTGGCTTTACTAATAATCCCACAAATTACTCGAATTTAATTTGCAGGTTTTGCCAAAGGTACATTTTTTCCTTCAATTGCTGCTAAGAATAAAGCAAGTAACGAGGGAATAATAATCAGCGTTAGAACTGCAGATAGTGTCAGTCCACCAATAACTACTGAGCCTAGCCCGCGGTACAATTCTGCACCTGCTCCGGGGAAAATAACCAAAGGCAGCATACCCAGGACGCTTGTAAGCGTAGACATAAAAATAGGTCTTATGCGATTCTTGGTGGCCTCTAATATAGCGTCTGATATATTTAAACTATCTATTCGCAGATGATGTAGCGTTTGGTGCACTAGTAGAATTGCATTGTTGACTACAATTCCAATTAATATGACAAAACCAAGAAGTGTTAACATATCGAGATTTTGTTGCTGAAATTGACTTAGCAGAACTAATCCTATTACGCCTCCCGCGGTAGCAAGTGGTACTGACAAAATAATAATTAGTGGATACAGAAAGCTTTCAAATAACACTGCCATCACCAGATAGACGATTATGAGGGCCATTAAAAGGTCAACAACCATCTCATTCCAAGTTTCAGTCAATTTATCCGCTGTTCCAGATAACCGAAGCTTAACCGTCTTTGAAACAGACTCTTTTCTCAGTTCAGCAATCACGCCAAGTTGAATTTTATTCATTGCTACTTCTAACGGCATGTCAGCTGGTGGATTAATCTGCAAGGTTATTGTTCTTAATTGCTCCCGGTGTCTAATTTCGGATGGGCCGGTAGTAACATCGATGTTTGATAGCGAACTAGCTGGCACAATTTGACCGCTTTTAGTAACAACTGGCAGACCATTGATATCTTGTGTTGTTTTAACATGATGTTTGGGGCCACGTAGAGTTAGGTCTATACGTTTTCCATCTACTGTAATCTCAGCAACGCGCAATCCATCATTAAAGGCATCGAGGGTTTGTCCAAGAGCCTTCGTCGAAATTCCATTATCCGCTAGACTAACGCGATCTGGTATTACTCTAATTTCCGGCGCACCAAGGCTAAGTGACGGACGAGGTCTCATCCGTGTTCCTTCGCGTCTAGGCATGATCTTTTCTAACTTACCAGCAGCTTGCTGGGCAACGGTAATTATCTCTTCAAGTGTTCCACCTGAGACATCTAAATCAATAGATCTAGAGCCGCCAATACCTCGTCCAAAAATTGACCGTTTCCTCATTATTCCGTATGTTTTGGGTTCACTGTGTAGTGATTGTTCCAATACTGGTATCAAATCGTCTACTCGCGTTGGATCAGCAGCGACAGCTCCGATTATGGCGTTTGCTCGAAAAGCGGCGAAAAAAAAGCGTTCCATAGTGGGGACACCATTGTCATCTTCCAAACGGCTCCTTTCCGGATCCCATAATTTCTTTGTTGCTGATTCTAATTTGCCGGCTATTTTTGTCATTGTAGGGAGATTGTATCCAGATGGGGGTAATATGAAACCGATTACAAGATTACGATTTCCATCCGGTAGATAATCCAATTTTGGAAGAAGAAGTGTCGTCGTGACTCCTGAGACTAAAACCACTGTAACAACTACTCCTCCGGCTCGGGCACGGCTAGAGATGACGCGTTTTGTGAAATTTAGAATAGCTTCCACAAATGTTTGTGCAAGTGTATCTAAAGCAGGCAGTTTTCGCCTTTCTACAGTTCCCTGAAGATCTCCTCCGAGAAGCTTGCTGGATAAAGCGGGGATCACCGTAATGGACACCACTAATGATAATAGAACGGAAACTGAAATAGCAACGGCTATATCTCGAAAGAGTTGTCCAACCTCAAGCTCCATAACTAGTATCGGTATGAAGACCATAACAGTTGTCAAAGCTGATACAAGTACCGCACCCCAAACTTGATTTGCTCCTTCGAAAGCAGCTTCATGTATTGGTATACCACGTTGCCTTAATCTAAATATATTTTCCAAAACAACTATTGCAGCATCCACAACCATTCCCACTGCAAAAGCCAGTCCGGCCAATGATATTACGTTTATAGATCTACCAAGAGCAGCCATTGCCACAAAGGAACCAATAACAGAAACAGGTATGGCCAAAGATACAACTAAAGTTGCTGCGCCACTCCTCAAAAATAATAATAGGACTATGGCAGCTAATGTACCGCCTATATAAATATTTTGTTGTACAAGATTAATTGCTGAGTCAATGTAAGTCGTTTCATCATAAACCTGTGTTAGGAAGATTTTCTCTGAGAATAAATCCCCTTTGTTTAATTCAACGATTGCTTGCCTAATTCCCTTCATGATCTCTATTACATTGGCTCCAGTTTCCCTGTATACGGGCAATGCAATCGCGGGTTCACTCATCATACGTATTCGTGACACGGGTTTTTTGTAACCAAAAGTTATATTAGCGACATCCCGGATCGTAATTCTGGTAATTCGTCCAGTCCCAGGGTCCATAATCGATCTTAATACAACAGCGTTGATAGCCTCAATTGAACCAAAATCACCCTCGGTGCGAACGACATAACGCCTTTTTCCCTCGTCTACTGCACCTGCTGATACAGAGGCATTTGCATTTTGTAGAGCGTTTACCACATCAGGGATTGTTAATTTATATTGCGCAAGGCTCTCCGGGTTAATAATGACCTGCATTTCTTGTTTGGCGCCACCGTAGACCCGAACTTCCGATATGCCGTTTACTCGTTCTAGACGGTCTTTGATAAGATCATTTGCTAAATCATAGTAACTATGGATTTCTTGATCATTATTGACCATTTTCCTCAGTATTAACCACGCTATTGCATTATCTTCTGAACCAGCCGTATTGAGAGTTGGTTCGTCAACCTCAGTCGGGTAATTCCCAACGCGGTCTAATCTGTTTGAAACAAGTAAAAGAGCTTTCGTCATATCCTGGCCAACACCAAACTCGAGGGTTACTCGTGCTCGACCGGTTTCTGATTTGCTAACAATTGATTTGATCCCTTCGATGCCCTTTAACTGTTTTTCTTGCCGGTTGACAATCTCTCGCTCTACCTCTGCAGGTGCAGCGCCTGGCCATTGAGTTGTAATTGTGATTACTGGTTGATTAACGTCAGGGGTTAGTTGAATGGGAATGCTTTGAAGGGCCACACCCCCGAACATTACTATCATCAGGACAGCTGCTATTACTGCTATTGGTCGTATTATCGAAATCGAAATCAAGCGGTCCATCCGCTTACCTCGCGATGTTGGGTTTGATGGGTTCACCCGGTCTTAACCGCTCATTACCGCGCACTACTACAAGATCTCCCGGTTGTAATCCGGCAAGGACTTCAAACCTATTCCCGACCGCACGTCCTAATTTAGTAGTCTGCATATTCGCTATACCTTTTTTAAAAACAAAAACGATTTTTTTCCCATTCTTGATCAATACAGCATCTTTGTGGACAGTGACGACATTAGCATTATCGCCAATTGGTAATTTGAGCTTAACCGATTGATTACCGGCGATACCTTGTTTAAATGGACCATCCTTGGCGGTTAATCTCACAGCAACAGCTCTAGTTTGTGAATTTTCTTGTGGGATTATAGCTCTTATTATCGCATTGAAAGATAGACCATTTTGTAAATTTGCCTTCACATTAGTATCTGGTTTTAAATCGAGTGCCCTTATTGAGGGAACATCTACCTCAATCTCAAGGTCCGTATCATTAAGAAGGGTTATTATTGGGTCACCTACACGCACGTAATTTCCAGGTAGAGTGTGTTGCTTTAAAACTACGCCTGGATAGGGGGCTTTAATATTTGCGTCCTGAAGTGCGATCTTACCCATCTTTAGTTTGGCCTTTGACTGCAGAATATCTGCTTTAGCACGGGTCACCATTTCTTTCGAAATTTCTAGGTCTCGTTCACTATCTTCTTCTCTGTCTTTCCGAAACGCACTAGAGGTCCGCAGAGCCAAAATACGTTTATGTGTCTGTTTCATTTTTCTGTTGTTTGCTATCTCTTTTGCTAGTTGCGATTCCATCCTTATTAAGTCAGCTTTCAGGATCTGAATTTGGCCATCGAGGCGATCTGATGCTAATTCTACCAGAACGTCACCCTTTTCTACGCGGTCTCCCACTTGAACTTGCATTTTGAGCACACGCTCTGCAATTCTTGTGGCGACTATACCAGACTCTTTCGCTACAAAGCGCCCAATTACGGGCATTGTCTGAAGAAGCGGTTCCGATATTACTTTGTCGATATCGACTGCGCTTGCTCGCTGCTGGCTAATAACTGCTGATGGTACGAGAAATACGAATAAGAATAGGAAGATATTGGAGATCATTGGCCACTTGATTACGCTTTTTTCAATCATTAATCACAACCCAACACATACATAAGTAGTCGAAGATAAAGTAGCTCTTAGATCAAGATCTGTGCATTTTTCTATATTTTACAAGTATCTTGATGCAATTATTCCCTCTTTATTGATTAATCATAAACCTCGCCAACTTTAAACCTTTGTAATAAAAAAAATAGTAGTCCTTACTCAAAATATTCTGTTAAATAAAAAAAGTTGGCAGTACTCAACCAGTTTAGTATTTTAAAAATATATTTTGCTGGCTACAACAAACACAGCGACTAATGGGATTTTATGACGATATTATTCACACATCAGTCATGTCTTCTACATGACGTACCGGCCGGACATCCAGAAAACCCAGCGAGATTAAAAATATTAGAATCCGCGTTTGCAGCAGACGAATTCAAATGCTTAGATCGTAGAGATGCTCCGTTAGGTAAAATTGAGTCAATAGCCTTAATGCATTCTCAAAGTTATATAGAAGACGTGACTAAAGTTATTTCCGAAAAAGAATTTGTATACTTAGATGCAGATACTTCTTTATCTCCTGGATCAGGCGAGGCTGCACTTAGAGGATGCGGGGCAGTTTGTGCAGCCGTTGATGCCGTGATGACTGATGATGCTAAAAATGTTTTCTGTGCTGTTCGCCCGCCAGGGCACCATGCAGAAACTCGAATGGCTATGGGTTTTTGTTTATTCAATAATGTGGCTATTGGAGCAGCATACGCAAGAGAACGATTTAAAATTGATCGGGTTGCAGTTGTGGATTTCGATGTTCATCATGGCAATGGGACACAAGAAATGTTTTGGTCGCAACCCAATCTTCTATATGCATCTACGCACCAAATGCCATTATTCCCAGGGACAGGCGCTGCAACAGAAATTGGCGATTATAATAACATTGTGAATGTCCCATTATCTGCGGGTGCTGGAAGCGTTGAGTTTAGGGCAGCATTTAATCAGATTATCTTGCCTGAATTAAAAAGGTTCAAGCCGGAGTTACTTATAATCTCTGCTGGCTTTGATGCTCACGCTAATGATCCATTGGCGCAACTAAATTTATATGAAGATGATTATGCATGGGTCACTTTAGAACTGTTATCGATAGCGGAAAAATATTCAGAAAGCCGTGTCGTTTCAGTTTTGGAGGGTGGTTATAATCTTGATGCTTTGAGGAGTTCTGCGTCTATACATGTGCGTCAACTCATGTCAGTGTGAAATATGTGTTTGTGAGAGTCAGGTAATTTAAATAAAATAGCTTTTGGGAGAGCTAACTTGAAGGAACAAAAAAAAGCCATGGAAGAATTAAGTTTTGAAGATTCTTTGTCAGAGTTGGAGGCAATAGTTGACCGATTAGAAAGTGGGCAGGGTTCTTTAGATGATGCCATCACAGCATACGAACGTGGGGCTCAACTTAAAAGGTACTGCCAAATGAAATTAGATGAAGCCAGAATGAAAGTTGAGAAGATCAGGCTGCCCGACAACGGTGGAGAACCAGAAGTGTCTAACTTCGAATAATAAGTTTAGAAATTTATTAAGAATTTATGACAAAAATACCTTTGGAAAAATTACTTAGCTTGTGTGCTTCTAAAATAGAAGCAACTATGAGCATTTTGTTGCCAAAATCTTCCGGTATAGAGGCTCCGCTAGTCGATGCTATGAGATACAGCGCTCTTGGAGGAGGGAAAAGGCTGAGGGCTTTTATGGTGCTTCACTCGGCACGCTTGTTTCAGGTGGATGAAAGGTATGCGTTAAGAGTGGCGGCAGCTGTTGAGTTTTTACATGCTTATTCACTCATACATGATGACTTACCCGCTATGGATAATAGTGACCTTAGGAGGGGAAAGCCTAGTTTGCATGTAGCATTTGACGAGGCGACAGCTATTTTGGCAGGGGACGCGCTACAAGCTCTTGCCTTCGAGGTGCTTTCGGCTCAACAGACGCACCCGGATCCCATTATCCGCTGTCAATTGGTATGCGCTTTAGCTTCCGCTTCTGGTGCTTCGGGAATGGTGGCAGGACAAATGATAGATTTGATAGGTGAAAAAACTTCTCTACCATTGGATCAAATAACAAGATTACAAAACCTTAAGACGGGTGAGATGTTCTCTTTCAGCGCACGATCAGGAGGTATATTATCAGGAACTCGGGATAACGAACTGGATCATTTAAGACGATATGCTGATAAATTTGGACTAGTGTTTCAAATGGTGGACGATTTGTTAGATATAGAGGGCTTGTCTACTGATGTCGGTAAACCTACAGGACAGGATGCGATTGCACACAAAGCAACTTTTGTCTCAGTTTTGGGTGTAGAACAAACTAGGCGTAATGCAGAGATTTTAATTGAAGAAGCGGTCGCTATGCTTGATAAGTGGGGGGAAGAGGCTGATGTGTTCAGGGAATTAGCCCGTTACATATTGATAAGAACTAAATAAAGAGGGTAATAATGGATCAGAGCTCGACGCCATTGCTAGATAGAGTACTTTCTCCGGCGGATTTAAGACAGATGCCTTCGGGTGAGCTGCGGCAGTTAGCTGATGAGTTACGGCAAGAAGTGATCGATGCTGTCTCTGTAACTGGTGGCCACTTAGGGGCAGGACTCGGGGTTGTCGAATTAACTGTGGCTTTACATTATGTTTACAGTACTCCCAGAGACCGTCTGATTTGGGATGTGGGACACCAGGCATACCCACATAAGGTGATCACAGGTCGCCGCGACAGAATAAGGAGCCTTCGGCAAAAGGGTGGACTTTCTGGTTTTACTAAAAGATCAGAAAGTGAATATGATCCTTTTGGCGCGGCCCACAGTTCGACTTCTATTTCTGCTGGGTTGGGAATGGCTGTAGCACGTGATTTGATGAGAAATGATAATCATGTGGTAGCGATCATCGGTGATGGAGCAATGAGTGCTGGCATGGCGTATGAGGCAATGAACAATGCCGGTACCACTAATTCCCGATTGCTAGTTATCTTAAATGATAACGATATGTCAATTGCGCCTGCTGTAGGCGCCATGAGCGCTTATCTCTCTCAACTTATTAGCTCAAAACCATACAGAAATATAAGGGAACTCGTTAAACAAATAGCTCAACACTTTCCTAAACCAATTGAAGTTACAGCCAAGAGAGCTGAGGAGTATGCGCGCGGTTTGGTTACAGGCGGTACCTTGTTTGAGGAATTAGGTTTTTACTATATTGGTCCTGTTGACGGGCATAATTTGGATCATTTACTGCCGGTGCTTGAAAATATTCGGGGTGCTTCTCAAGATAAACCCGTTTTATTGCATGTGGTCACAGAAAAAGGCCGAGGGCATCCCTTTAGTAAACAATCAGATGAGAAGTACCATGCTGTTCAAAAATTTGATCTTGTGACTGGAACACAAGTAAAGCCGAAGGCGAATGCTCCTACATACACTGATGTTTATGCCTCTGCATTAATAGCAGAAGCATCAGAGGACTCAAGTATCGTCGCAATAACAGCTGCTATGCCTTCTGGTACTGGCATAAATAAGTTTGCTGAACAGTTTCCAGAGAGAAGTTTTGACGTTGGTATAGCTGAGCAACACGCTGTGACATTTGCTGCTGGTATGGCGACTGAGGGATTAAAACCATTTGTTACAATTTATTCTACATTTCTACAAAGGGCCTTTGATCAGGTGGTTCACGATGTTGCAATACAAGGATTACCTGTTCGATTTGGGATTGATAGAGCAGGACTAGTTGGTGCGGATGGAGCCACTCATGCCGGTTCATTTGATCTTGCTTACTTATGTTGTTTGCCCGGGTTTATAGTTATGGCTGCTGCAGATGAAGCGGATTTAATGAATATGATCGCTACATCTGCTGGAATAAATGATAGACCATCAGCTGTTCGCTATCCGAGGGGAGAGGGAGTTGGTGTTGATCTTCCTAGTAAGGGTGTTCCCTTGGAGATAGGAAAGGGAAGAATTATTCGGAAGGGCAATACAGTAGCGATATTGTCGCTTGGTGGAAGGTTATCAGAGAGCCTATTGGCTGCCGATGATCTAACTACACGTGGTTTGTTAATAACAGTGGCGGATGCTAGATTTGCCAAACCCATTGATGAACAGATGATAGAAGAACTTGCTTCGTCTCACGATATTTTAATAATAATCGAAGAAGGTTCGGTGGGTGGATTCTCTAGCCATGTGTTAAATTTTCTAGCAAATAAGGGGCTTTTGGACGGTGCATTAAAAGTACGTCCGATGTGCTTGCCGGATCGATTTTTAGATCATGATTCACCTGAAAAGCAATACGAAGAAGCAGGCTTATGTGCCGAGCATATCGTAAAAACGGCCCTAACTGCATTGGAAAGTCAGGACTCTATTAGTCCAGTGCGTGCTTGATATCCACTTTCCTAATGATAAAAATTTTAAAAATTTATTACTCTAGACGGAGTGCATGACGACTGTGATGGGAGAGATGTACCGTATTGACCAATTGTTAGTCCGAAGAGGGTTTTCGAGGTCTCGCACGCAAGCTAGACAGCTCATAGATGCTAGATACGTTGTTTGTAATGGGTCTGTAGTTAAGAAAGCCTCAATGTCGTGTGATGAGACAGCTACTCTAAAGGTAATAGCCAATATCCATCCATGGGCTTCTAGAGGAGGGCAAAAATTAGTTGCTGCTTTGGATTCATTTGCAATAGATGTTTCAGATTCAGTGTGCCTTGACCTTGGCGCGTCCACTGGAGGTTTCACGGATGTTCTAATTTCCAGGCAGGCAAAAAGAGTTTATGCTGTCGATGTTGGGAGTGGACAACTTGCTAGCCACCTTACTGAAAACGAAGTGGTTGTAAACCTTGAACAAACTGATGCTCGCAATTTAAGTTTGACCTTGATACCCGACCCCATCGATATTATCGTTTGTGATGTAAGTTTTATATCTCTTAAGAAAGTTTTACCGGTGCCAATGAGGTTTGCTCGACAAGGCGGTAAATTGATTTGTTTGTTAAAGCCTCAATTCGAAGGTGGACCAGGGAAGGTAGATAAGAGAGGTGTTCTTCGTGATGCATCACTCCGGCAATCTATTTTGGAAAGTACGTCTATTTGGTTAGATACCTGTTTGGGATGGCATTTTGAGGGTTCTATAGATTCGCCGATAAAAGGAGGTGATGGTAATATTGAATTTTTATTAGTATGCTCGAAATCAAATAGGTTTGCATAAACACCTACAATATTGATTCGATGAAAACTTCTTTCACTAAATCATCATATCTCGTCTTTAGCCGTTTGGTCGCGTCAGCTTTAAAGTTCTGAATGTCTTCAGTTGTTGGACGACCATTTTCCCACATGCGTATCGCTAAGGGATAAATAATACCCTTTAGTGCCATTTTCTCTACATTTAAAGATCTTCTAGCTGCCGGGCTACTTGTTTGAATCGCAACACGAAGTTTTCCTTCAACTAGTCGTCCCTTGACGTACAAGGATATATAGAACATCGGGAGTGGCAAAACGTCGCGCCCTACCATAAATTTATATACTTTTTCCTCATTAAATTTTTCATCTCGTTTTTTTTGATCTTTTTCTTTTTCTTTCCTTTCTTTCGTTAGTTCATCGTCCTCTTTTTCCTCTTCAGCTATTGTCGGGGATGCAAAAGTAGTGCAATACAGCCCAAACAATATAAAAACTAAAGACAATCTGAAATATTTTGTCACGAACGCCTCCCGGGATGCGCTTTCACTTGTCGTTTATCAAATTTATAAATCTCTTGCTTGTGATGCTAAGTACCGCACTGCGCATCAAAACGTAAAATGTGGTCAGCTAAAACACACGCCATCATTGCTTCTCCAACTGGAACCGCTCGTATGCCGACACAGGGATCATGTCTACCTTTTGTTGTAACATCAACTTCTGCACCATTTTTATCAATCGACTTTCGGACGGAAAGAATCGAACTTGTGGGTTTCACAGCAAATCGGACAATCACAGGTTGTCCTGTTGTTATCCCTCCCAATATCCCGCCAGCGGTATTAGTCAGGAAACTTGGTTCTCCATCGATTATACGCATTTCGTCAGATGCTTTTTCTCCGGGTATTGAGGCAATGTCGAACCCAGCGCCAATCTCAACGGCTTTAACTGCGTTGATTGACATCATTGCGCCGGCTAGATCACTGTCGATTTTTCCATAAATCGGTTCTCCCAGGCCAACTGGAACGCCAGTGGCAACCAACTCTATTATCGCCCCAGCTGATGAACCTGATTTTCTTACATTGTCTAAAAAAGTAGACCACTGAATTGCTGCATTTGGATCTGGTGACCAAAAGGGATTTCTATCTATTTCATCCCAATCCCACTTTTCTCTATCTATTTTATGAGGGCCGACCTGCACTAGTGCCCCCTGTATTGAAATATTAGTTTTAGTCCGAAATGCTATTATTTTTCTTGCAATAGCTCCAGCGGCAACACGCATTGCCGTTTCTCTGGCTGAAGAGCGTCCGCCACCTCTATAATCTCTGATGCCATATTTTTTTTCGTAGGTATAATCGGCATGTCCGGGTCGAAATTTATCCTTTATGTCTCCGTAGTCTTTTGAGCGCTGATCTTGATTTTCTATTATAAGGCCAATAGGTGTTCCGGTAGTTTGGCCATTAAAAACTCCAGATAAAATTTTTATACTATCCGGTTCTTTTCTTTGAGTTGTGAAACGAGATTGGCCAGGTTTGCGCTTATCGAGATAGAATTGGATATCATCTTCCTTAAGCGGAATTAACGGTGGAACCCCGTCTATTATGCAACCTATAGCTGGCCCATGGCTTTCGCCCCAAGTAGTAAATTTAAATAATTTTCCGAATCCATTACTA
>ENA-UOXV01005523-UOXV01005523.1-marine-metagenome-genome-assembly--contig:-NODE-5523-length-13799-cov-17.001091_pt1 | contig 13799 bp, 10 predicted proteins | sample MGYA00238165_ERZ766961 | MGnify/ENA primary metagenome ERZ766961 (study PRJEB28924, sample SAMN03173240) | marine metagenome | biome: Marine; feature: Water; material: Subsurface seawater | place: North... | reverse complement strand
AAAGGCGCTAAACGTTGGATTGATCTTTATTTTTTTAGATTACAACCAATTGAAATATTAAAACCTTTTTTTATTTTAATGACAGTTCAAATATTAACTTTTGAAAAATTTAAAAGCTCTAAGATTAAATACATTTTAAACTTTATACTTTTGTGTTGTGTTATAATTTTATTAATTGATCAGCCAGATCTAGGACAATCAATATTATTAACAGGCAGCTGGGTTGCAACTGTTTTTATTTCTGGAGTAAATTTAATCTATATTTTTATTTTTTTTTCAATTTTTTTAATATCACTTAGTTCATTATTATTTTTTCTACCAGAGAAGTTTGGGTATATAATTAATCGTTTAGCTACTTTTTTTGACCCAAGCCAGGGAGATAAATTTCAATCAACCTCAGCTCTTGATGCTATAAAATTAGGTGGTTTAACCGGAACAGGAATGGGTGAGGGCATTTTAAAATACAGCGTACCGGAGCCCCACACAGATTACGTTATAGCTGTTATATCTGAAGAATATGGTTCATTAGTTTCAATAATGATATTAACTATTTTTTTATATATTTCATTCAGAATTATTAAAAATTGTTTTAACCAAGAAAGTCAATTATTGAAAATTTCTTTAAGCGGGTTGGCTACAATATTAATATTTCAAACATTTATTCATGCTGGGGTAAATACTAATTTATTGCCTACTACAGGAATGACTTTGCCATTTTTAAGCTATGGAGGTTCATCTCTTATCGGAAATGCAATTTTAGCTGGGGTAGTTCTCAACTATACTAAGAATAAAGTATATTTATATGATTAAAAAAATATTAATTGCTACTGGTGGAACTGGCGGTCATATTTTCCCCGCCTATAGTCTTGCAAATCATTTAATGAGTAAAAATTTTACTGTAAAATTAACTACTGACGAAAGAGGGTTTAAGTATCTTAAAAATTATAAAAATCTTAGTTTGATAAAAATACCTTCTTCTCCTTTAATTAAAAGAAATTTTTTTAAATTTTTATTGTCAATATTGATTGTTAATTTTTCAATTTTAAAATCTTTACTATTTTTATTATTCAACCGACCATCAATTATTTTTGGTATGGGAGGCTATTCATCCTTCCCAATTTGTATTGCAGCATCAATTTTAAGAATAAAATTTGTTATTTATGAAAATAACCTGATCATTGGCAAAGCTAATAAATATTTATTGCCTTTTGCAAAAAAAATATTTGTTTCTAATAAAGAATTAGAAGGTATAAAACAAAAATATAATAATAAAGTTATTGAAATAGGTAATATTGTAAGAGATGAAATAATTAACTCTAATTTTGTCAATCGTAAAATTAATTTTGATAATATAAAACTTTTAATTTTAGGAGGTAGTCAAGCCGCTAAAGTTTTTGCAGATGAACTGCCGCAAATAATTGATCAATTAAAGAAATCTGGTATTTCAATTAAAGTTTATCAACAATGTCAAATCAAGCAGAATGATCAATTATCTCAGTTTTATAAAAAAGCTAACATAGATTATGAAATATTTAATTTTACAGATAATATTGTTGATTATTATTCTAGAGTAAATCTAGTAATTACTCGTTCTGGCGCTTCTGTTTTAGGAGAATTATTAAATTTAAAAATTCCTTTCATTTCTATACCTTTGCCAACTTCAGCTGAAAACCACCAGTATAAAAACGCTGAGTTTTTCTCAAAAAAAGGTTATGGGTACCTATTGGAAGAAAGAGATATACAAAATAAATTATACGATCTAATTAACTTAATTTATAACGATAAATCATTGATAAATAAAATCTTATCAAATCAAAAACAACATTCGGACAAAGATATCTTTAAAAATCTGGATACTCATATAGAAAAAATTTTAAATGAAAAAAATTAATTTAGGTCAAAAAGATATTATTCATTTTGTTGGCATTGGTGGAATAGGAATGAGTGGTCTAGCTCAAATAATGAAAAACATGGGATTTAGGATACAAGGCAGTGATCAAAATAAAAATAAAAATACAATTAGTTGCTCAAAGTTAGGAATAAAAATATTTATTGGTCATAAATTAGCAAATGTGAAAAAAGCAACAATTTTAGTTAAATCGACAGCGATTAAAAATAATAATACTGAACTTTTGTATGCAAAAAAAAATAAAACTCCAATTTATTCAAGAGCTGAAGTTTTAGCAGACGTAGTTTCATTAAAAAAAAACATAATAATCACAGGTTCTCATGGGAAAACTACAACAACTTCTCTAGTAGCAAAAATTTTATCAGATCAAAAATTAGATCCAACCATTATTAATGGTGGCGTGATTAACTCCTTTCAAAGCAATGCAAAACTTGGAAAAGGCGAATGGGCAATATTAGAAGCTGATGAATCTGATGGAAGTTTTTTAAAATTACCAATTAATTATTCAATTGTAACTAACATTGATTACGAACATTTAGATTATTATAAAAACTATAAAAATTTAGAAGAGTCATTTATAGAATTTATAAATAAAACTCCTCCAACAGGTAAATCAATAATTTGCATTGATAATAATAATACTAAAAAAATTTTAAATAAAATCAAAAATAAAAATATTTTAACTTACGGAGAAAGTAAAAAAGCCAATTATCAAATTAACGAGATTAGATATAACTTTGATAATACAACTTTTAATTTAAGCTTTAAAGATAAAAACAATACAAAAAAAAATATTAAAAACATAAATGTAAAATTATTAGGAAAACACAATGCACTTAATGCAGCAGCTGCATTTATAGTTTGCTTAAATCTTGGAGCAAATATAAATTTAGCGAAAAAATCATTAAAAAATTTTTCTGGAGTTCAAAGAAGAATGACTAAGATTTTTTCAAAAAATAAAAATGATTTTTATGATGATTATGCTCACCACCCAACTGAAATTAGCTCGATTTTAGAAGGAGTTCAGAATGTTAATCCAAAAAGAAAAATTATTAGTATCTTTGAACCACATAGATATTCTAGAGTAATGTCTTTAAAAAATGAATTTTCAAAATGTTTTTCTAAATCAGATTTAGTAATTATTTGTCCATTATACGCGGCTGGAGAAAAGAGAAATTTAAAATTTGATTTAAATAAATTTGCTAGTTTAATTATTAAAAATTCTAATACGCAAACAATAATTGTAAAAAATGAAATAGAATTAAGCAAATATTTAAAAACAAATCTTATTAACGATGAAATCATAATTGGCATGGGGGCAGGATCAATATCAAAATGGATGATGGGGCTTAAATACTCTTTATGACTATAGATACTAATTTTATAAAAAAATTTAAAGGTGATTTTAATCAAAACGTAAAATTGTCTAATTATAGCTGGTTTAATCTTGGCGGAAATGCTGAATATTTTTATAAAGCTAAAGATAAAAAACAATTGATTGAATTCTTAGAAGAGGTAAAAAAAAAAAGATTAAAAACAACATTCTTAGGTGCTGGTTCTAACATATTGTTTAGAGATAATGGCGTAAAAGGAGCGGTTATAAAATTAGGAAAAAATTTTTCTTATACAAAACTAATAGAAAAAGATGTTCTAGATGTGGGCGCTGGTACACTTGACCGAAAAGTAGCTAATTTTGCTAAAGAAAATAATTTAGGAAATTTAGAGTTTTTATCATGTATACCTGGGTCAATTGGAGGCGCTATTAGGATGAACAGCGGTTGTTACGAAAATGATATTTCTAAAGTTTTATTATCTATCAAAGCTATAGATATAAACAAATTATCAGAAATCGAGATTAAAAAAGAAGATATTAAATTTTCTTATAGAGGAACTAACTTGTCAGACAATCTAATTCTAATTTCTGCAAAAATTAAAGGTCGTATAAAAAAAAAAGAAGAAATAGAAAAAAAACAAGCTTATTTAATTGAAAAAAAAAAACAAACTCAACCAAGTCAAGTAAAAACATGTGGAAGTACTTTTAAGAATATAGATAAAGATAAAAAAGCCTGGAAGTTAATTAAAGAAGCTGGATGCGAAGATTACAAAGAAGGTGATGCAATGATCTCACAAAAGCATTGTAATTTTTTTGTAAATAATGGTAACGCTAAGTCTTCAGATATTGAAAACTTAATTAAAAAAGTCAAAAAGAGAGTTTACGAAAAAACCGGGGTAAATCTAGAATTAGAGATTAAAATTATTGGTGAATAAAAAAAAATTTAAAAATGTTTTAGTTGTCCTAGGAGGTTCTTCGGGTGAAAGAAAAGTTAGTCTAGAAAGCGGTAAGGCTTGCGTTAAAGCTTTAAAAAAAAAGGGTTATTCAGTTTCAACGTTTGATCCTAAAAATAAAAATTTTAATTTGATTAATAAAAAAAATACAGACGTTATTTTTAATGCCCTACATGGCAGGGAAGGAGAAGACGGTGTAGCGCAGAGTTATTTTGAATATTTAAGAATTCCTTATACTCATTCAGGTGTAATCAGTTCTTTTAATGCCATGAATAAAATAATATCAAAAGAAATATTTATAAGAAATAAAATCAAAACTCCAAAATTTTTTTCAATAAAGAAAGACGACTATAAAAAAAAAATAATAGAAAAAATTATTAAAAGTAAAAAAATTAATTTTCCAATTGTTTCTAAACCGGTAAACGAAGGATCAAGTTTAGGGGTAGAGATTTGTAAAAATAAAAATAAATTATTTAAATCAATTCATTTGTTATTTAAAAAATATGATGAATTAATATTCGAAGAATATATTGGGGGTCAAGAAGTACAAGTTGCAATAATTAATGGCAATCCACTTGGAGCAATTGAATTGATACCAAAAAGATTATTTTATGATTATAAAGCTAAATATACAAAAAAAGCTAAAACAGAGCATGTGATGCCAGCAAGATTGTTAAAAAAAAAATATAATGAAGTTTTAAAAATTGCAAAAAAAACACATAAAGTTTTGAACTGTAGAGGAATAACAAGATCAGATTTTAAATTTTATAATGGTAATTTCTATTTATTAGAATTAAATACACAGCCAGGCATGACAAGCCTATCTTTGGTTCCTGAAATAGCTAGCTATAAGGGTTTAACTTTTGAAAATTTAGTTGAAAAAATTCTATTAGATGCAAGCAACGATCGATGAAAAAACGTACGGTAATTGCTATAGCACTTTTGATATTATTAACTACAATTACAACTCAGCAAAAAATAGTTATTTCTAAATTTAATTTAAAGAAAATAGATATAGAAAATAATTTTTTATTAGAAGATAAGGATATAAAAAAGTTATTAGCTTCTATTTATAATAAAAATCTTATATTTTTAAAAAATACAGAAGTTCAAACAGCATTAATGCAAAATAGTTTCATTGAAAGTTTTAATATCAAAAAGAAATATCCTAGTACTTTGAAAATAAAGATATTTGAAACAAAACCCATCGCTGTTTTATTTAGTAAAAAAGGTAAGTTTTATTTAAATAAAAAAATTGAATTGATTGAATTTAAAAAATTTCCAAATTATCAAAATTTACCTAATGTTTTTGGCAATAAAGAAGAATTTAAAATTTTTTATAATAATTTAATTAAAACAAACTTCCCTTTAGAAGAGGTAAAAACATATATTTTGTTTGAAGGAAACAGATGGGATTTAGAAATTAATAATAACAAAACAATTAAACTTCCTTCAAAAAATTACATTAAAAGTTTGAAAAATTATATAAATTTGAAAGATAAAACTGATTTTAAAAAATATAAATTATTTGATTATAGAATTAAAAATCAACTTATTTTAAAATAATATATGGAAAATTTATCTTTCACACTTTTTTTGGAAATTAATAAATCTAATTATATTTTTTATGTTGGAAAAAATGACAAACTAAATAATTTTGAAATAATTTATAAATTTGAAGTTTTTTTAAAAGAGTTAGATAATAATATCATATATAATTTAGAAAAAGTTTTTAACACAGTAAAAGAAAATATTTATTTAATTGAACAAAAGACACAGCATACATTTAAAGAGATAGTTTTAATTTTAGATAATTGTGATCCATCATTTATAAATTTAGTAGGATTTAAAAAATTGAATGGTTCTCAGATTTTAATGGAAAATATTACTTATATTTTAAATACATTAAAATCTTGTGTTGATGAGTTTGAGGTAAAAAAGAAAGTATTGCATATTTTTAATTCAAAATTTTATTTAGATAATAAAAAAATTGAAAATTTACCTATCGGTTTATTTGGAGATTTTTATTCTCACGAATTGTCTTTCTCATTAATAAATTTAAACGATTACAAAAATCTTAAGAATATTTTTGATAGATGTAGTTTAAGAATTAAAAAAACTTTAATTAAAAGTTTTATTAAAGGGGCTAATATAAGCGATAATTATAAAGATGTTGATACTTTTTTTCAAATTAAATTTGAGGAAAACAATTCAAAAATTTTTTATTTCGAAAATAATTCTTTAAAATTTGAACAGGACTTTCAATTTGGAACAAATATTATAATAAAAGATATTGTAAAAATAACATCACTAAAAGCAGAAACAGTAAAAATGATTTTAAACAAGATTGAACTAAAAGAGGATTTACCAGAAAATGAACTTATCGAAGAAAATTTATTTAACGATGGCAATTATAGAAAAATTAAAAAGAAACTAATTTATGAAATCACTTTAGCGCGAATTAAAGAAATCTCCGAAATTATTTTGTTTAGCAACATTAATTTTAAATATTATAATAAAATTTCAAAAAATATATTTCTAGAAATTGATAATAAATTACAGCTTAAGTGTTTAGAGGATATTTACAGAAAAATTTATTCCATGAGTGGTAATTTTAATATAAATTTTATAAATACATTATCGAGCGCAAGTATGCTAGAAACGGCAAATAAGCTTGTCCATTTTGGTTGGAAAAATGAGGCTATACCTATTACCCAACCTAAAAAATCAATAATTGCTGGTTTTTTTGATAGAATTTTTGGGTGATTGTTGTTTTTTTTAGAAACATTAGTTGTTTTAAATATTAAACATGAGTCCAGTATAACATCCCAATGAACGATGTTTACCAAAAAACACTATCTAAAGAAGTAACGTTTCAAGGAATAGGCTTACACTCAGGAAAAAATGCTATTATGAAATTACTTCCTGGTAAAGAAGATCAGGGAATAGTTTTTAAAAGAGTTGATTTAAGTACCAACAATTTAATCAAAGCAAATTTCAACAACGTATCTTCCGCAAGATTATGCACAACTTTAGAAAATAATCATGGCGTAAAAGTTTCAACAGTAGAACATTTAATGGCAGCATTTTATATAGCCGGAGTTGATAATGCTTTAGTTGAAATCAACAGTGACGAAGTACCAATAATGGATGGTTCTTCAAAAGATTTTCTTGATGTTCTTCAAAAAACTGATCTCGTAAATCAGATTAAGAAGAGAAAATACCTAAAAATTTTTGATAAGATTGAACTAGTAGATGGAAAAAGAAAAATTTCAATTGAACCTAACAAACAGTCTTTAGAAGTAGATTTTCAATTAGATTATGAAAGCAAGATAATTGGAAAACAAAAAAATGTAGTTGATTTTCAAAAAAACAACCTAGAAGAAGTATCAAGCTCGAGAACATTTTGCTTGTTCGAAGATATTGAAAAAATTAAAAAATTTGGTTTAGCAAAAGGCGGTTCTTTAGATAATGCTGTAGTAGTTGATAAGGATAAAGTTTTAAATAAAGAAGGGTTGAGAAATGATAAGGAGTTCGTTAATCATAAAATTTTAGATTTAGCAGGAGACTTTATGTTATCTGGCCACAGGATACTGGGAAAAGTTATTTGTTTTCAAGGCGGACATGAATTAACAAATTTATTTTTAAGAAAAATTTTTAAAACATCAACATCATTTAAATTAATAGAATCAAGCAATTATGTAGTTTCAAAAAAACTTCAATCTAAAGAATTTGAAAAAATAGCTGTAAACGCATAGCAGTTAAAAGAAATAAATCCTATAAATTAAAATTAAATCTGGTAATACTTGCATTAGTGCAAGCTAAACTATTATATCTCATTTTAACTATTTTACTTTTTGCTTCTTGTTCTAAAGAAGAAATAATTTATGAGCCTTCTAAGAAAATTGATCCTTATATAACTTATGCAGAAGGATTAGATGCATTCAAACAAAATGATTTTTTTTATGCTTCAAAAAAATTTTCAGAAGCAGAATTAAATTTTGAAGAACCACAGGCATCTGCTAAAGCAGCTATAATGGCATCTTACTCTTTATATGGAATAAATTTTTATCAAGAGGCGGAAGAAAATTTAAATAGATTTTTAAATACATATCCTGGAAATTCTAACACTATTTATGCTCATTATCTTTTGGCAATTATTTATTATGAACAAATTGTGGATGAAGAGAAAGATCAAGGACCACTTTTAAAAGCAAAAGAAAAAATTAATTTTTTCTTAAAAGAATATCCTGATAATGACTATGCGGTAGATTTAAGGTTTAAAAACGATCTTATTCAAAATCAATTATCAGCTAAAGAATTATACATAGCTAAATATTATATTTCAGTAAAAAAATGGGTACCTGCAATTAATAGACTTAAAATTATTGTTAATGATTATAATAAAACAATTTTTATAGAAGAGGCATTACATAGGCTGGTAGAAATACATTATTATTTAGGTTTAGAAAAAGAGGCTAAAAAATACGCTAGTATACTTGGTTATAATTATAATTCTGGCAAATGGTTTGAAGAATCATATAAATTATTAAATAAAGATTATGAAGTTATTAAAAAAAAGGCTCCTAATAAAAAAGAAAATATTTTTAAAAAGATAATTAATAAAATCAAATGACATGGAAGAAAGATCAAAAATAATTGATAAATATTTAAAAAAAATTAAACTTATAAAAAAACATAACAATTTTTATTACACTAAAGATAAACCAGTTATTTCTGACTCTGATTATGACAATCTCAAAAAAGAAGTTATTAATTTAGAAAAAAAATATAGTTTTTTAGAAAAATTTGACTCAATAGATCAAATTATTGGCGCACCGCCATCAAAAAAGTTTAATAAGAAGAAACATTTAAAGCCAATGTTGTCGTTATCTAATGCCTTTGACAATAAAGATATGCAAGTTTTTTTAAAAAAAATTAATAATTTTTTAAACATTAACGAAAGTGATATTGAATTAATTTCCGAGCCAAAAATAGATGGAATATCAGCAACATTAATTTACGAAAAAGGTGAATTAATCAAAGGACTTTCCAGAGGAGACGGATATACTGGAGAAGATATACTTGAAAATTTAAAAACAATTAAAGAGATACCAAAAAAGATAAATTCAAATGAATTTCCAAATTTACTTGAAGTAAGATGTGAAATTTATATTGGAAAAAAAGATTTTCTTAAAATTAAAAAGCAGTTTGCTAATCCAAGGAATGCTGCTGGAGGCTCTCTAAGACAAAAAAACCCAAAAGATACTGCAAAAATACCTTTAAAATATTTTGCTTATGGCTTTGGGGCAATGAATCCAGTCATTTTTTCTAAACAATCTGAATTTTTAGAAAAAATTAATAACTGGGGTTTTACTACTAATCCATTAGTAGAAACTGTAAAAGGAGGGAAGCAAATAGAAAAACAACATAAAAAAATTGAAACTTTAAGATCGAGTTTAGATTACGATATTGATGGTCTAGTTTTCAAAATTAATGACCTCAAATTACAAAAGAGATTAGGAAATACCTCAAATTCACCAAGATGGGCTATAGCCTATAAGTTCTCTGCTGAAAAAGCTGTAACAAAAATTAAAGATATTATAATTCAAGTCGGCAGAACTGGAGCTATTACACCTGTCGCCAAGGTAGAGCCGGTAACAGTTGGAGGCGTAGTTGTATCAAATGCAACTTTACATAATGAAGATGAAATTGAAAGAAAAGATATTCGAATTGGAGATACAATTAAAATTCAGAGAGCGGGAGATGTTATTCCACAGGTTATATCTGTTGATTTAACTAAAAGAGACAAGAGTTTCAAAAAATATATTTTTCCTCGAAAATGTCTTTGTGGAGCTGAAACTAAAAAAGAACTTAGTAAAAGTACTAAAAAACTAGATGCAGTGAGAAGATGTATTAAAGGATACGATTGTATATTTACAGCTAAAGAAAAACTAAAACATTTAGTTTCTAAAGAAGCTTTTAATATAGATGGTCTTGGTAAAAAAGTAGTAGAACAATTTTGGGAATTAGATTTAGTTAGAGAACCATCAGATATATTCAATCTTGATTTTACAAAAATTGAAAAACTAGATGGATGGGGGGAACTTTCTATTGATAATTTAAAAAAAGCTATTTCAAAATCCCAGTTAATTTCTTTGGATAGGTTTATTTACTCAATAGGAATAAGACATATCGGTCACGAGAATGCGAAAATTTTAGCTGGTTTTTTCGGGACAATAAAGGAATTTAAAAAACTATTTGATACAAGCAATAGAAAAAAAATTTTGATAAATTTAGCTGATTTAGATGGTATTGGTGAAACCCAAATTCAGTCGATTAATAATTTTTTTTTAAATGAATCTAATACTAAGATTATTGCAAAGTTGATTAACAAATTAAATATTAAAAATTACTCAGTTCAAGGCATAGATGGAAAGTTTTCTGATAAAAAATTTATGTTTACTGGTGGTTTTCAGAAAATGAGTAGATCAGAAGCAAAAACTATTGTGGAAAACAATGGTGGAAAAGTCTTAGGTTCTGTATCAAAAAAACTTGATTTTTTAGTTGTGGGAGAATCTAAACCTACTAAAAAAAAAATTGACCAAGCAAAAAAATTAAATATTAAAATTGTTACAGAAAAAGATTGGAATAAAATTTTAAATAGCTGAACAAGCTTTTCTTAAATCAACAATTTCAGTTTTTTTCATTATACCTTTGAGATTATTAAATACTTTTTTATGATAATCATTTATCCATTTCTTCTCACTTCTATCTAAAATATTTTGATCAATAAGATCTTTATCAATTGGAGCCATTGTTAAATCTTCAAAAAACTTCCCTAATTTATTTTTTTTAACATAAATAAGATTTTCAATTCTTATACCAAAATTATTTTTTTCATAATACCCAGGTTCATTGGATACAATCATTCCTTCGTGAAATCTTATTTTATTATTTTTTGATATAGCATGAGGTCCTTCATGAACATTAAGAAAATAACCTACACCATGTCCAGTGCCATGAGCGTAATCTAACCCTATTTGTTTTAAATGTTTTCTCGCAATTTTATCTATTTGGGAACCTGAGGTTTCTTTTTTTAAATTAAAATTTGAAACAGCTATGTGACCTTTAAGCACTCTGGTAAAAATATTTTTAATTCTATTGTTGGAGTTATTTAAAGATATAGTTCGTGTTACATCTGTTGTTCCAAATTCATATTGACCACCTGAATCAACTAGATAAATATCTCCTTTTTTTAATTTTCTATTTGACTCTCTAGTTGGCTTGTAATGTATAATTGCACCGTTTGGTCCAGAGCCTGAAATTGTTGGAAAACTTAAAAATTTAAATTTTTTATTTCTTTTTCTAAAGTAATATAATTTCTTAGAAGCACTTATTTCAGTAATTTTCTTTTTATGAAAATTTTTTTTTAACCAAAATAAGAATTTTGTTAGTGCAGCTCCATCATATATATGAGCTATTTTAACGTTTTTTATTTCTTTTTTATTTTTTATTGCTTTTAAATAATAAATAGGGTCTTGAAACTTAAGTATCTTGTTGTTTCTAGATATTATATTTTCATAATAAAATGAACAGGTACTCTTATCTATTATAAATTTTTTCTTTTTTATTGCAGAAAGAACTTTGCTTATTGATTCTTTTTTTATAAAAGTAATTTTATTAAACTTTTTTCTTAGTTCAATTGATACTTTTTTTAAATCACAAAAAAAATTTATATTTTTGTATTGGTCTATTAATACATGGCTATAAGGGATTGGTGCATATTTTGTATCTTGTCCTCTTATATTAAATAGCCAAGCATTATTTTCACTTGCAGTAATAAATTGATAATCAGCTTTTTTCTTTTTTAAATTAAGTACTATTTTGTTAATTTTTGATATGTGACTTTTACCCGTAGAGTAATTTGGTAATTTATAGAAGTTCCTTCTAGATCTTTTAATTTTTCTTTTCCAAATTAAATCAATTAAATTTTTATTTATTGGTTTAAAGTTACAATTACTTTTACCAAAAAAAATAGTCAATGTTTTTTTAGTGAATAATTTAGGATCAAACCCTATTGATAATTTTTTATTTTTCAGAATATCACAAGGCATTTGTTTAGGAACTGTGACTATTGTATAGAACTTACCACTTTGATTGTTAGCTTGTAATGTGTATCTACCATCGATAAATAAATAACTTGTATTTTTTAATATTAATGCAAATCCATAAGATCCAGAAAAATTGGAAATATAATTCAGTCTATCGTTATATTCGGGCGTATATTCTCCAAAAAATTCATCGTTTTTTGGAACGATATAACCATCAATATTTTCTTTTTTAAAAGAATGTTTTAGTTTATTTATTTTTTCCATTTGAGAAATTTATTTTTTTTATATCTATTCCACCCAGGACTTCTGTACTCTTCATCAAATTCTATTGAATTGTCTTGGTTAAATTCATAATCATCATTTTTATCAGTACCTACTTCGTTTTTTTCAATACTTTCTTCTGGTATCTCGTTAATAAACCTTGAAGGCAGAGCATCCATCCAATCTCCATGATAGGCTCTTTTCATTGCAAAAGATAAATAAGCTTCCTTTTTTGCCCTTGTAATACCAACGTAAGCTAGTCTTCTTTCTTCTTCTAAAGCAAAATCTCCTTTTTCCTCTAACGATTTTTGATGTGGGAATAAACCCTCCTCCCATCCTGGAAGAAAAACAACATCAAATTCCAAACCTTTGGCTGCATGCATAGTCATAAGGTTTATTTTCGCTCCTTCCCATTCTTGATCAATTGAAGTCGCTAACGCAACATGCTCCAAAAAGCTTTGTAAGTTATCGTAGTCTTGCATTGCTCTTAATAATTCTTTTAAATTCTCTAATTTATTTTCGTTTTCTAAATCCTTTTTATTTTTTAACATTGATGAATATCCGGACTCATCCAATACCAATTTCAATAAATCAACATGCTTCATATTTAAGGAGTCTTTACGCCATTTTTGAATCATATTAATTAAATGATAAAGTGAAGTTTTTATTTTAGGTTTAAAATCTCCATTTTCTATAATTTTTAAAATAGAGTCTTCTAAACATAATTTATTTCTTTTACCGAATACATAAATTTGATTAAGTGTACTTTCACCTACACCTCTTTTTGGTGAGCCAATAACTCGTTCTAAGGCTAAATCATCAAATTTTTGGTTAATAATTCTTAAATAAGATATGGCATCTTTAATTTCTGCTCTTTCATAAAATTTAATACCTCCAAGCACTCGATAACCAATACCAACTTGAAGGAATCTTTCTTCAAATTCTCTCGTTTGATAAATTGCCCTAACTAATATTGAAACATCGTTAAGAGAATAATTTTTTTTAATTTTCTTTTCAATTATATCACTAATACCTTGTGCCTCTTCTTTTCCACTTCTATAACAATTTAGTTTTACTAATTCACCTTCATTTGCCGAAGACCATAATTTTTTACCAACCCTGTTTGAGTTATTTGCAATTAAATTGGAAGCAGTGTCTAAAATATTTTTTGTAGATCTATAATTTTGCTCTAATTTAAAAACTTTACAGTTTTTATAAATTTGATCAAA
>ENA-UOXV01005516-UOXV01005516.1-marine-metagenome-genome-assembly--contig:-NODE-5516-length-13820-cov-5.433927_pt1 | contig 13820 bp, 12 predicted proteins | sample MGYA00238165_ERZ766961 | MGnify/ENA primary metagenome ERZ766961 (study PRJEB28924, sample SAMN03173240) | marine metagenome | biome: Marine; feature: Water; material: Subsurface seawater | place: North... | reverse complement strand
GGGGGGGGGGGGGGGGGGGGGGGGGGCCGGGCCGGGGGCGGGTCGAGAGGAAGCGACGCCGGGGCGCAGGATGCCGTCGCCGCCGCCGTGGAGTGGCGACAGCTCGAGGCTATGCTGTTGAGAGCGGAGGAGGAGGCGCGGCAGCGGGCAGAGGAGGCGCTCGCGCTTCGGCGGGAGCTGGAGAGGCAGACGTTGGCTAATGGTGGGGCACACGCGCGCGCTGTACCCGACGCACGCCGCAGGACGGCCCTGCAAGATGCTGGCGCGCGGATGCTCGGTGCTATTGCGCCTCAGCACCCTCTGCTGCCGCGCTCCCGACCTGCAGCTGCGACACCAATCTGCCCCCATGTGCCGTCACCGCCGGCTGCCTCGGGCAGAACCGATTTGTCACTTCGTCGCTCGCCGTCTCCTTCGCTGCTTGACCCGCGCCGAGCTCCGATCAGTCCTACGCATCAGCTACCCGAGGCCTCGACGAGTTCCTCTCTCGTGCAGCCGAGACACGCCGGAGGTGGCGGCGTGCAACCACCCTTCCGAGGAAGCGCTGGAGTGCCGTTTCCCTCGCTGTTGAGTGACGCTGGGCGTGGTGACGCTGGCCGTGATCGCAGTGCAAGCGAGGTACGTGGCCCTCCATCGATGAGGGGTAGCGGATTTCTTGTGTCGAGCTCTGCAGACGCCCCGCGCGGCCCAAACGTGCATGCCAGTGTTGGAAGCTCACAGCGCAGGGCGGTTGCGGCTGCAGGACGAGGATTTGGACGTCTGGGATGAGCCGCCACGGCTCGAGCGGTCTTGATCGGCGGGTACAGACTGCCGGGCAGAGAGTTCTCGGCAAAAGCATGCGCACAAGCCCCCCGCAGGGGGGCTTGTGCGCATGCTCAAAATGTTCCGCACCGTGGTCAAAATTGTGTAAAAAATCAACAGACACCTTAGACCGAGAAGGGCGATGGCGGGCCGAGGGCACGCAACACCCCTTCGCGGGATCCTTCCGTCATTTGTCTCAACATCGCGTGGCCAGAACAAGCGTCTAGCCGACTTGAGACAGCTGCAGCGCGCGAGAACGGTCGTCGCGCGCGACATCGCATTCGCTGCGAGCCGACGCGCCACGTCCGTGTTGAGCAGTGTGCCGCCGGGTGCGCGCCCGCTGGTGTCCTCAGGCGGAGTGGCAGACGGAAGCAACTCAGCAAATCGTGGCGGAACAGTCGACCAGGAGGAGGTGGACAAGTTTGGCGCGATCGGGGACGGGTGAGGACCCGGCCCCTCTGCACAGGAGTGCCCACGCTGCGAAAAACTGATATTCGTGCATGATTCTCCAGATGGTGGGCAGCAGGCGGCACGCAGAAGCCGCTGCACTCGTTCAACACCTTGCGGGTCACTGACGCTCCCTGTGCATGCACCCCTACGTTCTGCGCTCCGTGCTTCCACAGTCCCTACCGTCACAGCCGGATATTGGAATACAGATCAGTGCAGGTTGGCAGCAGATGCGCCTGACCGCCGGCCCTCGCACGGCAGGTTGACTTCCTGACACAGATGTGCAAGCAGCACTTCAGGCAACGGGAAACTACCGGGGCCAGCGAGGGCGGAGCGCTCGCCGGTCCTTTACCCTCCCTGAACATGCACCGCAGCGCTGTGTGGAGGGATTTCTGGAGTGCTCCTGCCGAGGGACCCCAAGGCTGACAGGTCCGCGCGCGATTTTGTGTCCTGCAGGAAAGCGTGTGCTCGACGTCGGCTGCGGGGGGGGCATTTTGAGTGAGGAGCTCTACCGAATCGGTGCCCACGTGACTGGCGTCGATGCATCACACAAAAATGTTTCTCCACTGCCCCAACGCCAGCGTGGACTTCAGGTGCGGGCATCCAGTGCACGGGGCCTGACGTGGCGCGGCGCGCAGATTCAGGTTGCTGAGGCGCACGCGCTGGCGGGGGGTCTCATCGGCGAGATGGGCGGAACATCGTCGCTCGCATACCGCGCGGCGACCGCGGCGGCGCTGCTCGACGAGGGGCTGCAGTTCGAGGTGGTGGTCTGCAGCGAGGTGCTGGAGCACGTGGCGGACGTACGCGCCATGGTCGCGCAGCTCTGCGCCCTGGTCTCGCCCGCGCCCGCGCGGAGGCGGCCTGGCACGCGCGTCGCGCCTGACCCGCGGCGCCGGCCAGGTCGAGGACGGCGGGGGGCTATGCCTCACGACAATCAATCGCACGGCGCTGTCCTACGGCCTCGCCGTCGCCGCGGCGGAGAATGTCCTCGGGCTGGTGCCGCGCGGCACGCATGACTGGGACAAGTTCGTGACGCCAGAGGAGCTGACGCAGCTGCTTGCCGCCTCCGGCTTCCGGTGAGAGCCGTGGCGCTCCGTTGTCAGCGACCTGTCACCCAGAGACGTCCCACTCGGGAAGCGAAGTGGTGCGCGGGTTCCAGTTCTGCGTCTGGACGCGTCGTTTCTGAGCTCTGCGTGTTGCAGGATTACGCGTGTGGTGGGAGCGGCCTACAACCCGATGGTGGATCGTTGGAGCGCCACACCGGACCGCAGCGTCAACTACATGCTCTTTGCAACGCGCGCGGGCTGACGTGCACGTGACGCGGGTTTGAGCCGTGTGCTTGCAAGCAAAATGTAGTGTGCCCGGTGCGGAAGCGCCACAGAAATGTAGGAGGGAGCGGATGAAGGCTTACTGAACATCACTCGGCGTGGCACCACCGCCAACTCGGATGCAAGGCGCCCCCGCCAGCGGCCGTCAGACCATCACCCCTAGCTCTTCCAAGTTCCGCGGGGAAAGCCACCCCGAGCTCTGCCTACGGCTCTCCATACCATGACCGGTCGTGCCACGGGCGTGGGACCAACCACCTGGCGCTTCTCCCGGTTCTGCTGGCGACGCGTGTGCACCCAGCACAGGCACCTCCTCGTGCAGGGCAGGGCGACCCGTGCTCCCAGCTAGCGGGAAACGTGCGTGCTCCGCAGGGCTGCTGCTCCAGCGCTGTGTCGCTGGTAGCCTCCCCGACTCTTGATGTTGGGGTCCGCGGGCCCCGCTGACTGGAGCCCCAGGCGCACGCTGGTCCCGCCACGTAGACATGCCCGTGGCAAGGGCAGTAGGCAGACCTCTGGCCTGAAATGCGGTGAGAACTCCTTCCCGTCTGCTGGCCCGTTCCGCAGCATCCATACGCCTGATTGCTTCGCAAAAGGGCTGCGTATCGATACCAGCATCCTTCCCGAGCGGTGACGGGAACGCTTCCGTGCGCTGTGGCGACCGACACAACGCCTTGCCTTCTTGTGAAGGCGAGGCCGCTACGCAGGAGACACCCGCGCCTGGACCTTCATAAGGAGCTGTGAGAGCAGAGAATGCCGCCTTCTCTGAGGGAGTTTTCGTTGCGAGAGTCCTCCACATGTCACTGGTCTCGATCGCTGCCCGGAGCTGACTCTTGAGTGTGTCCAGCTCGCGCTCATTTGACCCGACGGCTCTCCAGCCCCACTCACACTCACTGCGTCGGGCAGGGAAAGTCTGAGATCGCCACCCAGTGAAAACTGTGCGGGCTTTGCGAGCCGCGCTGAAAGCCTCGAGATGGCCCTCCACGCGTGCGTGTAGCTCCTTCGACAATCCTGTCGAGCACTCTATAGCATCTTGCCACAAGGATGCCTCGGCAAAGGTCAGCGCCTCTGCCGCGCGCCGGTAGTGCCCCATGACTGCTCTTGCCATGTCTTTGCTCGACTGCTGCGCGACCGCGCGCTGAGCGAACGGCCGTGCCGCCGGAAGCTGCGTACTTTCGAATGCGGTCGCTGGAGTGTCTTTCAGTCGACGTGGCGACGGGCGCGCACACATCGGTGACGCATAACCAATTTCTGAGTTTCGTTCCTGATAGTCGCTGCGGGCAGGAGATCGCCACTGCGGTGGTTGGTTCTCCAGCCCTTCGTGCTGCATCGGCAGGCTCCTTGCTCCGCCCCCACCCCGCTGGCTTCAAGACGCAAAAAAATTCGAACGGGACTCGACAGGTTGTGGGGCACGAGTAAGGGCTCAAAGGGCACGTCGCGCGGGCAAGTGCTAACGGCAACGGAAGCTATGGCGGACTCCGCGTATCTGCAGGTCCCCGCGCGCTCAAACCGCATCGCAGCCCGCTCATTCAAACCCACAAAACGCTTCTTCTTTGCCGGAAATGCTGCGCTGGTCAGGCGCTGTGGTGTTTCACTGCGGAGCTGGCGCCCTGGCACCAAGGGCGTGCCCGATGCCAGGCCTAGCCTCGTAGAGCAGGCGTTTCCGTGCGGACACAGCTGGGCGGGGACGTTTGTCTGTGAAACTGCTTTGCCCCCACTTTAGTCTCGGCGTGCATGCCCAGTAGTGGCCATGCACTTGGGTTGTCCCCGGGAGGTGTCTGGGGCGTTGCCGACGTGTAGACAGCGCTGTACGGGCGTGAGTAGTTGCCGCTGCCGGCGCGCGTGCGCATCTCGCGTCCGACTCGATCCTGACCGATGTGATGCTCTGTTCTTGTGCAGGAGCACGTCGGGCCGGCGCTGACAGCCGGGCTGGCATCGGTGGCTGCGGCGCAGCCCGATGACCCCGTGGACTACCTCGCACACTGGCTCCTGAAGTACCTGGCCGTGGAGGAGCAGAAGAAGGCGGCAGCGCAGGCAGAGGAGCTCATCCAGAAAGAGCTTGAGGAGCAGGACAAGGCGATGGAGGCTATCGAGGACAAGAAGAAGTCGCTCATCCTGCAGGTCGACCAGTTCCGCTCGGAGATCGAGGCGTCCATGACCATCGAGGCGATGCACGACGTGCTGATCAAGGCGCTGCGCGAGACGACTGGCACCTCTAACGCCTACGTGGCCCTGCTCGAGAAGCGCGATCCGCCCGAAGGGCAGGCCGAGCCCGAGCCCGAGGCGTACGAGCCGCCCGAGGTTGCCGAAGGGGAGGAGCCGCCTCCGCCGCCCAAGACCGTGCCTATCACGCCGACCTTCTGCGCGCTCAAGTACATGCGCGCTAACGAGGCGAACGCGTTTCTCGTCGGCAAAGAGGTGCTCTCGCCCGCGTTCGGCACGCCGAGCCTCTCGTTCGCGTCCGTCGAGGCGCGCGCCGGCGTGACGTTCGGCAGCGTAATGGAGTCGGAGCCCCCCGCGATCTTCCACGACATGCCAATGCCGGGTTCGTTTGCGACCGCTCCGCTGCTCACGAGCGAGACGGAGACGGCCCTGGCCGGGGGGGTGATCGGGCTCGTGTGCATCGACACCGTCGCTCCGGCCGGCGGCGTGCTGGGGGCTGAGGACGAGATGGTGCTCAAGATGCTCGCCGAGACGGCGGCCAAGACGCACGAGCGGCTCGTGCTCGAGGCGCAGGCGCGTGAGACAGAGGAGGCGGAGGCGGTCACCAAGCTCTTTGAGGAGCTGGTGGCGCCCGAGGAGCAGGTCCCTGCCGAGGGCGACGACATCGCGGCGCTGGAGGGCAAGCTCGACGCCGCTGCGGCCTCGCGGCTCGCAAAGGTCAAGACGCTGCTGGGCGAGCGGATGCCTGCCGAAAAGCAGGGGGACCACGGGCACACGATGAAGGAGGTGGTCGGACTCGACGCAGCGCACCCGACCTCGCGCTGTGCCGCGGCCGCCGCTGCGCTGGTGGGCGGGAGCCTCGATGACGTGGCGGAGCTGTGCAGCCACCTCCATGCGTTCGAGATCAAGGTGATGAGCGAGAAGATGGTGACGGACGCCAAGGCTGCGTTCACGCCAGAGGGGAGCGAGCCGGTCGCCCTCGAAACGCCCGAGTTGACTTTCGGCGGGAAGCTACTGCTCGCATTCCTCACGCTCGCGTTCGAGCTGTCGGAGCCTGCGATGAAGCTTCAGGCCCTCAAGAAGGAGGAGGAGGAGCGCAAGCTCGCTGAGGCAGAGGCTGCTAAGGCTGAGGCAGAGGCTGCTGCTGCTGCTGAGGCTGAAGCCGCTGCTGCCGCTGCGCCTGAGGGTGGCGAGACACCCGCCGAGGCGCCTGCCGAGTGAAGCAAGACCTTGGCTTGCAAGTCGACAGAACAGGTCCAGTTTGCGTGAGAGGTGTTGCACCTATCCCGCCGAGTGTTACGTTGAGTGCTGTGACAAGGTACAGAATGCGGGCTGTGAGAGTAAAGCTTGCGAAAAGCTGTCATGACGACCGGGCCGCAGTGCGATAGAGCTCTCGATATCTCACATGTTATTAATTAGATCCTCACAACCCCACCTTCAAATCTCCTGAGTTGCAAACCGCTGTGAGGCCGTCTAGATTCTCTTGATGACACTTCCTGGTTCGTACTCTCTTCAGCAGACAGCGAAGTCCTCAAAGGCCAGCCGCCGCGCAGCTCCTCTACCCCCCCCTGCAGGCCTTAGCGGCAACTTGGCCTCCGCCAAATCCTGGCGCTTCTGCTCTTCTGGCCTGGCAACCTGGACTTTAGCGTACTTCTGCCTTCCTCCAGCCCCCAAAGCTTTCGTATTCACCCTCTTCGGCTGATGCATAGCGCCCTTCTTTTGCCCGAACGGCCACAACCATCCACTCCACTTTTCAGACTGCTCTCCACTCGCCTCCACGCTCCCAAGTGTCTCCACCGAAGGCGAGGCACCTGGAGCAAGCGGTGACTCTCCGAGTGCGACAACACCGCTAATTTCGTCCGCACCATCGCTGACCAGTGTCTCGCTGTCGTCCTCGGCACTCAGCGACCGATCGCGACCGGTCGAATCGCTCTCGATCTGCAGGGGCGCACGGGCACACATCGCCGGTTTCTCAGCCTGCGCTTTCCCCTGCGGCGCTCGATCTTGGCGCTGCGGGATTGGTCGTAGTACGAGCGCAACCTCGCCATTGGAAGAATCAGCGCGCCTCTCACGCTCCGCACGAGCGACGCGCGCTCCGCTAGCTTGTGACGCGTGCGGGTGCTCGCTCAAGCTCTCCTCGGGGAGCAGGCCATCTGCCGCATCGTGTGCTTGGGGCTCGACGCCATCGAGTTCATCAAGCATCTCGTCGAGCACTTGGCTCCCCCGCCGCATCAGCCCCGCGATGCCTCCCGCGAGCCGAGCCGCATCAGGATACTCCGCTTTGCTGTCCCTGGGGCCTTCACGCGCCTCCGCACTCTTTTTGTCGGCAGTGCCGCTCCGCCCAAGTGCCTTGAGATCGACGGATCGCCAGGAATCCACGGTGCGCCAACGGCGCTGAGCGCCGCCGCGCCCCTCCACTGCGGTCTCCTCGATCTTGAAGCCGGGCCCCCAGTCGTCCTGGCTGCTTTGGGGCGACTCGCGGTGGCTCACCGAGCTGTCTTTGCCCTTGGTCGGCGCCGCTGCCCACTGCTGCTGGCCGTTGAACACTTGTTCCTGGTGCGGGGACTCCTCATTCCCTTCCATCTCGGACTCTGACGCGTCGACAGCTGAAATGAAAGAGTTGATCTCCACTTTGTGCATCCCTGGCGCACGCACGTCGTCGCTTGCTTCCGTTATAGCTTGATTCAACCCGGCGATGAATTTGTCGTGGTTCTCAAGATTATCTCGTGACTCGTCCTGCAGATCAGGCTCCCCATCGCTCTGAAGCAACGCGGCCATGTCAAACTCCATCAGGCCTGCCTCAGCCCTGTCCCACTCCTGGCGTGCCACCATCGCGGTGAAGGCATCGTCTATGCCGACATCAGGCCGACGTCGACGTGAAACACCTTTCTGAAGCGTCGGGATCGGCATGGCCCCGGGGCCCGCGATGCAAAGAGCGCCGACTGCTGCGTCCACACTTTGTTGGGCTGCGATGGCGAACAGCAGCGAACTGGCCAGGAATCTTCGCGATACGGTGCCACGGAGGAACCGCATGCTCTTTCTCTGAGCTGCATATTTGAGTGTGCTCCTCGGAACCGGTTGGCTGTCGCTGGGTGCGGCCGTGCGGTGGCCGGTCCCAGACGAGATGGATATGTCGTCGAGGCTCTTGACTCCGCTCATCCCGCCCGCCGGGGTCGAGCTGCGTCCGCGAGCGACGGGTCGACGGTGATGTTGCATTGCTGATTGATGCGTGGAACGAATTACGTGCGAAGGGGCGGCGGGCGGCGGTGCAGGCCCGCGTCCGCTGGTCCCGTGGTCTCCTTTCGCGCAAGTTTGTCTCCCCTCTAAGAGATTTGCCAAAAAAAACCTACTTTGTGGGTCCAATCCAACGGCAAAGCTTGAAAGTGGCCTGATCCTACAAAAGTCCACATGGAATCAAAACCTGTGTGCTTCGGGGAAGCGAGTGAGCGTGGTGTACTAGCTACGTGCATGATGGGGCACGAAGAGCAAGAGTGGTTGCCAATGATACAACTATATGAAACAATCCTCCTTCATGTCTGACCTTGCGACCACTTATCCGTGTTCTGGGCGCTCCCGACCCACTAGGTCTGTGAGCGTGGTCAAGCCGCGTTCGACCGTCGAAAGAAGCCCAGCATCGAAACACAAACAGTCGCAGAGACCCCTGCCGACGGAATCGCCTTGAGGAATGTAGGCCCCATGCCCGCAAACAGTGACGTGACTCCCTCCTTCCTCACTACAGAGCGCAGCGCGAGCCTGCCGCGCGCGCGCCGCAGGCGGGGGTCAGCGCGGGTGCGCGCGGATTCGCGCGCGAGGGGCTTGGTTATACCATGTACGGTCCGAAACTATCCCGCCCCTCGCGGCTGGCCCAAGCTGCATCCTCCGGCGCAGTACGTCCAGCGGGTAGACAACAGCTTGTGCAGTCATCCCGGCCACGCCTCCAATCACGGCGAGAAGTCCCAAGGTGGGCTGAAGTCCACTGTGGGATCAGGCAGCGCCCCAGCCCCGCGTTCAGACCATCTTTGTTTCGCACCAGAGGAAAGCAGTGGATCGTGGGTTTCCAAGGGGCATGCACCACTGAGCAGCGGTGCTGTTCTGGAGATCGATTAGCGTTTGCTGCACAGCGACAAGAGGCACCACCGCTAGAAGCGTCGGCCGGAGTCCAGCGTAGAGCGCCGCTCCACTGTAGGGTTGGTTGGTAATAGCACGGAAGGTGGCGACAACCCCGGCCGGTCGCTCCCCATGCTGCATAGAGGAAATGGGGCGCGAGGCGTGAACAATCTGGACCTAACTCGTGATGCAGCGCGCCCTCTGGCCCCGCACGCAGAGCGATGACGCCATCTGAGGCTGGGGCACGGAAGCGCGGCCATCAGGGTACTCCACCTCATTAGGAAGGGTCAAGCGGACGCGGACAACGTCGAGCGGATATGTTGCGGCGTTGGCTGCCGCTGCTGCCGCGGCAGCACAGCCCGCACGCCACACAGGCTCCATGGCATCGAGCTCGCTGTCCGCAGGCGTGAGACGCAGCAAGCTCTGTCGAATGGCGGGCCCATGTGCAGTCAGTGCACGTCAGAGTGAGCTGAAATGGGTGTGGGTGGGGACTAATGGCGTAGTGGCACGGCGCGGTGCCTGGTACAGCGTGCATGTCATGGCACCCGTGGGGAAGACGCGGGCACAGTGGACCAAGTTCCCGGCGAAGAGGCCCCGTGCACCCTGCCGATGTGCACTCTCCTCTTCAGCTCCCAGCGCGCAGCACACTCGACGGACCAGTGTGTGGGGACGCAGCGCGGCGCGCGCTCCGAACACGGCGGCGAGCAGTGGGCCAGGCGAAAGGAGGGGCGAGGCACCTCCGCGCGGACGATGCGGGCAGCCTCGCGCGCCGAGGCGCGCAGGTCGAGGCCCCTGGTCTGGGCCGCGAGCTTCACCCGTTCTAGCGGCGCCGTGAGCGTCCTGGCCGCGACCCCCGCGCTGCCCCCAGCCAGCACCGTCTGCCACACCTGCAAGCGTGTCGAGCCAGGTCTCACACCGCCGGCGCTCCGTGCGCGAATCTGCGCTTGGATGTCTCTTGTGAGCTGTGCAGTCTGGACACACCGCGAAGCCAGGCGTCGGGGGAGGGAGCGCAGCCGCAAGGTCGCTTCCAGGGTCGATGCCGCGCAGCGCGCCCCACCGCGCCGCGACCGACTGCGCGCCCGGACGATTCAGTCACTTTTGAAGCAGGGGTCCACACGCGGAGGCTTAGAGGGGGACAGGCCTGCAGATCTGCCAGCGGCGTATAGCGGAAAGTGTCGCGGAACTCGTCCCACGAGACCTCGCCGTCGGAGTTTCGGTCGACGGAAGACAGGAGCCTTCGAGCGTCTGCGGGCGTGCACGGAGCTCCTAGCTGTCGCAGAGCGCCAGCCATCTCGCGGGAGGATATCATGCCGCTACCGTCGCGGTCGATGGACTCGAACACAGTACGGAGCCGCACCACGTCGAACAGCGAGTTGAACTCCGGCAGCGACAGCGTCCCAGAGTTGTCCACATCTACCTTGGACAGCATCGATGCGATGCCCGTCTCTGAGGATGCCGAGACACCGAGCTCTCCAAGCGCATCTCTAAGCTGCCTGTCAGAATAAAAGGACAAAGGTGAAATCAGTTGTCGCGGTGTTGCGACAGGCAAGCGCGTGAATATGGGGCATGGACAGACTGCGTAGTGCGCACCTCGCGTCAAGAACCCCGCCGGAAGAATGCTTCGAAAACGCCTCCTTCACCTTACCAGGGATCTCTCCCATGCCCTCAATCGTTTGGAGCAGTAAACTCGCACGTCTCTGGGCGGAAGGCCCGCAATCGCAGCGCCGAGATCACCCCGCTCCTCCTCTTGGCCGGTCCTCGGAGAATACCTGAGGCGGGCACTCGGTGAAGAAAATTGGGAAAATTGGGAGTAGAAGGTGCCTTCACTGCGTCCCAGTCGGTGAACCCAGAGTGACTGTGAGCACCGTGTGGCCCTGTCGGCCACGTTACGAGGAGACTCATGTGCCGACTTGAAGGAAAGGTCTTTTGCTGAACCGAAGCGGCGTCTACGAGACGCTCTTGCCGAAGGTCGGATTCTTCTCATCGTTTGTTCCGCTGAGTCTGCGGGAGCACCTCTTGCCTGCAGAACGGGGGAGGGGACAGCGGATCACGGGGGATGTTCGAAAGCTTTGTGGCAAACCTTCTATCGTCACGAGCGTCGCAGTTTCTCAAGCATGTCGACAACGAAAAGCTGCGGGTCGGTCTCTGGAAGGGCGAGGTGGTGCTCGAGGACCTCGAGCTGTATGTCCCCGCCCCCGCCTGGCAGAAATCGCCTTGCATGCCGGGCCAGATCGCGAAAGACGCGAGATTAGAGCGAGCCTAAACTCAGGGACATTTTTCCGTCACATGCCCCCTCCTCTCTTCTGGGCCTGTTGCGGGTTGTGAGCTGTGTTCCCAATTGTCCCGTCGCGTCACAACAAACACTCCGCTAGGATCCACCGAATCCTGCCGAAATGCTCTGCGCCGAGTCCCAAACGCAGCCCTGCAGATCGCACAACACTTCTCTTACAGCGGGAACGTGTCTTAAAGGGAAACCCGGCTCGTCGAGCCGCCTAGAACCGCAGGGCCCGCGTGCTGACGCGCTGTGACGGTGCAGGCGGGCCGACTGCCTCGACGGGCTGGGGCTGGACCTCGCGCTGGAGACCGCCTACGTCGGCAAGTTCCGGCTGTCGATCCCATGGAAGGGCATCCGGTTCCTCCCCGCCCGCCCGGGCGCAGCCGCCCCGCGAGGCCGCGTGCCGCGCGCGCGGCGGCGCGTGACGCGCACGGCGCGCGCTGGCGGCAGGTCGCGGCCCGTAGAGGTGGAGGTGGACGAGATCCACGTGGTCGTGCGCCTGAGCGAGGACACAAGCAGCCAGCGCAACGAGGACGCGAGCGCGCGGTACGCGGAGCTCACGAAGCAGGCGTCGATTGCCGCCGCGGAGCTGGCGAAGCGCGCCGCGGAGCGCGAGGCGTCGGGGCCGGGCGCGTCAATGCTGCAGCGCCTGCTCACGCGCGCGCTCTCCTTTTTGAAAGTCAACGTCGAGGACATCCATGTGCGCGTGGAGGCATCGCCCCCGCGCGCACCCTCCCTGACCCCGCGCGCAGCGGGCAGCTCAGACCAGCGGGCGCGATGGCGCCGGGGACGCGGCTGACCGCACGGGGGCGACAGGTTCCTTCGGACGTTGGCGGCGGGCCGCCATGCGCCATCGGCGTGGTGTGCGACACCGTCTCTTTCCGCACAGGTCCTTGCACCCCCCACCCCACCCCCGGCCGCGCGGCGCTGGGCGGGTGGCGCCGGCGGGGGGCCGACGCGGGCTGGGGGGCAGGCGAGGACTCACAGCAGGTGCTGGATGTGGGCGGGGCTGCGGTGTACTGGGACCGGGACGTGGAGCCGACGGCGTGCGCGACGCTGCCGCTGGCGGAGGTGCGGCGGCTGTTTGAGGACGAGTGGGGCACGGGGGCCGAGGGGGACTCGGTCGCGTCGGTGGTTGAGGAGGGCGAAGACATGTTCTTCGAGGCGCCCTCGGAGGCCGCACGCCCCAAGCACGAGTGGCTGCTGCACCCTGCGGACGTGACCGTGAGCGGGTGCGTGCTCCCCCGCGACGGCGTCAAGTTTTCCGGGCGCGTCGCGCTCCGCCCGGTCGCGGTGTCCCTCGAGGTCGGGCAGATGTGGGACATGTTCCACCTCGGCGACTGGCTCGCGGGCTGCGCCCAGCGCCGCGCCTACGCGCACCTCCGCCCGCCGGTCCCCGTCGGCGACGACCCGCGCGCGTGGTGGCGCTACGCGATCGGCGCCGCAGCCGACCAGGCGAAGCGCTCGCGGTGGCGGCTGCAGTGGTCCGACCTGCGCGTCCTCGCGGGGCAGCGCCGCGAGTACGCCGACCTCTACAAGCAGGGTGCAACCGCGCCCCCGCCGGACCCCTGCCCGCCGCTCCCACCCGCCGCTCCGCGTACCAGCGGAGGCTGACAGCGTGAGCGCGGGGGGCGCAGTGCTGCTGCGGTCGGCGGCGGCGTCAGACCGCGCGCAGCTCGCCTACCTCGAGGAGTCGCTCCCAGTCGAGCACATCATGGTCGCTCCCCGCGCCGGCCTGCACCCACGGCCCCGCGCGGCGGGCTCACGCAGGCGCGCGCGGCGCGCAGTTTGCGCGCGGGGTCGCCGAGCGGCAGGTGGCGCGCATGTCGTTTTCGATCGCGGGGCGTGCGGCGCAGCAGGGCTGGTTCCAGTGGGGCCTGCGATACTTCCGGCGCGAGGCGCCGGGGCGCGACGCGGGCGAGGGCGAGGCGCGCGAAGGCGCGGGCGGCGGCGACAGCAGCCCGATGGTGGACGGGGAGGAGGCGGCGGAGGCAGCGATTCTGCTGACGATGGAGCAGGAGGCGTACCTCCAGTCAGCGCTCTCGCCCCACGTGATGGCCCCAGACGACGCGTCCCCAGGCCCCGCCGGCGCGCCCGCGCGCGACACCTCGCCCGTATCGCCGCGCGATGCCCGTGACACGTCGCTGCTATCGGAGCCCGCATCGGCGCAGACGTCCCCGCCGCTGCCGGGCCAGCGCGCCGCGAAGCGCGCGCGCACGCGCAAGGGCGCGCCGCCGCGAGAGCGCGGCACGGGGCGCTTTCTGCTGGGGCTTCCCGCGGAGCAGGTGCACGCGCTCGCCGCGCAGTGGTTCGGGCGGCCGCGCAAGGCGCCCGAGGCGCTCGCGCACGTGGCCTTGGCGCTGGAAGAGGTGGCAGTTACGCTCGCGGTGCTGATCCCGGACGGCGACGAGGCCGCGCCCGCGGCGATCGTCGGCGACCAGGAAATCGTCACCATCGCGCTCCGCGGCACGTTCCCGCCCCCGGCCTCTGCCGCTCCCCACACTGCCGCTCCCTCCTGCAGCCTCACGAGCAAGGGCGGCAGGCATTGCGGTGGACTGCCGCGTGCGCTCCGACGCGACTCTCGTCGACGTTCACGTCGCGGAGGTGGCCCGCGCCCGTGCCCAGCCCCCCGCACCCCGCGCTGCCCCCTCTTGCGGCCGGAGCCAACGGCGCGTCGGCGGGGGGGGGGGCGGGGGGGCAGATTCTGG
>ENA-UOXV01005504-UOXV01005504.1-marine-metagenome-genome-assembly--contig:-NODE-5504-length-13837-cov-7.972428_pt1 | contig 13837 bp, 15 predicted proteins | sample MGYA00238165_ERZ766961 | MGnify/ENA primary metagenome ERZ766961 (study PRJEB28924, sample SAMN03173240) | marine metagenome | biome: Marine; feature: Water; material: Subsurface seawater | place: North... | reverse complement strand
GCTTACGTCACTGCCCAACGATATTGTCATTACCAGCCTGGTCGATGCTAGTGATACCAACAACGTTAACCCATTGGGCAGCGCTGCCTTCTTGCCAGCCGGGGAGAATTTCGCCCTAACCGCGGAAAGCCGTAATTCAGATGGCAATCTAACGCCCAATTTCAACGCGAACGCAACGCTCAATCTAGATGCCGTTATCTATCCGTCTTCAACCCTGATGTCTGGCACCTTTGGCAGTAGCGCAATCACCTTTAGCAATGGTCAAGCCACTCACAGCACTGACTATTCTGAGGTCGGCTCGATCAGCGCTAATCTCATCAGCAATTATTTCGGTGTCAGTTTTACCAGTTCGAACGTCACCATCGGGCGATTTTATCCCGCGGATTTTGAACTCTCGGGCGGCCTAGTTGGCATTCATACGATTGATAGTTGCTCTATTTTTACCTACTTTGGCGAACCGGCCCTGACCGTCGACTATCAACTCACGGCGAAAAATGCCGATGGGGGCACCACCACCCACTACGACCCCAATAAGGGCTATGCAACACCTACACCGAGTCTTATGGGCTATGCCGCAAGCTATAATCTTGGTTATCGCGATGTCGACCTTGCCTTTTATCCATCCTCATCTACTCGAATCGGGGCGGGCACCGGCTCCGGCAGCTGGACAGATGGGGTTTATACCTACACGACAACCGATGCATCGCTTGCAAGGCAATTAGGCGGCGCGCCAGAGAACCCCTTATCGGTTGACTTCGGTGTGCGGATTAATGATTCGGACTTCACCACCTTCACGTCGGCCAATTTCTCAGCCAACGAAGGTGCAGCTTGCAGCAGTTGTACGGGACTTGCGTTATCAGGTCGTCCACAGTTTTATTCCGGCAGAATCGTGATTACAAGCGGCTCTGCCCCGGATGACCAAAACCTTCCCATCCCGCTTTATGTAGAGCGATACCAAGACAACCGGTTCTCAATCAATGGCGCCGATAGCTGTACGCGGGTCGCGCGCGCAAGGATTCAGTTCGCAGGTCAGGCCATTGTTCGCGCGTCAGACTTGGATGTTTCGGTGAGTGGCGTGACCACTTCCGGTAGCTTTACCGACCCCTATAACATTCCCCCCATCACCAACGACCTCTTAACTACAAACCCCGGTTTCTTGACCTTCAGTCAAGGAACGGCTGGCCTCAGCTTTTCAGCGCCTTGCTCACAGAGCGACAGCAATGATGACTGCAACGTAACGGGAAGCTTTAGCCTTCAGATCGACCTTCAAGATCTACCCTGGTTGGAATACGACTGGGATCCAACCACCAGTCTACTTGAGTCACCACCTTCAGCGTATGGCTCGTTTGGGGGCTATCGCGGTCACGACAAAATTATCAATTGGCGCGAGGTTTCACCCGGTTCTGATTAGAGCCGGGTGCTGGATCACGGGTTCTGGGCACATCCACAAGAGACGCTAAGGGTGTCCAGCGCCGCAGTATCGACAACAACAAAAATATAGTCGCTGGCAGCCCCATTTGAGTTTCAGCAATAAGCTTGCAGTGATTAAACGGCCCTGTTTCAAGATCAACGCGCATCAACCTGAATACTTCTCGATACACCATCGCAGGTACCCTTGCTGGTGACCACGTACATCGTGTTCGGCGGCACGCCGACCGTTTCGCAACCAACTTCCAACAAACAGCTGCTCATGCCCGGATCCAACGACAGATCCAAAGCGGGAAAGGTCATGCTCGACGCGCAGGCCGTGTTCTCATAATCTGGGGCGTCGCTGGGCGGGAACATCTGATTCAGCGCCAAACCCGCACCCGTTCTCGCCATCATCATCGCCCGAACTAAACTCGCCTGTTCTCCCCGCGCCGCGCCATTGTCGTTCACCAGGTCGCCCATCCGAATGACGAAAGCCGCGAGTACCGTGATAATAAAGATTGCTACCGGCAGGCCAATCCCGGACTGGCGTTTGACGAGGCCGGTTATTCGCTTTGATCCCCTCATTGGACGTTTTTAATCTGAATCTCATGGCGGATCAACAGGGTTTCGATCCCATCGCTGAGCTTTAAATTCACTCTGAACAGTCCCGCGTTGGCCAATCCAGCAATTTCATATTCGAAGGCTTCTAAGCCATCAGCTGCATTATCAACACCATCGGCAATCATCGCTCTGACCGGCGCGCTGCCTGGCAGACAGCCTACGGGATCGGACGGTAAACACTGCGATGATGAAAAGGCATAGCCTTCGTCGGTTGGCGCGGGGACATACTGCCAGCGATAAAGCTTGTTGTTGTTAATACAAAAGCTCACCGGTGGCCCCGCGTAATACACTCGGCTGCCGGGGCTGAGTGATGAAAACCGATGATCGTTCGAGAGCGTGATTGTCGTGGCGGTTGCGGCGCTCACACTCGCAATCGGGCCTGGATTATTAAACGCATACACTTCAAGTGCTGACATCGGGTAGATGAGCGCATAATTGCCACCTGTGGTGGTTGCTAAATGAATTACCTCAATGGCGGCACCATCGGCAACAAAGGGCGCCGAGGTGTAATAGGCAGAGCTCTTAAAGGGCAAATACTCAAAGCACTGTTCACTTTTGTCCGCGGACATTTTGATTCTGATTGTATTGGGCACCGCTTGACTAATCGCACGGTCAATTTTGAGGATTGCCGAGCGCCCTACGGCGCTCAGTTGGTTTCGGGTTGCCGTATCAACATAGGTTTCGGTTGAGGTCATCACAAAAGACAGGGTTCCCGCGGCAAGAATGCCCATAATCACGATGGTCATCACGAGTTCAACCAGCGTCAGACCAGATTGCAACGCCGCGCCTGCGCTCGCATTGGCCGGCCAGGCCCCTCTCAAGGCGCTTGGCTTAGCCTTCACGCCCGAATTGCTTAACCGAGCGCGCGGCATCAAAAGTTGGCTTTGTAGGATGTGAATTCTAAGGCCTCGCCATTGACTTGCGTGACCGTAACCACCACCCGTTTGGCATCAAGCGTTGCGTTGGGTTGCGTAACGGTGATCTGCACTCTGAAATTCTCATAGCCGAGACGGGCCTCCCCACTCGAATTGGTGAGGGGTTTGTCGAGCGCGGCGCCGAGCCCCTCATCGAGCCCGTGAAAATCATCCACATCATCATAAACCGTTTTGGCCAGTTCGCAGGGCGTCTCTTCGCTACCGGCGCCCGTTACCCGAACGCAGGTACTACCACTGACGGTTGTTTCGGGGCCAAAATTGATCGCAAGGGTGCACGTGGCCGCACTGGGCGCATTGCAGGGGGGCACGCCGCCAACCGGCGTTGACTCATCATAGGCTCTTGCCATGACCTCATCCATATAAGACTGCGCCAATCCCATCGCCTTGGTCTCATCAAAGGTGACCGCCCCACGCGCACTAATCGACCCCATCATTTGCGTAATCCCGGTCAGGGCGATACCTAAGATCATAATCACCACGATCATTTCAACCAGCGTAATGCCCTTACCCCTGCCGAGGCTGGCGGACGCCCGCTTCGGACGCCTGGTTCTGGGCGCCAGGACCGCCTGCCGGCTCATTATTCGCACACCCCTTTATGGGCAAATCCTGCGGATGAAATACACACAATCGGCGACTGGTTTAGACAAATTTGAAACCCCAGCGGGTGCGCCACATCGCCGAGGTCATTAAAGTCTAAATCATAGTTTGTTAGCGCGGCCAGTGCGCCACAGGAGATGGCGTTGATGTTGGTTACGGGACCGAGTGTCATCGTGAAGTCCGAGCCATCGAAGACAGCCGTGCTCTGGAGGGTCCCGTCCAATTTCGATCCGAAGCTAAGATCGCCATCGAATAATTGCAGATTCAAGCTGACACGCTGCCGCCCGAAGGCGCTTTGCTGGGTGAGGCGCGCCACCGATAACAGGGCGTCCTGCACCAGCACCCGATCAAACTCATCATTCGAGGTCCGAGACAGAATTGAAACGGTTAAAATAGAGGCCACCGCGATGACAACGGTGACCTCTACTAAGGAGTAGCCTAAGCCGCTGGCCTTTGACGGCCTTGGCCTAGAGCCAATGGGGCTCATTGGCTAGCAAATAAGCCACGCACCAATTCCGCTTACTGGACCGTAGCAGAGGGTAATTCCACGATTGTTGCTGCGGTGGCATCTGCCGGCTCGGTGCCCGGCCCTAAATTGTAGGTAAATCCATCAGAAATTGAGCCGCTAGTCGGCCCTTCAGGCAGATAGATGAACGCGCAAAGATCTGGATTGGCAAATGTGTCTTTCACCGAATACCAATTAGAGGCAGAAACCCCTGCGGCGGCGGCCTTTGCCGTATAGGCCGCAATAGTGCTTGCTGTAGTTTCTGCCGCGCCAGCTACCACGCTACCAACAACAGTAACATCCATTACAGCCGCCCAAAGCGCGGGGCATTCCGAATCAGCCGCGCTGTGATAGGCTGGGGTGTTGATGGTCCCATCCCAAATATCGTACACGTAGCCATTGAAGGCAACCTTTGCATCCCCATCTGATACCGTGTTTGATCCGTCCAAATCGACTTCACGGTCACCTGGTTTACCCTGCGCAATCCAAACACTCCGAATCATCTCAGCCCCATTTTTAAAGCTGGCCGCCGTTGAGCCAATCACCGCGTTGTAAGCATTATCCGAAACGCTGATGAACCTAGGCAAAGCCGCCGCCGCCAAAATCCCTAGAATAATAATCACCACGACTAATTCAACAATGGTAAAACCTTGTTGCTGCTTTCGCTTTAAATTCATTATCTTTCTCCTAACCTAAGTTCTTAACCTGAGTGACATTGTGGCTATTGCTTAGCCGATATTCAATAGCAAACAACACTTTTAAACGCTGATAACCTCGGCGGCTTTAGCTGCCTTGGTTGCCATATGGATTGCCATATGGGTTGCCGTTTTGACAACCCGCCCCGTCCGGTATCATAGCCTAAATTGCAAGACACCGAACCAAATCGATGCTTAGCGAGACATTGCTGACAAATCCCAAATCGGAAGGAAAATACCCAGCGCTAATACCGCCACCAAGCCCGCCATGAAGGCGATGAGGATGGGTTCAATCGCGGACGTTAATTTAACCAGGTCATATTCAACTTCACCATCGTAGAAGTCGGCCACCTCATCTAACAGGTCCGGCAAACTACCACTTTCCTCGCCCACAGCGATCATTTGCAGCACCAGTGGTAAAAAGATGCCGCTTCGCTGCGCCGTTAAGTATAAAGACTCCCCTCTGGACACACCGTCCCCCATGCCTGCAATGCGCGCGCCGATAAATTTGTTGCCCACCACGTCTGACACCACATTCAAGGCCGTGACAACGGGCACGCCACTTCGACCTAAAATCGCAAAGGTTTTTGCGAAACGTCCGAGCGCAATTCGCTCGAAGATCCCACCAACCAGCGGTAATTTTAGGCGCAACCGGTCCCAGGTTAAGCCGCCGATCTGGGTTCGAATCCAATACTTAAACCCCAACCAACTAAGGACTATCGCACCGAAGATGAGCTGAGCATAGGCCACCGCAAAGGCCGACGTGGCCATTAGGGCCTCGGTTTGCCAGGGAATCTGATCCCCAAGCTTTGCAAAAACACCCGAAAACGACGGAATCACAAACACCGTAATCATCGCCAGCGCCGCGCCCATCGCCATTAGGACAAAACTGGGATAGCGCGTAGCACTCTTCAGTTGTTTACTGGTTTTGCGCTCGATTTCCATGTACCCCGCAAGATCTTTAAACGCCAGATCCAGCTGTCCAGTGCTCTCCCCAACTTTTAAAATCGAGATGTACAGCTCGCCAAACACCCTAGGATGGTGGGTCATTGCATCACTCAACGTATTACCCCGTCCGAGGCGATCAACAAGATCCGACAGGACCCGCTTTAGCGCCTGATTCGTCAAGGACGATTCAAGCCCTCGGATGGCCCGATCCAAGGGCAGCCCGGCTTTGGTCAAGTTGTACATTTGTCGACAAAACGTAATGTGCTCAATTTCTGTAATCTGGCTAAACATTGGAAGCGACGAAAGATCGAGATTCAGGCCTGTCGTTACTTCAGGCTTAATTTCGATCGGCGTAATCCGACTACCAAACAATTGATCGGCCGCCGCCTCAACACTGGCCGCCTGGATGACCCCGTTAATCAGCGCGCCTTCGACATTGCGTCCACGATAATTGAACGTCTTCATACGTTCCGTTTTTCTTCAAGTTCAAAATCAGCCATCGTCAACGATCGCACTTCAGACGACCCCGCATCATTACGCTCAGGCCCGCCAGAAACCGGCGCCGCCGCATCCAACGGCAGGTCACGATCGGTTTCAATCAAGCCCTGTGGATCCACCTCTGGCGCCATCTCTGGCTGATCCAGTTCCTGTGCAATTCGCAGGACCTCGCTGATAGCTGTTGCGCCTCTAACCGCATGCTCTAAAGCACTTTCAATTAGCAGCTTGAATCCAGGTTGTTGTTTTGCCCGTTCGATGAAGAGGCTAGAATCCCCTCGCCGCAGCGCATCGGCAACATCCTCTTTAATCATTAACATCTCGAACACCCCAAGGCGTCCACGATAGCCCGATTGATTGCAATTGTGGCAGCCCACTGGGCGCCTGAGCTGAGCATGCTCGACCACCTCTTTATCGAGATATCGTTCCATCCAACTGACCTCAACCGCGTTTGGCGTGTGAACCACCGCACACTCATCACACAACTTGCGCATTAACCGCTGCGCCACAATGGCGCGCAAGCTTGAGGCTGCTAAAAAAGGCTCAACCCCCATGTCCATTAACCGCATTGCAGATGAGATAGCATCATTGGTGTGCAGGGTCGATAACACCAAGTGGCCCGTCATCGCCGCCCGCAATGAAATCTCGGCGGTTTCGACATCGCGAATCTCGCCCACTAAAATGATGTCTGGGTCCTGCCGCAGCGAAGCCCGCAACACGTTTGCAAAGGTTAAGCCGATCCCGCTATTGATCTGAACCTGATTGATGCGGGAAATTTTATATTCGACCGGGTCTTCTGCCGTGATAATTTTCTGGCCAGCCTGATTTAATTCCGATAGCGCACCATAAAGGGTTGTGGTTTTGCCGCTTCCGGTCGGGCCCGTAACCAAAATCAAACCATAAGGCATGTGAATCATTTGCCTGAACTCTCGGAGCATCCTGGGCGACATGCCCGAATCCTCGAGGTTCGTAATGCCGGTGCTTTGATCCAAAATCCGCAGGACCGCCGATTCACCATATTCAACCGGCATGGTCGACATTCGAACGTCGAGCTTACGGCCTTTCACCAGCAAGCTAAAACGACCATCTTGGGGCAGCCGTTTTTCCGATATATTCAGCCCTGCCATTAATTTTAATCGCAGCACCAAGGGGGCACTGATGCGGTGTTCCTTCATCACTTGTTCTTGCAAGACACCATCTACGCGCTGGCGAATTCTCAGCAGATTCTCATCGGGTTCGATATGAATATCCGAGGCCCGTACTTGAACGGCATCTTCAAAAATCGATTGCAGCATCCGAACCACCGGCGCCTCCTCCGCCTGACTGTTCTTCTGCATGCCTTGCAGGTCGAATAAATCGTCCCCAACCTCACTTTCCAGTTGCTCTGCGAAGGTTTCGATTTCTCGGGTTTTTCGATAAACCGTATCTAAGGTATCCAGCAGTTCGCTCTCGCGAACGATCACAACATCTACCGGCTTTCTCAAGATTCTGCACAGCTCATCGTAAGCAAAAATATCTAAAGGGTCCGCCATTCCGACAGTGACTGTGCCTGCTTTCTCAGACAGCGCAATGGCCCGGTAGCGTCTGGCGTAACTCTCTTCCAAACGATGCACTAATTCCACATCGAAGGGATACTGCCGAAGCCCCATAAACGGCACGCCAAGCTGGCTCGACAAGCAATGCAGCATATCTTCTTCTGTCAGAATGGCCGACTCAACCAACACTCGCCCTAACTTACGGCCCGATACTTTTTGTTCTTGCAGTGCTGCGAGTAATTGACTTTCCGAGATCGCGCCCGCCTCAACTAAAAGATCCCCAAGACGAACTTTTTTCGGTGCCAAACTCACAACACGCTCCTCAGCATTTTTAATCTGGTGCGGTTATAACGTTCTAGGGTCATCTCCTGCAGGCTCAACTGCGACGCCATTGCATAGGCCCCCTCCGCTTCACGACGTAGCCCCAAACCATCATAGGAGACGCCAACGCCAAACCACCAAGCGGCATGTCGCTCATTAAACGCCACCAGCGATCTATAAATCGAATTTGCCTCTTCGAAATGGCCCTCTGCCTGCAGCAGTAACCCATAGAGCTCAAAATACTCAGGATCCTCTTCAAGCCTTGGCGGTAACGATTCCATAATCGCAATCGCAGCGGCTCGATCGCCACCAAACTGGAGCCTTGCATATAACTTTTTGAATGCCACTCGATGTGGCACGAGTTGCATGCCTTCGGCCAGCACCTTAGATGCCTCCGACAGTTGACGATCTGCGATCAACAACATCACCAACACCTTTCGACTTTCGTGGGCGAGCGGATGGGCCTCGATAAAGCGCTGTAACGCTGGCTTGGCCAACGTCATTTCTCCCGCTTCAATTTGCCTTGCCGACTGTCGGCTCAGCCGCAGATCTTCCTCAACTAAACTTCGATTTCGAGCCACCCGCACTTCATTATTCTCGGTTTCTGTCTCAAAGCTAACTGGCGGCAATAAGGTGACTGCAGCGGCCGCCGGTTGCGCGATTACGTCACGATTCTGCTGTTTTGGTTTTGGTGAAACGCCAAAACTTGCAAGGAACGCCGCGCGATCTGGCGCCGGACCCCGCTCCACCGCAGCCCAAACTGGCCCGAAAGCGCTCGTTAAGCCTCCCACTAAGCCCACCAGGAAAACCCTCGTTTTCAACGCCCGCAGCAGATGCTTCATGGTTGCGCACCTTGATAGTAAGGATCAATCACACGCCGCATGGTTCGGACGCGTTCAACTGATTCATCTAGCATGCTCTCCATAACCCGATCCTGATCCACCAAAGCTCGCAACAGAATCACCAACTCGGTTTTCTTGGTCTCACGCTGCTTTTGCTCGAGGGCTCCGCCCAAAACAGGGATCCTATTCATCCCAGGCACCCCTGATTTGGTCCCCGAGGATTTCGTTTGCATCAACCCAGAGATCACAATCACCTCACCATGGCGAACCCTCGCGATGGTATCGGATTCACGCGTTGCACTATTGGCCAGGGGGAATTCCTGACCGTTGATAATCTTTAAATCTTCTTTTACGTCACTCAAAATCGGATGAATGTGAAGAATGATATTCCCTTCACCGCTAATCTGCGGCGTCACATCCAGGGCAATTCCCGAGAAGAACGGCTCAAGATTACTGTTTTGATTCGTTGTCTGCTCGATTCCTGCGCCAAAGCTAACGGTGTTGGAGTTCGTCAAATAATACGCTTCCTCACCAACCTTAAAAATCGCTTTTTGGTTGTTTAGGGTCAATATTCGAGGGCTCGAGATCACTTGAACATTGCCTTGCGTTTCAAGCAGCCGAATCACGCCGCCAAAATCAGAAAAATTCATATTCAAGGTTAGAGGCCGCCCAGCAGAACCGATACCACTCGCGGAAGAGCCATATTCGACCGAAGTACGATTACCACTCGCGACTAACGAATCTAGGGTCAGGCCGGTCTCCAAGCTGCCGTCATAAAGTGATTGCAGGTTGATGCCGGCCTGGAAGGATTCGTTCAACTCAACCTCGAGAATTTTTGCCTCTAATATGACCTGGCGCTGCAAGGCTTCTTGGGAAGCCCTCAAGAAAGCGTCTACTTGCTTCAATTCCTCAGGATAAGCTTTTACCAGAATCATCCCCGTGTGGGGCGAAATAATGACCGAACGCTGAACGGCGGCGCCACCCAGCAAATTGCCTAAATTGCCTTGACCCGCCTGAAGCCCAACGATGCTTTTGATCACCGCTTCCAAACCTGACCAGAAATCGGTTTCGGTCTCTGTGCTGAGACTGGCACCACCACCCTGGCCACCGCCACCTTGACCACCGCCTTGTTGTCCACCTCCATCTTGGTTACCGCCAGCTTGTCCTCCTTGGTTTCCGCCGCCTTGTCCACCTTGTCCACCTTGTCCACCTTGTCCACCGCCACCTTGGGAGATCCCGCTAGAGGAGACAGACATACTCGATGAGCCCTGCCGAGTTACATTTAAATAGTTGAGATTAAAAATTCGGGTTTGTAACCCACCAGGCCGAACCTGATAGATACCCGCATCAGACGTAATCACAAAGCCATAGATCTCAGCCACCTGCTCAATGACTTGTTCAACGGTTACGTTCTTTAGATCCAGCGCCGAAATCTCACCCGTCACATCAGGATGGATCACGACACTGTGGTTGGTATCGGCTGTTAGCAATCCAAAAAATTCCCGAACCGCCATTTCATCTTTAACCGAAAAATCAAATCGCGTTGGGCTACCGCCGCTATCCTCCCCGCCCAGGTCGAGTCTTGGCAGCATCGCATTCAAAACCTCGAGTGGCGCTTGTATCGATTTCGTCTGTGTATTTTGATCTCGGCTCGTCACCAATGCTGTTTCGACTGCAGCAAGGGTTTCAGTGTCGAAGGTTGCATACTGACTGGTCGTTTGGCACCCCAAATTCGGCAAAAGCACCAGCAGTCCTGTCACAAGCATCGGCAAACGACTGAACCCAGTTAGCCGACGACCTACCTGCTTACAAGGCGTCACGGACGCACCAGCTTTAAAGAGCCTTTATTCATAAATACCTGTTGCGTTTTATTATTGATCGACAGTGTCACGCTGTTTCGATCTATCGCGATCACTTCTGCGCCTTCAACGCTTGAGCCCTCTTGAACCTGCACGCCATTGACGATCGCCACTTTACGGTTTTCTCTGATCAAAATTGAGCCAACAGAATATTCAGTAAAAACATCTTGTAAGCGGTCAAACTCAAAACCAAAAAGCCCGTTAGTATCCGATTTCTTCGGGGTGATCAACGGCTTCGTCGGGTCTTTTAGATCCGCCAACTCAATGCTGTAACCGCTGACCGAGCTTAACAACAGGCCAATGCCCAGTACTGCCCTTGCTTGCCTAAACATCTAAAAACTGCTCTTGCGTACTCAAGGTAAATACCTTCACCGAGAGCCTTGCGTAGGGGTACTCCTCGACCGAAAAATGCGCATCCTCCCAATAAAAACCAGCATTCGACGACTCTAAAGCTTTCAAATACTCAACGATTGATTGATAGCGTCCTTTGACCTCAAAGCTCAAACCGTGCTTGTAAATTTGCGGCGCATTCGATGAGGCCGCGACCATCGAGCTGATCATCAGCTTCTCTGACGGTAAGTTACTCATCGACAACAACTGTACCTCCTCCTGTTTTGCCAGGACCCGGCTCAATATCGCGACCATCTTTGTTGGATCGACTAGCCGCCCCGACGAATTTTGAATCTCACCATCTAACCGATTATTTTGCGTGAGCAGACGCTCAATCGATTTCCGTAACAAAGCATTTGGATCCGCCTCAGCTTGTATCACCAGCCCACGATGCTGCGTCTTCAGGTTGACGTTATCTTGCTTCATACGTTCCAATCGCTTTGGATCAGATGCTGCCTGCCGAACAAGGCCAGCCTGTAGATAGTCGTTCCAGATAAATGCAAGACCAAAAAGTATCGCCAAAACCAGTATCAAACGCTCTCGAACGGGCCGCAAGCTATAAAGGCGATTTAATTCTGACCAGCGCTCAAAGTTCACGACGATCACCCTGTTCGGTTTCAACCGTAAAATTTAACAGGTTTTGTCCCCCAGCGGCGTCCATTTTAGCGCCACTGCCACCAGTATTCAGACTCATATTCAGACCGGTAAACGATTTACCTTTGAAATTATCGCTTTGTCCAAGCGCTTCTATGTAGAGCGTCACCAACTCCCCGCTTACAACTTCGCCGGTCAATCGCAGAGACTCACCGCCCTCAAACAAATCAATGGTCGTTAACCGCAATCCATCAAGATGATACCGCGCAAAATCCACGAAATAGGATGAGAAGCCCAGAACATTGCCTGATAGCTCCTGCATTAAAAACTTTTGGAGCATCAGCTTATCTTTCTGGGTGCTCTCGAGCTCCAACACCCTACGTTCTAACGCAGGGTCCTTGGCACGCTCGGTGATTATGCGTTCCAGTTTAGCTATCTTGTCCTTCCAGTCTCGATTTTCTATTTCTTCCTGCGATAAATTGCTGATCACTTGACGCTGGCCGTACACCTCAAACAAGCTAACAGCACTTAAAATCAAGAGCAAAACGATGCCATAAACAAGCGATAGGTTTAGTCCTAACCAATCTAATCGTGGCCGAAAATCTCGGGAATAAAAATTAATATCCTGACTCATGACGTCGGCCAACCACTCAGCGCCGCACCTGCCGCAAACAACAGGTCATGCTGATCTTGGGCACTGAGCAAAGTACCGGAACCCCACACTTTGTTCACATCGAGCGCCTCTGCCGAGATCATCATGCTGCGATTGAGTTCTTCAACCAATTGATTGGTTAACCCCGGTACTGGCGCCAGCACTAGATTTAAGATTTGCCCCTGGCCCATCTGGTTTTCGAAATAGTCTAATGACCGCTGCAGTTCAACCACCAACCTGTCCAGCGTACCTTTCCAATCTGGGGAGGCCATCGCCGCATGATCCACAGCGGTCGTCAAATTACGAGTCAGAAACAATTTGCCTGCTTTCAGCAAATTCAACTTCGCAACCCCTGCCCGTATTTCAAGACTGGCGAGGCCCGCACTATCATCATTCAACATCAAGGCAAGGTTCTTAAAAGCTAACTCACGGATGCCAATCGATTCTAGATGAAGTCCCGCGGCTAGAATGCGATCGCGGACCTCAACAATTTTTCGACGTTCAACTGCCGCCGCATAGTACATTTTTCCTTGGTTACTGTAAGCACCCTCGGGCACCTCCAACAATTGCAACTCAATTTCATCGAGCGGTACTACGACGTCATTCTTTAGCTGGAACTGTATGGCCATTTTGAGCTCAGAATCCGGTACTGCTGGAGCTTCGACCAACTGCAAGTTGTAGTCCTTGATATCCAACACACAATGACAAGGCAAATCTTGTAGCGACAGCGCTGCAACTCTTTGACGTAAGGTTAGCGCATTCATCTCGTCGCCCTCCGTCAAGGTTTCCCAATGTCGCAGCTGACCCACCTCTTTTGACGGGTCCGCCCAAATAAACGACCAATCTTTGCCGTTGACTGCTAAGCCAACTTGCCCGGTCATCGTGGTTTGTTTTTTCCCAAACAGTCTCAAGAGTCCCTCGCAGATGTCTGCCCAATTAGACGCGCTTTTTGAAACAGGTTCCGACCCCCTATTATGCACCTCGAAGACCCTTTAAGAAATACCTAAATATTAAGGATTAATCTCTAACATACTGTTTCTTGGATAATTATCTGCTCAAAAGACAATACCTGACCCCGCAACAAAAGGGTTGGACACAGTCCAATCTGTACTTCACGCTCAAATACTGTCTTCAATGCCCTTTCAAGGGCGTGATCCGAGCATCTATCAGGGCAACGCTCGGGGCGCGAGCACGATAATGCGACACTATTCTGGGCTTCCGAGACTGCCATAACCGATCGCTTTTATTATCGAACATCAGGCTCACCGCATTGCTAGGCGCTCAATGGCCCCCTAATCGGTGCTTGCCAGATGCTTTGCATCCATTTTATTGCCTGCTTAATGATCATCCCAACGGCGCGTCTTATTGGCGCCAATCCTTGAAACGCCAGAAGAAAACCCACAGGATCGACATCTAACACTAACAGGTCATCACTATG
>ENA-UOXV01005500-UOXV01005500.1-marine-metagenome-genome-assembly--contig:-NODE-5500-length-13846-cov-15.985425_pt1 | contig 13846 bp, 8 predicted proteins | sample MGYA00238165_ERZ766961 | MGnify/ENA primary metagenome ERZ766961 (study PRJEB28924, sample SAMN03173240) | marine metagenome | biome: Marine; feature: Water; material: Subsurface seawater | place: North... | reverse complement strand
TCCTCTGCTGACGAGGAGGAGGAGGAAAAGGAGGAGAAAGAGGAGGAAAAGAGAGAGAGGAGGACGAACGCGAATATGACGGAAAAGCAGAAGAAAAAAGCGGAGAAGAATCGAGCGAGGAAGTTACGAAGAGAGTGGAAGAGGAAAAAGGAGATGGAGGAGGAGGAGGAGGAAGAGGAGGAGAAGAAGGCGCGCGTTGAACACAATCCGGACGAGGAGGAGAGGAACGAGATGAAACGGTTGGCGAAGGAGTACGTGGCGGAGAAGGCGAAGAAGAAACGAGCGAAAATCACGACGACGAAAGGAGAAGAGAAACATGGTAATAGGAGTAATAGTAATAGCGAAAGTTCGGAGAAGAACGAGGACGAGGGCGAGGAATTCGAGAGCGAAGACGATGTCGCGCAGCAACGACGAGAACGAGAACGAGAACGAGAACGAGAACAAGAACAACAACCGGCGGTCAAAAAACAAAAGAAGCTCTCGTTGATTGATAAAATGCGCGCGAAGCTGTCCGGCGGTCACTTTCGCATGCTCAACGAACAACTCTACACGACCAAAGGCGACGAAGCTTTACATTTAGTCCAACAAAACCCGGGCGTTTTTGACGCCTACCACGAAGGCTTTCGAGAACAAGTGAAGAAATGGCCGAAAAATCCAGTCCATAAATGTTTCGAGTGGTTGCAACACAAACCATACGACACGATCATCGCCGATTTCGGATGCGGAGACGCCGAGTTAGCGAAACTTATCGGTAAATCGAAGAAGAAAGTGTACAGTTTAGATCTAGAAACGCCTTCCCACGCGCCGTTTGTGATTGCGTGCAACATGGCCAAAACGCCGCTCGAATCCAACTCCGTCGACGTCGCCGTCTTCTCTCTGTCCTTAATGGGCACCGACTATTACAAGTTCATCGAGGAAGCCTCTCGAGTGCTCAAAGTCAAAGGTAAACTCTGGATAGCCGAAGTCAAATCTCGATTCGACGGTAGAAACGGCGCCGCGTCCATCCCGAGTTTCGTCGCGAGTTTGAAAACCGCCGGATTCGACGTCGACCCGAAGAAAGTCGACGAAAAGGATAAGATGTTTTTCGTCCTGGAAGCGGTCAAGGCTAAAAATCACGCATCATCATCGAGTGGTGGTGGTGAAAAGAAGAACAACAAGAGTGGTAAGGTGGAGTGGCCGAAATTGAAAGCGTGCGAGTACAAGAAGAGATGATAGCAAAGAGAGAGAGAGAGAGAGAGATTTCCAAGAAAGAGTAGTTTGTATTTCCAAGAAGGGAAAAAAATACTCGGATGGACAAAAAATCCGAGGCTGAATTCATTCATTTCCACGCGCCTAAACGCGCGCAACAGCGCACATACACATCGCAAAGTGTTGTCATTTCGCATCACAGATGATCGCCGCCGCGCCAAACGACGACACCGTCGCGCCGTTGGAGCCTGCGGAGCCATCGCTTGAAAATGTAGAGCTGGAAGAAGTCCGAGAAAAAACAAGTTCGAGCGATAAAACAACTTCTTTTTTCCAGCGCGTATTCGCCTCAATCTCTTGGATCTATCGAGCGTTCGTGACCATTTTCATCATGTTCCTGTTCAAACTCTTCGCTTTTTTCAATTCGTGTTTCATGACGTTGCCGGTTTTATTGCCCATCAACGCGCATCCGAGCAAAGATAACACCCACCGAGAAGGAGGATCAGGCCCGATTGTTCCCTATTGGATCGAGACGAAAATTAAATTTTGGTGCTTTTTGCACATCGTGTTTAACATTCAAGTCCCGGCGAGTTGGGTAAAGGCTTCGTACGCGAAACTGATCGAGTTAAACAAAGACGTCCGAGACGCGGAGACGCAAGGTATGTTGTTAAGGTTTTTTTACGTGTGCTTATTTTTCTTTTCCCGCGGCTTCGCGCGACGGCGTAAAATATCTAACTTTCATCTCGACGTTCTCTCGTTTTGGCGGACATTTTTGATACGCGATAGAGATTCCGACGATTGTCGTTGGGCCGGATTTTGATTATAAAAAATTCTTCCGCGAGTACGTGAAACGACCGCACCCGGTGGTGTTGAAAGGCTTCGCGAAACAGTCGCCGGCGGTAAAGAAATGGTCCGTGGATTGGATAGTCGCGAATTTCGGGAACGAAAAAGCGTTGACGAAGACGTTGTTGGGTGATAACATACCCGGGAGAGTAAAGGATATCAACACCCCGGGGACGTATTTGCACAATTGCGAAGCGATTTTCGTGAATCATCCAGAGCTCGTGGAGGATTTGGAGTTATCGAAATTATTGCCGTTCGTTTCCGCCGACGGTAATCCGAAGAACCCGCATTTGGCGAACTTACATCCACGCGCTGGACCTTTGCCGATTCAGTTCTTTCTGGGACGAGGCGGAACTGGTACCGGTTTTCACTGCGCGAACGGCTTCAACTGGTTTTACATGATCGAAGGTTCTAAAAAATGGACCTTCGTCGATCCCCGTTGGACCATTTTGACGTTTCCGGCGTTAAACCGCGGCGCTCTGTACCAATCCTGCGCGGTGACCGATCCGAACACCGTCCTCGAGAAATATAAACCGCTCTGGCGCGTCTGCCCGCGTTACGCCGCTATCGTTGAACCCGGCGACGTCCTTTTGAACCCGCCATGGTGGTGGCATTGCATCGAGAACCTCACCAAAGATTCCACCGCCGTCGCCACTCGATGGATGGACACGAAAACATTACGTCCGTTAACCGGCATTGGTACCGACGCCAACCGTCTTTTCACCGCGTTTCAAATCTTCTCCCCGGTGTTTCTAAAACTCCAATTCTCGCTCATCATGCGAGGCATCCACGCCACGCCGGACGAACACACGCAAGTCGACACCGACGAAGACCTCGAAAAACAACACGCTCAGCGCACCGCCAAAGGCGCTCAACACGAAGACGCCACCAGAGTCACGGCCGCCTTAAACTCCAACGAAGAACAAGACGCCTACAAAGCGTACTACGCCAACAAGTGGGGATACGCCGACCATTTGCCAAAATCAAACGTCCAAAACGGTGAAACTCGCGACGACATCGAATCGAACAAGTTCGATCAAGGGCAAGGGAAATGGACCATGGACACGATGAACTTTCGAGGCCGTTAAAGATCTTAAAGAAAAAAGAAAGAAAAGAGTCAGTCCTCCTCGCGCAGTTCTCAAAGCCGCGAGAAGAAGAGAGAGAGACGTTTGAATTCCAAGAACAAAAATCCAATCACACATCCAATCACATAAACAACGTAAACAACATAAACACCGAGCAGCAGCTCTACCAGCACTCGCACTCGCAGCCTTCATCAATACCTTCAATCTCTCGCTTTTACGTCGAGTCGTATTTTTTGCATTTTTTTCTCAGAGTAAAGAGATCTCTCACATGCATTTTCAGCCGTCCATTTTTTCCTCATTTTAAAGCGTTTTTTAAAACACCACGAGAGAGATGAATACGATGCGAAGAGGCGGCTGCCTTGGAAGCGTTTTCTTGAAGAAGAACACCTTTCTCGACGGCTTGGTATCCTCGTTCTTCGTCGGTGGGCGCGCTACTCTCAGATCGTTCACGTCGTCCGGGACGTCCTCGTCTACGGCGTCTCCTCCGCCGAAGGATTGGACGAATGCAACGAAAACGGGACACCTCCTCCGGAGGGAAAACCTGACGCGCTTGACGAAAGATCTACACCTCATGCTCGCAAACAGGAACAAAATCGAAGGCCCGAACGTTCCAGACGCCAGATCTGTGCTCGTCCCACTCGCACTCGTGGACGAGCATCCGTGCGTCTTGTTGACCGTACAATCCACGCAATTCGGAACCCCTTTGTTGGCGTTTCCGAGAGGCCACAGAAGTCGACACAATTCGAGCGCGTTGGATAAAGACGCGGTGGCGCAAGCGTGCGATCAAATCGGCGGGAGAGAACCGTGGGCGAACCCGGATAGGATTGAATATTTAGGCACGCACCACGACGCGGTGAATAGTAAAAGGACGTTGGCGATTACGCCGGGGGTGGCGTATTTCGGTTCGTTGACGAAACGGCAAGTGCAGGAGAGAAATAGGAGCGCGAATTGCGTGCTAGGAGTGGCGGCGATTAAGATCGAGGACTGTTTGGAACCAGACAACGTGAGCGTGGTCAAGTTAGAGGAAGAGGAGGGTAGCACTAGAAATACTGTAGAAGAAGATGGTGATAAGGAAGAGGAGGAAGAGAGGAGCATGGGACCGATGCCGGCGTTTACGGTGCCTCGCGCGAACGTCGTCGGGTGGGGCGAGACGAGCGAACCGTTTGGACTGAAGAACTGTTTGATTTGGGGGAGCGATGCGGCGATTTTGCACGGGGTGTTGAGAGTGATCGTTGGGTCGGACGAAAGGTATAAGCAACAGTTGTATGGACAGTTTGAGAAGATTCAGCGGGAAATGAACGAGCAGGCGACCAAAGTAGTAGCTTGACGGACGAATTCATAGCGTGTAATTTTTATTTATCAACGTTGTTTAAATACAACGTAAACGTCCGATTGGGACGTAGCAAAAAGAACACCAGCAGTAGCAATAGCAGCACACGAATACTGATAGTACTAATATTCGCGCGTTTTTTTAACTTCTCTTGCATTTTTGTTAATGCGAGTGCTCCCCGTCGAGCGACAGATTAGACAAAAGAATAACGCCAGCGCCGCCGGCGTAGGCGGTGAACAATGCCAATCGTTGCGATAACGACCTTCCCGCGTGTACTTTCTTTACGTGATCGCCTCCGTGTTCGTCGCAATCTCTATCACTCATCTCGAACTCATCGGCGACGATTTCAGAGGTGCCGCCGTATAAGAACGTCCCGGAAGCCAACGCCTCGAGAACAAACACGGTTTCAATACTGACCGAGCCTAAACCCATACCGATGAATATTCCACACGTCGTTGTCAACGAGAACACAATCATGGACGTAATGCTGACCATTTTACTCGCCTTACCGTTTACGAACGACGAGCCGATCGATAACGCCGCCGGCGCTTTGTGCGCGGCGATGGCGGTGAAAATCGTCAAAACGTTTTGTCTCGATTTTTGCACGCCGAGCGTCAAACCAGCCAAGACAGAGTGCACGGAAATTGCCGCCAATAAAATGTACGGTCTTTTACTCTTACGCAAATCTTCGCAAGTTTGAGGTCCTTCGCTATGCTCGTGATGGTGATGATGATGATCGCTATGCTCGTGATGGTGATGATGATGATCGCTATGCTCGTGGTGGTGATGTTGTCCTTTCTTCTTCCCTTCCTCTGCAGAAGTTTCGCAACAGTGGTCGTCGTGTCCGTTCGGGTGTATCGCGTGCCCGTGAATGTGAAACAACACTCGCTCGATAAAAAATACCAACAAATACCCCGTCAACGCGAGCGCGAATCCAGCCGGATACCCAGCCGGCGTAATCTTCACCTGCTCCTGGTACTCCACCAAGTGCGGAAACAAGTGCGTCAACCCGGCGGATAAGAACACTCCGCCGCTAAACGCGTTCAACAAACTCATCACCCACCTCGCCTTCCTCCCGGCAACGGCTTCAGAAACCATCGGAATCATCCACCCGAACATGCTCTCGCCGAACACCGCTGCCGCCAATCCCGCTTTCAGCGTCGTGTACGACTTGGACGGGTTCTTCGTCGCCTCGTCGTGCTCCTCTTCCGCGTGCTCGAAAGCGCACTCCGCGTCCACCGCGCACTTCAACAGTTCCGGGCACGCCAAGGTAAACTCCGCCTCGGTCAAACTCGTCGACGAATCCCCTGAAGCGCCGTATTCTCGCAACAACTCTTTCGCCGAAACCGAGGCGGCGTGTGCCTCCTCCTCGTGGTCGTCGTGACCGGCGTGTGCATCCTCTTCCTCGGATTTCCCTCCAGTTTGCAACGCGTGTAAAAATCGATCCAATTCGTGTTCCTGTAAGATCGAATCTGTTCCCGAGAACGTTTCCATGATGTGTTCCATCGGCGTTTCTTCTTCTTCTTCAGAGGCAGAGACGAAGAAGAATAAACGACGATTCGATTCTTGAGTTTCCCGGCACACGCCGTCAAAATCGGACGAGGAGGAATACGAAGAGACGAGGCACAAGAAAATGCCGATCATGATCGTAATCGTTGAAACGTGATGATTTTGATGACATCTTCGTCGTGGAGTACGGTTCGATGAGACTTGCATTTTAAATTAAGGAGTATAAGTAGTATTTTCGCGCGTCAGATGGACGATTAGAATGGAGAGATTTGACAGAAGGGCACACGCTTGGCACACGCGAAGGGCACACGCCGGGCGACATTTTTTCGAGAGAATGGAAGAGAAGCGCAGCATTGGTCGATACGTTTGCGTTTCACTACACTACGACGACTTATAAAGCGTTATTCGTATTCGTAGTATTGCTAGTATAATTACAATAAGAAGATTTGAGATTGAGATCTCAACGCGTCAGTCACGAAGCCGTCGTCTCTCTCAAAGCGAGTTCTCGCTCCAACTCGCGCACGCGCTCGCGATACCGCGTGGTCTTCATTTTTTCTATTTTTAACTGTTCCTCTAACAGATCTAACTCTTCGTCTCGTTCTTTGAACAGGGCAAAGTTATAGTCGTAATCTTCGGAGAGTTTCCGAAAGGCTCGTTTCAACGCTCGGTATTTCGAGAGGACTCTTTCGAGAGTATTCGCCTCGTCATCTCGTTGATTCCTGTTACTCTTTCTGCGCATCATCTCGTCGCGAGTTGTACTCGTGAGCCTCTTTTCGTTTTTGCTCCTCGAACCATTCTCGTTGGTGTTGTTACTATTGGTATTCTTTTTGCTCGGAAAACCACCACTCCCGCCCGAGTTTAAAGCGTTTCCGCGCGGAATATGATGAACATGACTTTTCCCAACGAACGCTTTTATCGATTCTCTCAGCGGGGATGAATATTCACGCGATGAAGTCATCGTCGGCGCCGCTAAACCGTCGATTTCTCTCGTCAGCCGTTCCAGCATTTGGAATTCATCCTCGTCTTCCTCCTCCTCATCTTCCTCTGAGATCACATCGTTGCGTTCTGGTAACATACTTCGTGTGCGCTTCTCTCTGCGTATCTCTCCGGTGGTAACGTGTTTCCCGCGAGCGCTTTTTAAGCACAGGGCGCAAAGCGATTTGGGTTTAAGACCCTAAACATGTTTTTTGTCTCCCTTTTTTTCTCCGGAGTGGATAGAAAAGAATTGGACTGTCACACTTCGGTACACATAATCGCGCGCTCGGAACGACGAGAATACCACGGAGGAAGAATCATGGCGTCGTCGTTATCGTCATCGTCTAACGGATGTGGGCTTTCTTGCGCGCATCATCTTCGAAACTCTTTGAAAGCTTCCGGGTCTTCTGTGCCCTCGAGTTCTTCTTCTTCTTCTTCTTCTTTGCATGCCTTCAAGATGAACACAAAAAGCAGCCGCTTTCTGCGTCAAAGGATGACGACGACGACAACGGCGAAGACGAATACGACTCGCGCGTTCAACGCCTCCTCTTTCAACGCCTCCTCTCGAGACAGACAAAGACGAGAACAACAACGCGGTGAAACGAAAAGTCGCACATTAAAAGCCGTACCGGCCTGGCATCCAGAAAACAAGAACGACGTCCCGTTCGACGAACCCACACCTGGGTTCAGTTCTATCCCAAGCGCTTTAGAGGAGATTAAAAAAGGCAAGTTTGTCGTCGTCCTCGACGACGAAGATCGAGAGAACGAGGGCGATTTAATCGGCGCGGCAGATTTGATGACGCAAGAAAGCATGGCGTTTATGATTCGACACACGAGTGGGTTAGTGTGCGTTTCGTTGGAAGATGAACGAGCGGACGCGTTGCACTTACCGCTTATGGTGGACTCAAAGGCGAATAAGGATTACATGAAGACGGCGTTTACGGTGAGTTGCGACATGGCGACAAGCACGACGGGGATTTCCGCGGGGGAAAGAGCGGAGACGATTAACGCGTTGGCGAACGATCTGACGAAACCGACGGATCTTGTGAGGCCAGGGCACGTGTTTCCGTTGCGATATCGCGAGGGCGGGGTTTTGAAAAGAGCGGGACATACCGAGGCGGCGGTGGATTTGTCCAGGATGGCTGGACGAGCGCCCGTCGGGGTTTTGTGCGAAATTGTCAACGACGACGGAACTGGGAGCATGAGCAGATTACCAGAACTGCGAGAGTTTTCTAAGAAACACGACTTGAAAATGGTGTTGATTTCGGATATGATTCGGTATCGCCGAGCGACGGAGAAGAATTCGTTGATTGAACGCACGGCCATCGCCAGGGTGCCCACCGAACACGGATCGTTCACCGCGGTGTCGTACGTTTCGAAAGTCGATGGGATTGAGCACGTGGCGTTTGTGTACGGCGACCACGCCACGGAGGAAGAAATTGCGGATAGTTTAAAGGAAAACGCGTTGGTTCGCGTGCACTCGGAGTGCTTAACCGGGGATATCTTCAAGAGCGCTCGATGCGACTGCGGTAACCAGTTGGAGATGGCGATGAAAAAAATAGCAGACGAGGGAAGAGGGGCGATTGTGTATTTACGAGGCCAAGAAGGTCGAGGGATTGGGTTAGGTCATAAACTGAGAGCGTATAATTTACAGGATAAAGGACGAGATACGGTACAAGCGAACGAGGATTTGGGTTTACCGGTGGATAACAGAGAATACGGCGTCGGCGCGCAAATCTTGAACGATTTAGGCGTGAGAAGCGTTCGGTTGATGACGAACAACCCGGCCAAGTATCACGGTTTGCGAGGGTACGGGATTACCGTGACCGGGAGAATGCCTCTGTTTGCGCCGATTACGTTGGAGAACAAGACGTATTTGGAAGCGAAGAGGAAAAAGATGGGGCACTTGTTCGGAGAAAGCGGCGATTTCGAAAACGTCGCCACCGCGGCGACCCCGATGTCCTAATAATAATGAATCAATCATCATCAAAGAAAATGTGTTTGTAATCTTTATATATGCCAAGAATAATCATCATCATTGGTGTTGTCACTGTGTGCATGTTGTAGTGTGTCCATATATTATTACATTACTCGCTGAGGTACAAAACATTTACGTGTCGTTTGTTCGTACGTTTGTGTTTCTCTTCTTCTTCTTCTTCTTCTTCTTCTGTTATACATTTTTCTCTAGAAGCTTCTCTTATTTATTCTGTTTCAACATGCCGAAATAACTTCCAACCTCGGGCGAATACGAGCTGCTCTCGCCTCGTTTCGTTTGCTTGAGCAAATCGAGCCCAATTTTTCCCGAAACCGTGTTCTGCTTCTGCGCGCTCATCGTGATCCCACCACCTTCTCCGGCGGGAGCAATGCTCGTATTTTTCTTGGCTGCTGGCGAGTAAAATTCCCCGAGATTACCCATCATCGCCGCGTCGTTTGTCATCATCTGCGATGGTCTTTGCTGCGAATCGTTCGATATTATGACTCCATCGCCCCCGTAGTGAATGGGAGGACTCGGTGTATCTGTCTTTCTATTCAAATCACGTCCTTCTTCATCGAGAGATACTAAACCGTATTGCGGGACGCGGTGATGTCGCTCTCGTTGTGGTCGAGGAATACAATCCGCGCTGTCGATGGAGATGCGATTGATTTTGTTAGGACTGTTGATGTTTCTCTCGTTGCTTCTCGTTTTATGTAGCTTTGATTTCGGCGTCGGTGATCGATTATTCGCGTCTTCCACCGCGTCATCTCGGGAATATAACGATTCCGATTCCGAATCGGAGTATTGTAGACCTTGTTTCTCGAGCGCGTGCGCGATGCCAGAGATGGAATCGCGTTCGTTGACTACGTACACTTTAGACGGCGAAACCGGTTCAGACGAAGCGGAACTTTGTTGAAGCAACTCCGAGGAGAGCGCAGATTTCAACGCAGGCAAAGGTTCCTCACCGCCAACGACACTGTCGGCAACACCGTGAGGAAGAACGCGTTCCGGCGAATTCGATTGCGACGCCGCGCTTCCCTCTCCGTTCAACGCGATGCGTTCCAAATTCTCAAGACATTTAAATTCGCAATACAGCACGGGACTCGCCGCGCCTAATTTTGGCGACATTCTTTCTGCCGTCCCGCCGTTCCCGTCCGCCGCCGCCGCCATGTGCGCCGTGTTCTGCGCGTCCAAAAACTCCTTTCTGGAGCACCTCCCTTTCGTCGGCACCATCGGATGCGTCACCACGAGACTATTCGGCGGCATCAACTGCCACCGCTCCAACCCATTCATGGACAACGGCTCCGACGAGACCAGCATGCTCTGCGTCGCGAACATTCGCTTCTTGAAAATATGCATAAACTCTGGCGACCGTCGACTTCGATATTTCGGCACGCCTCGGTTTTCTGAGCCTTCTTCGCCGTGGAGCATCATCTTATCGAAACCGCCTAAACCTCTCGCTTGTTTCTTCGGCGTCGTCGTCTTACCACCGCCCCCGATCTTTTTCTCGCCGCTTTCACCTCCCAAATCCCACGCTTTCTCCCCTGGCAACGGCCCTAAGTGAAAATACAACGACGGCGGATCTTCGTGACTGGAATTCCTATACCGCGCGGCGACGACCGTCTCCCCATCCGTAAACGCCAAATTCATCGAGCTCGACTTCCCTCCGCTCGCTCGGATAATCAGACACATCGCTTCCCTCACCGCGCGCTCCATCATCTCGTGCGATTGACTCGAATTCGTATCCGGTAACTGATTCAAAACCAGCGCGAACAACACCTCGCTATCCGTCGTCCCGCTGATGTGTTCAAACAAATCATCCCGCAACGTCGCCAACAAACTTCTCCGTATCTTCTTAAACCCGTGCACTTCCCCGTTGTGCATAAACATGTACCTCCCGTTATAAAACGGGTGACAGTTATACTCGTGCACGCTCGCCCCTGGTCCGGCTGCTCTCACGTGTCCGAACAATAAACTCGTGCTGATTGCTTTGCTCAAACTTCGTAAGTTCCTGTCGTGCGACGGCGCCGCAATCGTCGTGTAACAGCACGGTCTCGAATACGAGCACAACCCTTTCAAGTCTCTCAAGCCTTGCAACGGGTTCGACCCGTACCATCCGATGCCGCACCCGTGCACGTTCACCTCGTGGTTGCGACGGATGTCTCGTTCCACGCCTGGGGTGAACCCAGCGCCGTCTGCCATGTTCGCCAGACCGTGGTAGGCGCCGTAGATGATCTTGGAGATGCAGACTTCGTCGCCGTAATAGAATACCCATCGACACATGATACACAACAACCCGCGAGAAGTCGTTATCCGATTCCTTTAAATGTCTCTTTCTCTTATGCGTGTGTGTTCTCTTTGAGAACGCGCGCTCCCTTCTCGAGAAAAAGAGGAACGCGAGTCGAAGAACGGACTGCTCCCCTCGCGCGCTCTGCTGTTTCTGCTCCGATGGAATATATTTACGAGTCGAACGAATGATGATAAAAGAAATTGGTTTCGAAGTTTGAAGACATTTCCCCATGCAGAGAAACAAGTTAAGGAAACTGCACAAATGCGAGAGAGAGAGAGAAAAGCACGTGAGAAAGCGCGATACGCCCCTCCCTCCGGCCGCTGCCGCACACAAATCTGTCGCACATTCTGACATGCGCGTAGAGGAGGGCACCAATCCTGGTGCTGCTGCTGCTGCTGTTGCGAATACGAATGCGAAGAACACGAATGACGCTTTGCATTTGGACGAGATCGTGAAGCGGGACGGCTACTTGGAACGCATTGTTCTCGACGATGAGAAGACGAAGACGAAAGCGAGACGAGTTTTGAAGTGCTCGATAACCGGGCACGCGTTCACGCTTCCGTCAGAGGAGGAGGAAAAGGAGGAGGACAAAGTAGCCTCCGTTATAAACGTCCTGGAAAGTTTCTTGAACGGGAAAAAGCGGAAACGCTTACGAGAGAAGAAAGAAGAGGAAGCGAAACTGACCGAAGAGTACGCGCCGGCGCTCGTCCAATCGAAACATCTTCCGGAGAAGTTTTTCTGCCGAGTGACGGGGAAATACGTCCCTAAGATTGAGAAGCTCGTGGTGGAGCATTGCTCGGGGAAGCGGTTTACGGTCGGTGAGGCGAAAGTGGTCGGGAAGAAACAGACGCTGTTGGAGGAAGGAGATCCGCGGGAGGAGGAAGAGGCGAAAGAGAAGAGGAAAGAGGAGAATCGACGGGTGGCGGAGAAGCTGAGAGAAATGCGATTGAAAGAGTGGGAGGAGAGACAAGCGAGGAGGAAAATAGCCATGCAAGAGGAAGGCGAGGAGAGCATGGAGGAAGAAGAGGAAGAGGAGGAAGAAGAGGAGGAAGAAGAGGAAGAGGAGGAATCCGAAGAAGAAGAAATAGAAGAAGCGCCGAGAGAGAAGAAGCGAGCAAAGAGATGATAACTAAACAAAAATAGACCACAAACATCAACAGTGAAAGAATTCTGTGTAAACGCGCGCGCTATCTAAATCTTTTATACACGCTAACTGAACTCAAATGCTGCTACGCTACAAATCTGTCTTTCCATGTAGGCGACGTCCATGAGTCGATCCATTCGGAATTTTTCGTAAAATTCGTATAATCAACGCTGTCGAGCTTTGCCATGAGTTCTAAAAAACTCGCGCAGCACAAAGCTCCAACTGGTACAAAACTATCCATCAGTTTTACTAATTCCTCCTCATCGTCGTGCAATCGCAGCGGCAACCACACGCCGGATCCTTCTTGCACTTCGCCGTCGAGGAAGGCCATTTCATTCTCCGCCGCCGCGTCAAATTCCAACTTGTAACACTGACCAAATATGTTCATGTACTTATCGCTATACGTAAATTTTCGTATCGGTTGTAACTGCTTACTTATTTCCGCGGGAGAGCGCGCGTAGATGGACAACTTTACGCCTGAAATTCCGAGTTCTTCTTCGATTTCGCGAATCGCGCATTGCGCGTAGGGATCAAAATACGTCCGTCCGTGATCTTCCCACTTCACGAAATCTATCGCGGTCTGCACACCCGACGTGCACACGTCGTACATCCCGGGCCACACGTCTTTCTTCACGCTCCGCTTCGTCGAAAACACGGACAGGTTTCCCAACCTCGCGTTCCTCGTTTCCTCCAACGTCTGCGACGCTCGTTCCTCGAACATTTTCCGCAACCGAAACACAACCTTCCCCGTCTCGTACATGTCGTACCTTTCCTTGTCGATCTTTTCCGGCACGAACTTTCTCTCAAAGTTGTTCAGATAACTCGCCATCATTTCTTTAAACGCGTCGTCGTTTACGTCGCCCTCCTCTTCCGCTCTTCCTCTCGTAGTATTATTCTTGGTGGTTTTGGTTATCAACACGTAACTGCCTCTTCCTCTCAAGCGCTCTTTCACGGTCGTTTTCCTCGAGACAAAGTCAACCACGAAATCGTTCTCGTCCACTATCGCGCACAACTCTTCCTCTCTCCCGTTTTCAAACGCAAAGACCACCGACTCGGGTGGTTTCCCGAGCGTTCGTTCGCACCAAAAACCGTTGCGTTTTACCGCTTCCAAGAATGCGATTCGTTCATCTTCTTTGAGTACAGACGATACCGAGGACGACGCGAGCGCGCTTCTCCTCCCGTTTTTCCTCCCAATACCGATGCACCTTCTTCTCTGCCTTCGCTTCCTCGAAGCGAAGGAGGAAGAGGAAGACGCGGGAGACGAAACACCGCCCGCGAGAGGACACATCCTTGTCTCCAATTTGTGCCGAATTTTCCCCATAAATAAAGTAAACATGGACGAGGATGTCCTTCCGCACCCGCCGCGCGGGGTCCTCCTCTCCGCGGTCTGTGACAGTAACAACGTCGCTTCCTATCGGGACTACTTCGAGGACGTCTCGAAATGCGTGCCGTACTCCTCGTCGTCGTCTTATTCCGTGTCTTCGGGAGATTCGTGGGAAAGCGACGAGGA
>ENA-UOXV01005494-UOXV01005494.1-marine-metagenome-genome-assembly--contig:-NODE-5494-length-13854-cov-15.544170_pt1 | contig 13854 bp, 11 predicted proteins | sample MGYA00238165_ERZ766961 | MGnify/ENA primary metagenome ERZ766961 (study PRJEB28924, sample SAMN03173240) | marine metagenome | biome: Marine; feature: Water; material: Subsurface seawater | place: North... | reverse complement strand
AGAAGAACAACAACAAAACTGCTGCTCGCATAACCACGACTGCGACGAATCCTCCTGCGCGACGAGTTCTTTGCACGGGTTCGTGGACCTCTCGAAACTCTCCTCCCAAAACGTCCAAGCAGAAGCAGATTGCCGAAACGTTTTCCGAGAATGGAACTCGAGATTAGATACGGATCCCGTTGGCATCCAAAGCGACGAGAACGAGTGCGAACTCATCTTGAGAGTACCATTCACGGAGGACGTGAAACTGACCGGCGTGGTCATCGTCGGAGGTAAAAATGGCACGCACCCGGCGGAAGTGAAACTCTTCGCGAACGATAAGAACAAAATAGATTTGGAAAACGCACACAGAAAGAAACCGACGCAAAAGTTTGACTGGCAGGAAGATTTTTTAGGCGTTTTAGAGTACGAAACGGATCGGACGAAGTTTAGCTCAGTTTCCTCGGTGACGATATTCGTGTCGAAAAATATGGCGAGTTTAAGAGGGGAGGAGATGCGGACGGAGATATCGTACGTAGGGTTACGAGGTGAAGCGAGCGGGAACAGGCGGGATATGATCGTCACGGCGGTGTACGAGACCAAGCCGATGGCGGAGGATCATAAAGTCGAAGAAGGCGAGATGCAAAAACCGAGGATGGCGATGTAGAATACCATAATAATACACGTACAAATATAGCGTTAGATTATATAGTCTAGACATTTTTTGTTATCAGAGATCGCTACAGCCCGCCGTGGTCTTATTCGCCACGCCGACGGAGCACAGCGAGACGCCTTTGAATAAATCGTCGACGCCGGTGTTCGATACGCGCAACACCTCCACGGTGTAAAATAACTCGCTCTCCGCCGGCACTCGAACTCTCAACGGAGACACCACGCTACTCGATCCAAATCCGTCTTCTGCTTTGACCATAATTTCTCTCGTTTCGCCTCTCTTGGCTCCGATTAAGCCTCGTTTCAAGCCTTTTACCTGTCCTGGTTGCACAGCGTTTGCTGCTAAATTAATCACGACGGGTTGCGTCTCGCTTTCGCGAACGGAGACGGAATTCTCCGACGTGGACACGATTTCACCGCCGTACGTGGTATCAAACACCGTGCCGTCTTTCAATTTGCCGACGTAGTTTACCAGCAGTAATCCGTTCTCGCTGACACCTTCTTTTTCATCAGACGACGACGCTTCGGCGTTCGGGGGAAAACTCGTCGTTGTTGTTGTTGCGAGGAAGAGAAAAAGCGCGGCGGTGGAAGAAGATGCGGACGACGAGAGAAACTGGCGGCGGTTCTTTTTTGTGTTTTGAACGACAGTTACTTTGTTTGGTGTTCGCACGACGTGTTGTGCCCGACAACAACAGGCGGCGGCGGCGTGTTGCGCGCGCTGCATTTGGTTAGTATACAAATGAAGAAGAGTCTCGTTCTCTGAACAGTTTGTTTCATCGCGTCGTCGCTTCTCGCTCGGCGTATCTCATCTCGGACGTCTCGCGCGAATGTTCTCAAAATTCTTCTCGCGATCTTCTTCGCTCAAGAACGAGGCAGAGGTAAGATCTGGCGGCGGTCGTCGTTGCTTTTTCACGCCGCCGCTGGTGCTGCCGCTGGCGGCGGATTTTCGTGGAGGCGGTGACATCTCTCGCGCTTCTTCGCCTCGTTCTGGTTCGTCGTCGTCGTCTTCAAAGGGGTCTTCGATATCCTCGTCCTCTTCTTCTACTGCTGCTTCTAATAACGCGTCATATTTTTCCTCTTTCCGTTTCCAGAGCACGCTGTTGCTGTTACCACCAGAACTGGTAGTATTAGTAGCGACGCCTCGTCCTCGATTCTCGCTTTTCTTCATCTTCTTCGTTTTACTCGTAGTCGTTGACACGGGCGGTGGTTGTATTGCTTGACTTTCGAATAAAAGTCGTTTAGCCTCTTCCATGGGAAGTAACGGAGGTGCAATGTCACCAGCGTCGTTGTCGTTTCTGTCGTTCATAATCGTTGAAGGAGGAGGAGGAGGAGGAGGAGGAGATATTCGAGCGTCACTTTCATCGTTCATTCGCGCCTCGTCCCTCGTCTCGTTACCGGCGTCATCTCCGCCTACCATTTTCGTCAGCACAAACGCCAACGCGGCAAATCCGGTACCGAACGCGAGCGGCGGTATCAATTTTGCTTTCGCCACAGTCGTCAGCGATGCCACGGCGCTTCGCAAATCCCACACGATGTCCTCGTCCTCGAACGGATTATCGTCCTTCTCTTCGGTTTCTTCCTTTTCAAAATCGTTAAATCTATTGTTCTCTAATCTACTACTAGAACCGCTATTACTCGCGTCGTAAGACGCATTCTTCGTCGATGCGCTCTCTTCTTCTTTCTCTCCCCTTACTTTTCCCGTTTCCTCTTCCAACCGTCTCAAAATCTCCGCCGCTTTCGCCCTTTGGTCGGGTCTGGCGTTCGGCAGCTCCCTCACCGCGCGTTCCAAGATTTCCCTTTCATTCATCGTCGAAGAAGAAGAAGAAGAAGCCGTACCATCCATCGCTCTCTCATCTCCCTCGCTTTTAGAAATCTTCACCTCCGGCGCTCGCTCCAAAACCATAGTCTCATTCATCTCGTCTTCGCGCAGCGCGTCTCGCAACAGTTTCTTCACCATCACAATTTGCTCTTTTTTCGGCAACTCCTCGAACGCTTCGATCAAGTGCTCTGCGGTTGCGTCTCGCACGCTTCCCTCTGCTTTCGCCGGGTGGACGCCGAGGAGAACATCGATGACCCGAGGTTTTGTGGTGGAAAGCGGCGGTAAAGGTGGTGGTGGTGGCATCGTGCCGCCGCCTAAATCGTTCCGGACGACGACGCGTCGTCGTCGTTGTCTCGTTCTTCGTCGTTCTCGTCGACTTTGGGGAGAAAAGCCGTTGGGAGCGGAAAGGATGATGATTGCATTTCTCTCCGTCCTCGTGTGTCTCCTTTTCCTCCTCGTCCTAAAAGTCGACGATGACGATGAAGAAGGCAAAGAAGAAGAGATGGTGGTTTTTGTGCGGGAGAGCATCGTCGTCGTCGTTCGTATCGAGAGAAGATGAGGCGACGACAACGAGACGACAAGAACTTAAGCGTCTTTAGGGGTGATGTGCGTTGCAGAAGTGGCGCATTTCTGCAGAATTTAGACGCGCACTTACTGTACTCATATTTAAAGCAATATAAAAGGATTAAGGATATCTGAGCGTACGTAACTGACAACAATGTTTACTCACCACCACGCTTTCTCCCAAAGAAGGCCTTTGCTGGAGAAAAATACTACGAATAACGCGCTTCTTCATCATCTTCTTTGTCCCCGTCATCGGAATCATCATCGGAATCGAATTTTTGGTGGCAAAGTCGCGACGAGTCAAAAGATGGATGAAATCGCTCGGTTCATCTCCGAACGAGAAAATTGCGACGTAACCAAGCAAACATCCTGCGGCTCTTCGCAGTGGGCGTCGTTTCGGAGGTACGAAACCGCGGACGAGGGAAAAAAATTCTTCGTGAAACTCTCGAGAAAAGACGATTCGATGTTTCGAGGCGAAAAAGCAGGTTTGGAGGCGTTGCGCGAAGCGGGAAGTCCGTTGATGGTCGTACCGAAAGTGTTCTACGCGGGCGGTGTTCCGGACGGATTTCGCGACGGGAACTCGATGATTATCATGGAACATCTCAACTTTGGCGCGAGAGGCGATCAAGGCGAATTTGGTACGGCTTTAGCGAAGATGCACGCGGCGAAAATCGACGGCGCGGAGGAGTTTGGTTTCGAAGTGAACAATACGATTGGCGAAACGCCGCAAAAGAACGTGCCGATGACGAAGGATTGGGAAACGTTTTGGGTGGAGAGTCGATTGTTGCCGCAGTTGAAAATGAGTCGGGATAACGAGTTGCAACGGTTAGGAGACGAAGTTATCGAGAAGAGAGTTCCGGAGATGTTTAAAGGGTTGAATATTAAACCGAGTATTTTGCACGGCGATTTGTGGAGCGGAAACATAGGTACGGTGGACGGGAAGCCGAGTATTTTTGACCCGGCGGTGTATTACGGGCATCACGAGGCTGATTTTGGCATGTCCTGGTGCGCTGGTTTTAGCCCTGCGTTTTTCGAAGCGTATTGGTCGGTGATTGAAAAAGACGAAGGCGGGTTCGAAGAGAGAAAAATTATGTATCAGTTGTATCACATCTTGAATCATTACAACATGTTCGGCGGTGGATACCGCTCGCAAGCGATGGGGATGTTGAAACAGTTGTTGTGATGTTGCAACATTCGTTGTTGTTATGAAAAAGACATACAGTAGAAATAGTCAAAGTAGTATATAAAGTCGAAAACCGTAGTACTGAGGCGATGGACGTTTAATTTATAGTTTAGCGCGTGCAATATGAGTAAGATGGTTGTTTTCATTACATCTTAAAAAATCAATAGATAATATATATATGATAGTCGTTCTCTCTTTCTCTCTCTCTCTCTTCCTCTCTTCTATCATACATAATGTATCACTAACGACTCTCTTGCTTGCTCGACTTTTTATCTTCTTTATCGCCGTTTCCGGTGATTTGCATGAATCGTTTCTTCCACGCGCCGACTTGTTCTTCAAACACCAAATTTCTCTTCTTCTCCGCGTTTAACTGATCCTTCAACGCGATTCTCACGTTCGCGCTCAACCTCGCCTCTTCTCTCAGCGCTTTCACTTGCATCTTCGACGTTTTCAATTCCGTTCTCAAAACCTTGATCTCCCCCGTTTGCCTCTTCACCGTTTCGTCTTGCTTCCTCACTCGTTCGACTAAGCGTTCGTCTTTGCTTTGCTTCACGCCTTCGGCGCTGAACACCGCGGTTTCGTTCGGGTTCCCGCTCCACGAATCTTTCACGTATAAAATTGGTCCATCCTCCGGGGATAACGACAACACCTGGTTATTCCCAGACTGCCAACTGGACGGCGCGTTCGGATTGGACGCCGGCGCCACGCAGTACTTGTAAATATAAATACCATCCACCGGTAACTCGATCTCTTCGCTCGTCCAAACGTTCCCTTCCGACCAGTTCAAGAGTAACGCGTTGGCGACGTCCCACTCGCCCATGGATTCGTGCGAGCCGCAGATTCGCATCACGTCCCCAAAACCGACTTCCATTTTGATCTGAAATCTCACCGTGACCACTTGCACGGTGTCGATCATGTTGTCGTCGTCCAACGCGCCGTCTCGTAAGGAGCGAAACGTCGCTTCGGACGATGATGATGAGGATCCGTTTATTACTTTCGCGATCGAGACGCCGTTATTATTTTTACCGCTACTCTTCTTGTCATCGACGGCGTCTAAAATCTCCGCGTCCACGGATGCGTCCTCGTCTTTTTTGCGTCGAGCGTTCAGCGCGAACGAGGACACAGACGAAGACGACTTCGAGGACGACGACGATGATGATTTTTGTCGGACGATGGAAAACGTCTTCGGCTGCGATTTCGATTTCTCGAAACGTTTCGAAGAAGAGGAAGAAAAAGAAGACGAAGAACACGCGATCATCGAAACAGACGTAGCGGTCGAGGCCATGATGATGACTAAAACGACGATGAGATCAGTACGTTCGTACTGTCGGTGATGCTGTTTAGTAGTATGTGGCGATGATTTTAAATATCTTCAAACTCGAGGCCCCGAGAGAGAAAGGAAAATGTGGCTCAAAAATGGCGGGAAAAAACATTTTTGATTTTGTATGTTTTTCTGGTCGCGAAATGGTTCTCCTAACTTCTCTCGCTTTTTGTCTCTGGCTGGACTGTTGTTTGGTTCTCTCACGTTATTTGCTGACTCAAGAAAACAGAAAAACAGATAAAGGTTTTTCCACATCAACACTCCCCAGACATACACACACTCTATACCCATACTCTTGTTTCCTTTCTCTCTCCATTTTTGCATAAAAGAAGGAGGAGAATAAGAGAGAGAGAGAAAAGAATATATAATGGCGTACGACGCGACTTTACAGTTCCTCAAAGACGACGAGCTCGAGAAGTTAATCCGAGCCGGACCTCTGTACGATTCCGCCATTCACGAGAAAATTCCAATCCAAGAGTGGAGGAAAAACGCCGAGTTGCACGTTTTATACAACAGCATAGAGTTACTCCACAACACGGAAGTGATGAGCAATTTATCCGTTCACTCGGACGCGATCGCCAGTCGAGTGTACCACTTCTACCTCCCGATTTTATTTCGGGTGATGTTTTTGTTGGAAGAACACAAGAAGAAACAAAAGGAGGATATGGACTCTTTCCTTTTATCGCAAGAGAAGAAAAAAGAAGAAAAAGGCGAGAGTAAGAAAAAAGAGTTTTATCCGAAACCGTTGTTTATTGGGATCGAAGCGCCTCAAGGACTCGGGAAATCGACGTTAGTGGACGTGTTGCAAACGTTAATTGATAACTCGGTGGTGTTATCTTTAGATGATTTATATTTACCGCGCGAGGAGCAGCAAGACCTCGGGCAGAAGAAGCACCCGGGGAACCCTCTGTTGACGTTTCGAGGGAATCCGGGGACGCACGATTTACCGTTAGCTCGGGAGACGATTAAGAAGTTGAAGAGCATCAACGTAGGGTTAGGTGATGGGCAAACGACCGTGGCTTTGCCCAGGTATAACAAGAAGGCGTGCAATGGGAGAGGCGATCGATTACCCCGAGAGGATTGGCCGAGCGTGAGCGGGCCTACGGATATCGTGTTTTTGGAAGGGTGGTGTTTAGGATTTGAACGGCCGAGAGAGTTTGAATCGCTGATTTCCAGCGTAGACGCGAGAGTGTATTTTGCGCCTATTAACGAGTATTTGATGGAATACGAATCGGTGTTCAACAACGTGATTGATTCGTGGATGATTATTAAAGCCGGCGATTGGAGGTGGGCGTACGAGTGGCGCCAAGAGCAAGAGAGAAAAAACAACGGCGGGTTGACAGATGCGCAAGTGAGAGATTTTGTCGACAGATTTGCACCCACGTACGACGCATGTTTGCAGAATCTGCACGATAAAGTAGAGAGTAAGAGATTAGAAGATAGTAGGAGCGCGATGCTCATAGAGGTGAACAAAGACCGTTCGGTGAAAATGAACAACGAACAGGTTGAAACAATCACGGAGATCCTGAACAAGGCGAGGGAGAGAGGTGCGCAAGAAGGAGACACAGAGGATCTCATGATCGACTGATTGATTGATATATATACATATATATATACATAGAATATAAAATAAGCAGCAGGAGAATATAAGAACTTGTAAAACAAAAAACGTAGTACGTACTATTACATCACAAAACACATCAAGCCGAGAACGCGATGTTTGTTTTTATTTTAATAAAGCTACTAAATTATATTAAGTTTATCAATTAAACATATTATCTATATCTGATTATATCTCTCTACAAAATTAAGAACGCGGTTTTTCCTTCTTCTCGCGGAACAACGCGCTCAAAGCAACGCCGGCAACCTTCACGACCTTGAATCGAACGCCCGGGATATCCCCGACGGCGTGACCCTTTCTGCCAAAACCAGACACCAAAACTTCGTCGTTTTCGTCGACAAAGTTCAAGCAACCATCTCTCGGGACGAAGCACGCAACCTTCTTACCGTTCTTGATGAGCTGCACGCGAACGCACTTACGAATAGCCGAGTTCGGCTGTTTCGCTTCGATACCAATCTTTTCCAAAACGATGCCTTTGGAGTGCGAGCAACCGGCGAATGGCTTTTTCCATTCGGAACCCAAGTTGGCTTTGTTAAAATCTTTGTCCGCCCATCTTTGCTCGCGACGGTGCGTCTTGAGCTTACGGCCGGCCCCTAAACCTCTCGTTTTACCTGTTTATTCGATGAGGAAAGAAGAAGAGAAAAGTGGACAAAGGTAAGTATTTTTCAGAGAAAGAAAGAGAGAGAGAGGTTCCCACCAGGGAGGAGAAAAACACAAACACCGCCGAAAGAGAAGATGATGCAATCACGGCTCGAAGTGCACACACGCGAACGCGCGCGCAACCCCGCGACGACGTAAACGCGCGAAAGAAACGCGTGCGCACTCCTTTCGACCGATACATTTCACATTTCTCGCGTGCAAAGCTAACCAAACCGCCACTCATTTCCGCGGAAAATTTTGATGCAGCAGGGCTTAAAACCGAGCGGGCCGTATAAGGGAAGAAAAATTGTCTAATCGGATTCGCGCGCAAAGGGCGACGAGGCGGATGGAAATTCGTCCTCGACGATCGATCCGCGCGCGATGTGCACATCGATTCGCTCGAATAAGAGAAGAGATCGCCTTTATCGATGAAAGAGAATTACTAGAAAAGAGACGTACCCATTGTTTTAGAGTGCTTTTTTAGTGACGATTTGACGACGAGTTCGGGTCTAAGAGAGAAGAGAAAAGAAGGAAAAGGCAAAAGTCCCAAAAAAACAAAAAAGATCAAGAGGGAAAATACAACACAACAACAACAGACAAGGACGAAGAAAGAGAGATAGACTTTTTATTATTAAACTTCTTCTCTCCATCATCTCCGCGTTATTACTACTCTTTATATGCTTTTCTGCTATTATCTTGTTCCCTAAAATCTATTTATTATCTCCTGCTTCTTGGGTCTTGCGAGCCGCCTCTCTGGCCTGAGCCGCCGTTTCTTGCGCGCTCTGGAGCATTCGCGCGTCTTCTTCCTCTCCTTCTTCTTCTTTAACTTCTTCTTCTTCTTCTTGCTGATGATGTTGCTGCTGCGAGTTGTTCAAGTCGCCGTCACGAACGTGTTCTTCCGAAGGTAAGTGCGCGGCTTCAAATTGCATGCGAACGGCGCTGCGCTCTTGCGAGGCGTCGTTGATATTGGCGGCGGCGGCGTTTTCTAGAGATGCGGCGATGCTGTTTCTTCGCTCGAAATCAAGATGTTGCGCCGCACGTTCCATGTGGTACGCGCGCAGAAAAGCCGCGCGTAAACCTAATTCAGTCATCACATCGGTGCTTCTTCCCACTGCCCCGTCCGGGACTTCACTGGCTTCATATTCTTGTTCTTGCTTCATGCGTTTTAACTCGCGCTCTTCCATCAATTTTTCGACGCGTTTACCTTCCTCTTCAAAGTTCAAGCGTTTCAACTTTTGCGCCGGCGTGAGCCACTTCAAGACGTACATTTTGAGCAATTTTTCGTGCACGTGACACGGCGTGAGTTGTTGTTTTACCGCGTACGCTCTAGGACCAATCATTTCGAACGAACGCGCCGCTTCGATGTGGTCTATTTTTGGAGGTAAGCACACCGCCGGTTTATGGCGACAGAGCGGGCACGGTTTACTCTTCGCCAACCACGGATGAATGCATCCGAAGCAAAAAACGTGACCGCAGCCTTGCACGCAATGTGGACGCACGAGAAATTCGCGACAGACTGGACAGCGCAACTCGTGCTCAATCCATGGCGGCATTTCATGCTGCGCATCCTCGGTTGGTACAATGCGGTTCGCGCACGCCTGCGAAAGTTTCGCGATCAACTGTACGTCAAGATTACTCTTCTTCTCGTGGTCTCCCGTTTCCATATCGTGGTCTCCGTTGCTCCCGTCGCTGATGTTATCACCTCCTCCGCCAACTGGTTGCGTGAAATCGTCGTCGTTCGCCGCAGCTGCGGCCATTTTTGCGCCCTTCTTGTTCTTCTTCCTTCGCGATTCGTCCTCTGGTGACTCGTCCGCCGATTCCATCTTCGCGTCTTCACCTTCTCTTTTCTCTCCTACCACGCCCGCATCGCCACCACCGTTGCCATTACCCTCTACCACGTCTTTTCCTACTACTCCTTTCTCATCTTCTTTAATCGGAAAGTTCATGAAAGCGCTGTTAAACTTCCGCGTAAACTCTCCGCCTCGCGCTTGAAATAGTTGCAGCAAACCTTCCTCGAACATCTCTCGTATCTTCTCGTGGTCGCCAGTGCCATCGTGGTTTTGACTGTGCACGTTCGTTACGTAATCATCAATCTCTTGACTCGGACCTTGCGAGAAAATTGGGACAAACTCGTCGTCGTACCCGCCACCTAAAGTCAACGGCTGCGCGTCGACGCCTTTGCCGACGAGAGGAAACGTACTCATTTTCAACTTTTTCCCAACGTTCCCTCCTCTCGCGCCGGTGACGGCGGCGTTTCCGACCACTCCGTGATCTCTCTTTCCAGAAACTGCTCCTGACGTTCCACTTGCATCGTTGTTTGCCGCATTCTGTCGTGATAATTCGTGCTGTTTCTGTTGCTGCGACGCTCTCAAAACCGCGCCGCTCTCTCTCGCCACTTTCGTCCTCAAATACCGAAATCGAAACGGATTCTTCATCGATTTCTCGTTCCTCAAAACATTCGCCGGCCCGCCAAACGAAACGATATCCCCGTGCATCAACTTCACGTACTTTTGCTTCTCGATCATCTTCCCGTTCACGTACGTCCCATTGGTCGTCTTAAAATCGTAAATGAAATGTTCGTCTCCCGCGCTCACGCACTTGGCGTGCGTTCGCGACAAAAGATACGGCAAATCCGGCACGTCTAAAACGTACGTGTTCGTGTTGTTTCGTCCAATGACGATCGTTTGTTCCTCCGGGACGTTGTCTAACTCTTCCTCGAGCTTCGAATCCTCCTCATCGTCGTCTTCTTTTCGTTGTCTGTTGTCTTCTTTTCTATTCTGACTTTGCGCGCGGGTGCCTAAATTTTTTCCTTTCTTTCCCTCGATGAGTAAATCTTGCAACCGCATCTCTCTCGGCAAAGTTGGCGATTCCAGATCCCCGTTGAGCAATAACAACACGGCCACGGTTATCGGACCACCGTTTAAAGGAAAACCACTCTCCTCGCTTTTTATAGACGCAGTGTTCGTGGCGTCGTCTTTAGTGGTGGTCTTCTTCGACGCCTTTTGTTTTTGCGCGTTCTTGGTATTCTTGTTCGGTTTCGGCGACGAGACCGAAGCCGTTGCTTTCACCATTTTGATGAGGATGGATCAAATCTCCCCAACGAACACTCTTCAAAAGCTTCCTCTTTCTCTAAAGAATACGAATAAACTAACGATACTATGCACAAAATGAAAAAGCTCTTCTCTTACTGCTGGGCGACCGAAAAGTGGACGAGAGATTACGATCGTCGTCGTTCGGAAAGAGAGAGAGAGAATTCTTTATATACCTTTTCGTTGTGAGGGATTTGAATGGAGAGACAACGGAAAATTGGGAGAAAATGTGAGCACACAACAAAACAAACGAGACAACCACGAACGCAAAAGGTGTTGTCCGACGACGACGATAATGATACTGATGATGATGATGATGATGATGATATTATCGTTGGGGGTTCGATTTTGTTCGATGGTGGTACGACTACAACTCCGGGCGGTGCTCGGAACTACTATGACTACTACTACTACTACTACTTTTTATGCGTATACTTTCGCCGATATCGCCTTCCTCCTCTTCATCCTCCTCCTCCTCCTTTCGCTTCTTTTTCGCCTGTTTTATTTCGTCGTGTTGTTGCAACAACACGTTCTCGCCGACGTCTTCCAACGCCGCGCGAATGTCTTCCGGCAAGACGAAGTTTTCCGGGTCGTACTTTTTCGCGTTGTCGAAACACATCTTGGCAATTTCGAGTTTCCCGATGGAATACTGGGTGAACCCGACGTCGGCCCACAAGATGGAACTTTCTTCGTCGTACATCAACGACATGTGCAAAGCGTCGCCGGCCAAGGCGAAGAAATGTTCTTTTACAAGTTTTCGACCGGTGAGGGAGAGGACGTCTCGACACAACGCTTTCTCGTGGTCTTCCATGTGCTCGGGTTTTAAGAGGCAGAGCTGTTTCGCTTCGGTTAACGCGTCGTGTTGTATTTTGGTAAACCGACCCAACGCGTTGTCGTTGGCGGCTTCGATGAGGTACAAGACGATGCCCATGTTGATGAGATGTTCGCGTCGCGGGTCTTCCCAGATGACGTCGTCGAGCATTTTGGCAGCAGCTTCCAAGTTTTCTTTCAATTCGTCGTGCAGTTTCACAGCTCGTCTTTTCAAGTCCATTTCCTCGTTCGACAAAGCTTTGGACGAACCGCTTTCTTTCTCTTGGTGATCGAATTCCTCTTTCTCGATGCGTGCGGCGTTGGTCAAGATTTTGCCACTGGCCATCTCGCGAAAGGTTCTGGCTACGTGTAAGCTCGCTAATAAGCGGTACGCGTGTACTCTTCCTGGTGACAGGGCATCGATCGAATCTTTCGCCATTTGCGCGTACTTCATCGCCTCGTCGTATTTTTCCAACGCGTAATTCGCCTCGCTTATGAACTTGTACCCTTCCATCTTGTCCTCGTTTTTCACGTGCAAATCGATTGCCTTCTTCGCAAACGCGATGGCATCTTCCATAGCGTTTTCATCCTTCGCGTACCGGCGAACGGCGGCGCTGTTGTGCGTCCCGGACGCTGAGTTTGGCTTCATCTCTAACAGCGACGCGCACGCCGTCGTTGCCATTTTCAACGTGTAATTGAAATTCGCGTCCAATCTCGTTTTCTTCGCCTCTAAAAACCGTTCCTCGAAGTCGCCGTCGCCGTCGTAATCCTCGTCATCGTAATCGAAATTTTCGTCCTCGTCCGTTTGTGATATCTCGTGCTCTAACTTCTTTTGATTTTCGGTGATATTTTGTAACTGCGCGACCAATTTCGGCACCGCGTTTGCGAATTCCAAACGAATGAACAAACACGTCGTCTCTTCCAACTTTCCGGACAAGCACATTCTCTTGGCGACTTGCAAATTCGATTTCCCAGTCGTTTCGTCGATGGCATTCTGTGACGCGTCCGTCAACGCTTTCGTTTTGATCTCGTCTAAAAGTTTCGACACGCGCTGACTTTCGTCGTGATAATTTTGCGCCCGCTCCTCTCTTCTCTCGCCTTTACAATACTGCGTCTGTCTCTTCAGCAACTCTTTCGCTTGCTTTTTCTCCTCCCTCGAGGCGTTCACGACGTCGTCTAAATTGTTCGGCCCGGGGAACAAACACATTCGCGTCACGAACGATATCAAAACGCCGTTGTATGTCACTCCGGATCTTCCTCCTGGTGATTGCGAGGCGACTTCGTCGATCGCTTTCTTATACACGTCAATCGCGTCGTGTTCTCGTAAACTCTTCGCGCACGTCTGGTACAAAACGGATTCCACTTCTCGCCGAAACATGGTATTTCTCGGATTTTTCCTCATGTGATCAAACCCAGGTCCAGCCATGTACAAGTTATCTCTTCCTTCGAAAACCGGTTTCAAACTGTACAAATTCCGGTTCCGAAATCTCGTCCCGCACGCCACGTCCGGTTGTAACCATTTCTTCGACGTCTCGAGCTTCTTTTGCGTCGTCCACGTCAACGTCGTCGCGTCGATCGAATCCGCACCGGAAATAGCTCTCTCGTACAATTCCGCTCGGTTCCGTATCTGCTGAAAGATCTGCACGTTCGCGGCGACGCAGGCATCGCACGATAACTCTTCCAAGAGTAACTTCGTCGCGTTTACGTGAGAGAACTGAAGCTCTGTTTCGTCTTTCAGTGGGTGAGATTTTGGTGACGAGGATGATACCGACGACGAGGACGAAGAAGGCGTTTCGGAATTGGATTTTCCCCCGCCGTTAAAGGTGTTGCTTTTGCGGAACCAAGAGGCTTCGACGACGACCATTAAAGTCATCATCATCATCGCCGAAAAGAAAAGGAAAAGATTCCTCATCATCATCGGTGAAAATGTGTGATGTGTGTGTATACACAAACGCGTCGTTTTAAGGGCCGTCGGCCGCGTGGAAATGGTGTGACGCGGATGCGGGAAAAGAAGCAAAGGAAAAGAAGCAAAAATCCTCTCAAAAGACTCTTTGAGAAACAACGGAAGAAGCGCGTATACGGGTGGTAAAGGGTGGGAGATGGAACTTTCTGAAAGAAACGACTGTGATATAGAGAGTTGATTGCAACATTGGCGCT
>ENA-UOXV01005492-UOXV01005492.1-marine-metagenome-genome-assembly--contig:-NODE-5492-length-13858-cov-26.734623_pt1 | contig 13858 bp, 9 predicted proteins | sample MGYA00238165_ERZ766961 | MGnify/ENA primary metagenome ERZ766961 (study PRJEB28924, sample SAMN03173240) | marine metagenome | biome: Marine; feature: Water; material: Subsurface seawater | place: North... | reverse complement strand
TATCCATTATTTATATTTTAATAATTATAATTATATATATATAAATATAATTCTATCTTTATAATTGTTTTTTATAATAATAATAGTAATATTATACTGTAGCCATATAATATATCTTACCATTCTGATATTATATGCATCTATGCTATGCTATACATATACTATACTGTAAATATAAAATTATACCTTTTTAAAAACTCTCGTATAGGTCCTTTACATATATATTTTTTTTTTAACCTACTATAAATATCATCCGGTATATTATAATGACTAATATTCAGATTGACAACGCTAAACATATTATATATTTTTATCAATTTTAAATACTTTGATTCATTATTAATATCGGTTTCTATATTATTTTTTAACCAATTATAAAATGTAAATTCATTATTTTCTTTCGTTGTTGTTGTATCAGCATTACTAACAATTAATGTATTTTGAGTATTAATATATGCTTCATAATAATTAAAGGTTTTGTATAAATCTATTTGGGAATTTTTATAAGAGAGATTACTATAATCTGTTCCCGAATAAATACAAATTTGTTTAAAATCATGTAATGACACATTCAGGTATTTTAATATTTCGGATAAATCATATAAAATAAATGTTAAATGCAATAAACTCATATATCTTAAAATGAGCGGACATCCATAGACGAACATATCCATATCGTCACTTAAACATGCATATGCAATATTTGAAATCACTAATTTAGCACATAATTGGTCTGCCTCGCCTTCGGCATCATAATATAAAACACCACATAATTTCATTAAATTTTTTACTTCTTCTATATCACTATTTTTTAAACGTATAAATTTTTTTTTTAATATATCCATTTCATTTATAATTTCTTTTTTAGTTTCATTTATAGGCTCATTTGTAGGCTCATTTGTAGTATCATTCTCATTTATAGGATCATTATCATTTATAGGCTCATTTATAGTTATTAATTTTTGTTGTAATTCTTTATATTTATTTTCGGCAGTATCTTTTTCATATTTTCTTATTTGTAATAATTCATGTTTCTCTGGTGGAGCGATTCCGTCAAATATAAATAATGGTATAATTTCATTTTGTTTGAAAAACATAATCAGTTGATACATATTGTCTATTAATGCATTTTCTCCTATAAATTTATACATATAAATGCTTGTATCTACTGCAATTATTTTACCTTTTAGGTCCGAAAAATGTATTTGTCTAATTGCATTAGACAAATTTTTACATTTCTCTCGTATTAATTTATTTAAAAGAGGAATACCCATTTTATTTGTGTTTTGTTTGTGTTTTGTTTGTGTTTTGTTTGTCTGTATTTTTATTATTAATATAAATTAATCAATTTTTGATTAATTAATTATTTTCTATAATAGACATTCTTGTTGTATTTAATAATTCATTATTATTATTATTATTATTATTATTATTATTATTAGCATTATTATTATTAGCATTTAAATATCCATCGAATGATTGTAGTTTTATTATTTCTTCCTGCATCGGTTTATCATACTGGCTTTTAATGTATTTTGAAAATTCTTTAAAATTATAGTCGGATGCACTAAATTGTAATAATGACGTATTATGTGTATAACACCATACTAAAAATCCAATATAATTATTCATTAAAATAGATGTTAAAATATAATAGGCAAATACATGCGTATTCTCTCTATATAAATTATTCCTTAAATAAGAACTATTATTATCTAATTTATGAATATCCTGATACCTTAATCCCATAAATCGTAACACTTTGGTTGCTTGGTACAATGAAAAAAATCTCTCTATCTGTAAACAAAAATCTGTATTTTTTATAAATTCTTTTATATTTTCTTTATTTTCTAATAAATTAAACCCGACCATTGCGCAGTTCATTATTCTTGCCCATGTTTCTGTATACGCTTCTGTCGCGTCATACTCGCTATTAATCGGAAAAATCTGGGCAAGTGTTTCGTGTATTTTTTTAGAAGTATGATTACCGAAATCTAATCCGTATGCATGAAATGTTTCATGAATAAATACTTTAAACCATTCTTCTTTCCGATAAATAACAATCTCTCCAACTGGTGCACAGCTTAAGGTAAATGCGGAATTTACATGTTCGGTGCTTATCGTTGATGTCATCTTTTCAGGTAGCTTTTTGGAAAAGGGTGTAGGATATATATAAAGATCAAGTGTATTTGCACACCTTTTTGATGAATAAGAATCACATATTGTTAACCATATGTATATATTATTAATATATTCAGTATAGGTATCTATTAATAACAACTCATCCTCGCTAAATAAAGTAAAATAAATATTTATTTTACGACCACCTATATTACAATAATAATTTAATTGATATTTTTCATTTTCATTAATAAATTTTTTAATAAAAGACGAAAAATAACGACTATCGTCATACATATCGGGTTTTTTGGGTTTAAATACATCCGTAATTTTTATAATATTTATTTTAAAGCATGACTTACTGCGTGTAATCTTATAAGAATCGTATATATCTTTATAAAGAATCTCTAATATTTTATTAAATTGGCTTACCTGTAAAGGACTATTGTTTAATATAGTAGAAGATGACGATGATTGCGTGTTTTGTGTTTGTTGATTTTTTTTAAGAAATGGAATAAGTTTTTTAATAAATTCATTAGAAGAAGATGTAAATTTCATTTATTAATAAATAGTAGTAATTTATATATTATATATTATATATTACTATTTATTATTTATAATTCTATTCTCTCTATTTATTTATTATTTATAACCCTATTCTCTCTATTTATTCTACGAGCACTTTTATAAGAATGATATGTATCTTCATAAACAATATCTAATATTTTTATATATTGGTTATTATTTGTTAAATAATTATTATTTTTTATACTTGTTTCAACATGTTGTATTTGTTTCCATTTTTTTAAAAATGGAATTATTGTTTTAATAAATTCATTAGATAATAAAGATGTAAATTTCATTTTTAAAAAATAGTATTTTGTATTTATTAACTAATATATTATATAATATTTATTTATTTATATAATATTTATTATTTATTAAATTGAAATAAAATATATATATTAATAATATAATATATTTTAAACTCATCATGAAGACGTTTATTGAACTTCAACAATCCTTATTAAATAATAATGAAGAAAATATTAACAGTTTTTTAGAACATGATAACAATGGGAGCGAGACTGGACACAGAACTGAATCCGTTACACGGTTATTTGGTGGATTAGAATTAGTTAATAAATTATCCGATTATACATTGTGTAAAGGAAATTTTAATAAGAAAACGATAGAGCCAATCAAATCAAAGAGAGATATATATTATGATAATAATAATAACGAAATAAATATTCGAGGAAATGGCGGAAATTCTTCGGATATCACTATGGTTTCAAAGAACAATCCAAAACATTTATTAGTAATTTCATCCAAAGTGAAACAACATACATTAATAGGTGATCTTGATATAGAAAAAATGAGTTTATATGCTAAATCATATGAAGAAGATGGTTATAAGATTAGTTATGGATTTATAGTTAAAAATAAAAATGAAATAGATGCAATGATTTTAAGGTCACATAGTTCGTCATCGGAATTAGTAGAGTACTATAATAGAAATGATACTGTAGTGCTTGACTGGAATGATATTAATGAAGCGTATCATCGTTTAAAAATTGTTTATGGGAATAAATCACTTAATGATATTATTAATTCAAAAAAAGACGCATTATTACTTAAATTACACCAAACATTGAGTGTATTCAAAACACTTCGTATGAAAGAGTGTGGAATTAAAAAAGTATTATGGGGACATATTCAGCGGAGTGGGAAAAGTTATATTATTGCTGGATGTATTATTGATGATAGCAAAGATAAAAATGAATGTAATTATATAATTATGTCAACATCCCCTAATGAAACTATGAATCAACAAAGAAAATTATTTGATTATCTTCAATTTGAAGGTTTTAATGTTATCACATTAAATGGGAAAAATAAAAAACCAAAATTAGGAAAAAAAAATATTATTTTATGTTCGAAACAATTTTTACAAGGAAAAATAGAGAAGGGACACGATAAACAGAGATATAGCAAAGACGTAACACACAGTATTGGTTGGTTAAAAGGTATTAATTTTGATATGCGATTTATTGATGAAAGTCATAATGGCGGAACAACTGAATTGGCAAAAAAAACATTAGATTTTTACGGAAAAAATGCGTTTACAGTTTACCTAACTGCAACTTATAGTAAACCGGTAAATGATTATAATATTCCAAAAGAAAATTGGATATTATGGGATTTACAAGATATTAAATTTTGTAAAAATATTGATAAGGAAGGTAATATTGAGAGATTGGTAGAAAAACATGGAAAAGAAATTAAAAATATAATAAAAACTTTATCGATAGATAATATTATTAAAGAATATTCTAAATACCCTGAGTTATTTCCATTAACTAATGAGATTAACCCTGAAGTAGTATCACAAATAATAAATGATACACGAGACAATGATTATGGTTGGTCAACCGAAGCATGTTTCCTTCTTAAACAATCGATAGAAAAAGATGAGAATGGAAAAGATAAATTTGTAACATTGGATGAATTCCAAAATGAAACAGAAAATTTAAAATTGTGGTATAGGATTTTTGGTAAGAAGAAGGAGGGAAATTTGGGTATTCCTAATAAAGAATATCCTGATGAGATTGTATTTATGAAACGCATTGAGAAGATTTGTAAAAATCCCACAATTAATTCAAGATTTATCGGAGAGGGTGATTATCAAAATGAACCTATGATTATCCTTGCGTTTTTACCAGTGTTTACAGATCGTGGACTTGGGTATTTATCTCAAATGTCCAATGCTATTATTAAATTATTAACAAAAAATAAAGTTATAGAAGAAAAAGATTATGATATTATAACAATTAATGATAACGGTAAGGGACTGCAAGACATTGAAGAAGCTCGTGTTAAAGCGAGAAATAGTAAAAAAAAAGGTGTCTTGGTATTGAGTGGAACAAAATGTGGATTAGGAGTCTCAATTGATAATTGCGATATTGTATTATTATTAAACAATACTATGAGTATTGATAGAACTCAACAAATGATGTATCGGAGTATGACAGAAGGCAATAATAAAAAATGCGGTTTTGTTGTAGATTTAAATATTCAAAGAAATATTGAAGTTTTAATTAATTATGCATCATTAATTAAACCTAATATGCATCCGAAAGAGGCAATAAAGTATTTACTCAATGAAAAAATAATTAATCTTAACTGTGATCATTGGATGCCATGTTTTGGCAATAATAATTCTAAAATAAATACTATCTGTGATAATGTGTATGATATATATTCATCCCAATTAAATAATGTTTTAGATAATACCTTAAAAAGAATTAACTTAAAAAATGAATTATTTTCAAAAGATTCTTTTGATGTATTAAATTCTATATTTAAAAATAGTAAACTATCAAGTAAAAACAAACAAGATTTATATAATAAAATAGAAAATGAACTGAATAGTCTTCAAAAAGGTATTGAAAAAAAAAAGGTTGAAAAAAATAATAATAATAATAATGAAAATGAAAATGAAAATGAAAATGAAAATAGTGATAATAATAATAATAATAATATTAATCCATTTGATATATTAAAGCCCGTAAGTATTATTGTATCGTTATTAACAATTAAAGATAAAAGCTTAACAAAATTATGCGACATGATGCAATCAATTGCAACCGATACTTATAAAAAATCAATTCTTAAAAGTCAAATTAAAATATGGTGGGGATCACATATTAAAGACAATGAAATAGATAAATTATTAAAAATATTTGTAGAATATATGAATAATGATAAGGAAACTGAACAATTAATCAGAACAATTAAAGAAATGTTTTGTAAAAATATAAATAATAGTAATGAATTATCAAAAGTAATAGATAAATATTTGATACCAGAAGAATTAGAAAAAAAAAATAATGGAGAGGTTTCTACACCATTTAAATTAAGACAAGAAATGTTAAGTAAATTGCCATTAGAATTTTGGAAATCAATTAGAAAAGTCTTTGAACCGTGTTCAGGAAAAGGCGGCTTTTTGTTAGATATAATTAAACATTTTATGGATGGTTTAAAAGATATTATTCCGGATGAAAAAGTTCGATACAAAACAATTGTAGAGGACTGCCTGTATTTTAGTGATATTAATTCCACGAATATATTTATATGTAAATTATTAATAGACCCTCATAATGAATATAAATTAAATTATAATGAAGGCAATACATTAGAATTGAATATTAAAGAAAAATGGGATATTGCTGGATTTGATGCAATCATTGGAAATCCGCCGTTTCAGGCAGTATCCGAAACGGGTGTATCCAAAGGAGGTGGTAATAATTTGTATACAAAATTTATATATTGGGCCAATGACAATTTAATTAATAATGGCTTCATACTATTTATTAATCCTCCTACATATTTTGGACCAGGACGAAGCAATAATAAGAATGAGATGAGTTTAAGAAAAAATATATTAGATAATTATTATTATTATTGTATTAATTTGGAAGAATGCGCTAAGCATTTTAAAGTAGGTAGTAAATTCGTATATTATTTAATACAAAAATGTTCTAATAAAAATAAAAATGTAAACGTGGTATGTAAATATAATAATATAGTTTATAAAACAACATTAAACCAGGAATTACTTATAAGGGATTATTTGCCTTATTTATTAACCAATGAATGCTTAACTATTTTAAATAAAATTAAAAATAATAGCAATATAAAATTAAATATATTTCACTCACCTGATAATCGTAGCGACAAGAAACACATTTTAAAAAAAACAAAAAAAGAATCGGAAAACGAATATAAAATAAGAGCGGAAAAAAACGGTTTTGTATATCCAATGCAAGCAACAAGTGTTCAAGTTGTATATTCGTTAAAAAAATGTAAAAATCAGAATGATAAAAAAGTATTAATGAGTCGTTCTGGATACTTAAAACCCTTTTACGATAATGGCGTTATTGGAATAGGAGGTGATTGTTTTGCTTGTTTAGTCAAAGATGAATCTGAAGCAAATAAAATAATAAAATTATTGAGTAGTAATTTATATAAGTTCTATATTGAAACTAATAAATGGAGTGGATTTCATAATAAAGAGGTGCTTCAAGATCTACCAAATATAATAAATGCAATTGATGTTATAGATAATGATTCTATTTATAAATACTTTAATCTAACAAACGAAGAAATAAAATTAATTGAAAATTCAATTTAAACTTTATATACATATTATTATAAAATTATAAAATTAAACCACAATATTAACCTTTTTTATTTCTTTTATTATTATTCTTTATTTATCTATAACCACTTCCTTGGCTATTTTTTTAATCACCTTATTAATATTTTCGGGTGTGCCATTCACCGTTTGAGAGATTAATTTTAAAAATTCAGTGTTTTCTTCGGAGGTGCTTTCCTTGTAAGTCGGGTGTTCGGCCTGCCATTCGCCCATTAACCCGAAATTCTTTTGTTCTATTTTGCGGATAGCTTTATTCAGTTTGGGATAGTCGGTTTGTTCTTTTTCCCATTTATCTTCATCCTTGACATACAAAATATCTCTTTTAATATCACTGCAATGCACCGGTCGTTTGGTTTGTTCAAGGTCATTCATTTCGGTCAGGATAATTTTAGAAATGCCTTCGGTATAACCTAATTTACCCATATTATCCAAATCGGATAATTGGAGTTGGAGAGAATTAACAAAATCGGATAAATTCATCGCATCTTTACAATCTTCGTTTAAAAACACCTGTAAATTAAATGTTTTGTTATTGTTATTGTTATGCGAGTTACTATTATTATTAGTTATATTACTATTTTTACAAACTTCAATCATTTGGTTCTGTAATTCATTATTACTTTTTACCAATTCTAAAACTAATTTTGTTAATGCTTTAATATCATTCACTGGATTAATTATTGTATTTTCATTTTGCATACCTGATATGAGTTCATCTTGATGTGTGTTTGTTTTATCATTTTTACATTTTTTTTTATGAGTAGATAGGGTTGAAGAATGTTTGTATATTTTATTACATTTATTGCATTTAAATTCATTTTTTTGGCGTAAACCGCCTAAAAAGTTAGGATTTGTTAGGTTTTGGTGTTTAAGTGTCGTTATGTGTCTATCCCAATCACAATTTTTAAAGCATATGAACTGACAATCTTCGCATTTAAATTCTTTGGCGTTTTTTAAGCGTTTTTTATTAGGATTCATTTATATAATATCCTAATATAAAAAACGCCTAAATCCTTTTAATTGTAAATTTTATAATTTCTAAAAAAAGTTACAATCACAAACTTTTTATGAAAAAACGGAAATGAGAGCATTATGCTCTAAACCTGTTTTTCACGTTTTTTTCATATAAATCTCTTAAACAATTCCCTATTTTGGACATTTATTTTTGTCCAAATCGCCAAAATGTTTGGGAGATTTAAAACTTTTTTTTACGACTTTTTGAAATATTAATAATACTTTATTTATTAATTAAATTATATCAAGAATATCCATATGTTTAAAAATGGTTTTATTTGTAACACTAATATGTTGAGCGGTTTTCATTGTAGAAATTTGTTTTACACAATTAATAATATCACCCCATGATTTTAACTTTAAATCTCTTTTATTATGTTCAGTCGTAATTAAAATAAATAATATTTCGGATAATTCGTCTACGATTTGTTTATGTTCAGGTGTATCAATGGAGGTAAGAATATATTTTTGTAAATCTACTATGATTTCTAATATTTTTTCTTCTTCAATGATTCCGTGTAGCATGAGATTCACGTAAAATAAACCCAATGCACGACGTTTTTCGTTTGCTTTATTATTATTACAGAAAGCATCGTAATCTTTTGATGGGTCACAATAGTCAATTTTATTAAAAAGAGCCCGAAAATTTTCAAAATTGGTTTGAAAAATAGTTTTCATAAATGGAAATAAATCCATTAATTCTTTATATAATTTCGCATACATTGAAGAATAAAACCCATTACCACTTGCAATTGTAAATATAGCATCGCCAATTTTATTTACTTCATCTAATAATTCAGGGGTTTCAATATCTCCTTGTTTAATAATTTTATTTATTTCATTAATAATCTCTTCTTTTAAAGTTGTGTATGTTTTGGTCGTAATTTTATTTAAATGTTTACGAATTTGGTCGATAGAAGCACAAATACCTTCTTTTTTTAAAAGAACGGTTGCTTGGAATTTTCGTATATTATCCCAATCTTGATCGGTTAATTCTGGGATTTTAATTTTATTATTATTATTTCTTTTATTATTATATTTATTATAATTATTATAATTATTTGTAAAATGTGTTTTATCCATTGATACGCTTGATGATGCGGCTGATGATGATGCGGCTGATGATGATGCGGCTGACGATGAATTTTGGTTATGGTTTGGGTTATTCTGCAATCTCTCACTATTTTTTATAAAATGAGGAGTTTTAACATATTCAGGCGCACCAACTTGATCTGCAATAGATTGAATTATAGATATAGTACTTTCGGGCAATTTATATACAAATCCTTCTTTAATCGTTCTATTAATATCATCGAGTGTATATTGAATAAGTTGATTCGGTTTAGTTGTTGTTGTATTATGAGTAGATATAGGTAATGCTGTTGACATTATAAATATAATATAGTTATACTATTTTATTAATATAACTATAATTATAAATTTATATTTATATTAATTTGTAAAGATATATAAATAGTTTATATATTATAAAAATGAATATAAATGTAAAAGTATAATATAGTTTAAATGACAGATAATATACGAATGGATTCTAATATTACGGATACGGGTACGGGTACTGGTACGACTATATCTCCATCTACGGCGAATGTAGAAAAGGATGAAAAGGCTGATATTCTTACTGCATGTAAAGATATGAATACATGTAATGAAATTACTACTTGGGAAGAACTTGAAGATATAAAACCTTTTTTATTAAGAGGAATTTATAATTACGGGTTTGAAAATCCCAGTCCTATTCAAAAAAAAGCGATTATTCCTATTTTTCAAAAAAAAGATATTATTGCTCAAGCACAATCAGGAACTGGCAAAACCGGGTGTTTTGCAATTGGAGTATTGCAATTAATTAACTGTGCGAAGAATACAACCCAGGCAATTATTATATCGCCCACGCGTGAGTTATCAATTCAAATTAAAGATGTGATTGATTCCTTGGGTGGGATGATTAATAATTTGCGTACACAGCTTCTTATTGGAGGAACCTCAATTGATGAGGATGTGAAAGCATTAACCGAAACACCGCCGCATATTGTTATTGGATGTCCGGGGCGTATTCATGATATGATAAAACGCAAGAAACTTAAATCAAACGATTTACAAATTTTGGTTATAGATGAAGCGGATGAAATGTTATCTTCGGGTTTCAAAGAACAAATTTATAATATATTTCAATTAATGCCAAGTAATATTCAAGTTAATTTATTTAGTGCTACTATGCCGACAGAACTATATAATTTAACAGAACGCTTTATGCGTAATCCAGTAAAGATTTTAGTAAAGACTGAACAACTAACATTAGACGGAATTAATCAATATTATATAGCCCTTGATAATGATGACCAAAAATACGAAACACTCAAGGATATTTATGGGATGATTTCAATTAGTCAATGTATAATTTATTGCAATAGTACAAAACGGGTGGCTGATTTATATGAAGCGATGAAAAATGATGATTTTCCGGTATGTCAAATTCATAGTAATATGGATAAAACGGAAAGAACCCAGAGTTATCAAGATTTTAAGAATGGAAAATACCGGGTTCTGATTTCTTCAAATGTTACTGCGCGTGGTATTGATATTCAACAAGTTAGCACTGTAATTAATTTTGATGTCCCGTCTTGTGTTCACACTTATTTGCATCGCATTGGTAGAAGTGGGCGCTGGGGTAGAAAAGGTGTAGGAATTAATTTCATTACATCAAGGGATACTTCTAAAATAAAAGAATTAGAACAGTATTACGGGACAATTATTAGTGAGTTAACTGAAAATTGGGCTTCTCATATGAATTAAATTTATTTTTTCAAAATTAAAATGTAAGGTTTCTATGGATTAAGGTTATGAGAATATTAAATAAACGGATTAAAATAAAATTGAAATGCTTTTTTATTTTAATTATAAGACAAATAACAACAGTAATACGAAACATGACCGAAAGTACAGAAAAAATGGAATTAACCGAATTAACCGAAATTATTGAAATCCAAAAACAACCATATAATATCCTTGATCCGACGATAGTGGAGTCCATTCTCCGTAAAGGATATGAAAGTGATATGAATGATATGAATTTAATGAATCAAGTCTGTGATAAATTAACCGAAATCCGACGGCGCTATTTGATATGGTATGGCGGGGAATGGATGCATGTTTTGAAAAACACTCCAACATTAACAACCGATGAGTATGTCTTAGGATTATTAGCGTCAGTAGATATGGATTGGATAACCGAGTGTAATTTTCCAAGTAATGATATTGCTGAAAGAAAGAAAAACGAGGATGCTTCTAAACTCAAAAGCGTTTTAAAATGTGGAAAATAAATAGTAGAGTGTAGTAGTTAGGATTGAATAAAGGCGTGTCCAAAAAAAAATCAAATAAAAAAAAGAGGAGTTTAAGGTAAGGACTCTTTTTTATTTTATTTATTATGTATAATATGTTTACGTGTATAATCCGTTTATACGTTTATTCATATCTATAATATTCTATTTCTCTAATAATGACAGAAATAAAATATAACAATACAAACAACAATAGTAGTAATACAAACAATAGTAGTAATACAAACAATAGTAGTAATACAAACAATAGTAGTAATACGAATAAAACTAATAAAAATACAAATAACGGACAATTTCAGTTGCCCATAAGTTATATAAAAAATAAACAACAAATTGATAGTTCGCTAATTAATGATTTAGAACTTCAAAATACATCCAAAGAGCCCTCTTTGTATAATTATGTATTCAATTCTAAAGATAGGTTTAATAAAGGTGATTGTGATGACGGTGAGAGTAATAGTACTCATACTGAAATTAAAAATAATATGATTTCTTTATGGAATGAGTATTATACGGTTGATAAGAAATTTTTAAAAAATACCCAAAAATTATTAAAAAGAATTAAAAATGAAAATGTATGTGCAAGTGCATCACCGCCTGTTGCCGACCCAACAAAGACGGCAGCATCATCTAAACAAAATATATATGAAGTATGGAATGAAATTAAAAAAGAAACTGGATTTATGGAAAAATATCATTATATGGATTGGGAGAAATTGAAAGAATTAAATAATAATTCGCAGTTTTTGCAATTATTAAGTATGTATAATATGGCCTCGCCTATATTATCACTAATACTACCTGTATTTTTTTTAATTATTCCATTTTTTATACTTAAATTACAAGGGCTTCCATTAACAACCGCAAAATACATGGAATTATTAAAACATATTTTTCGGAATCATCATATTGGGCAGTTATTTAATTTATCATCGGCAAGTGCGGATAAAATTATGTATATTGTTATAACATTTGTTTTATATGTTTTTCAAATTTACCAAAATGTAATGTCGTGCATTAAATTTTATAAAAATATGACAAAAATACACGATCAATTATTTACAATGAGAGATTATATTAAAGATACAATTAATAATATTAAAAAATACCGTATTTATTGTGATGGATTAAAAACATATGAGCCCTTTATTAAAGATATGGAAGAACACGCAATTGTATTGGAATATATGGATGAAGAATTCTCAAAAATAAATTTAAATAAACTATCTATTAAAAAAATGTTCGAAGTTGGTCATGTTATGAAATGCTTTTACCAATTATATAAAAATGAAGACTATCACGAAACCATTGAATATTCATTTTATTTTAATGAATATTATACAAATTTGAAAGGAATAGGTGAAAATATTAATAAAAAAAATATGTCATTTTGTAAAATAAACAATAAAAAAACGACATTTACAAATGCGTATTTTCCAGTATTTATAGACGCAAATCCTGTAAAAAATAGTTATGAACTTTCAAAACACATTTTAATCACTGGACCAAATGCAGCTGGAAAAACCACTTTATTAAAAACGACCTTATTTAATATTATAGTATCGCAGCAATTTGGATGCGGTTTTTATGATTCAGCCGATATTTATTTATATGATATGATACATAGTTATATTAATATTCCGGATACTTCAGGACGGGATAGTTTATTTCAATCTGAAGCACGACGCTGTAAAAATATTTTGGATAAAGTTGTATTAGGAAATCATAAAACGCAAACAACGCGACATTTTTGTATATTTGATGAATTATATTCAGGAACAAATCCATATGAAGCTATTGGGAGTGCTTATTCGTTTTTAAAATATTTAAATAAATATGATAATATAACGTTTATGATAACTACTCATTTTCTTGATTTATGTAAACGCCTTGATAATGAACCAAAAATTAATAATTGCAATATGAAAATAAATATATCAAACCATACAGATGACACTAAGAACGAGCATGATATGTTTCAGTATACCTATAAATTAGAACAAGGAATTTCAACTATAAAAGGTGGTGTGAAAGTTTTAAAAGATTTAGAATACCCGAATGAAATAATTAATAATACAAATAATATTATTAAAGAATTAATATTGTAAAAGAATTAATATTGTAAAAGAATTAATATTGTAAA
>ENA-UOXV01005491-UOXV01005491.1-marine-metagenome-genome-assembly--contig:-NODE-5491-length-13859-cov-5.082802_pt1 | contig 13859 bp, 15 predicted proteins | sample MGYA00238165_ERZ766961 | MGnify/ENA primary metagenome ERZ766961 (study PRJEB28924, sample SAMN03173240) | marine metagenome | biome: Marine; feature: Water; material: Subsurface seawater | place: North... | reverse complement strand
GGGGGGGGGGGCGGGGCGGCACCAGCTTGCCCGTGTCGTCGACGATCGATAGCGTCGCCTGCACGCCCCCGCGCCCATGAGCGAGAGAGGGTGTGTAAAGTAGTTGAGAGAGAGAGCGCGAGAGTAAAGCACTTGAAAGAGAGAGAGCACTTCCCGTGTGGGGAGGACCCCCTCCAGCACCCTCGAGTCTCCAAGCGCGCCGGGCGCGCGGCGCCGGGAGCGCGGCGGGGGGCGGGCGCCTGGGTCAGCGCGGCGTTGTCGGGGAGGTATCGGGCGGCGTCGAGCACCACCAGCAGCGTGTCCGAGGGCCGGGCCACGTGCACCTGCCCGCCCCCCGCCCGTCGGCGCCCGGCACGTCCGCCGGCGCAGCAGGCAGCGGGGGGTTGGACCTCTCATATATATTGCGCACATCTCCAAGAGGGGCAGGGGTCTTTGGTATTCCTTCCTATATATATCATTCCTACGCATCGCCAGTCTCGAAGGAGAGGGGCGGCGGGTTCGAGGCCGCGCACCTGGCCCGGGTCGCCGGCGAAGGGGCACCACGCGGCGCGCGGGATGCCTGCGAAGTGCTGCATGCGCGAGGGCGCGCGTGCACCCTCCGCCGCGCTGCGCTCTGCCGTGGCCCTGGTTGGAAGCTGCGCGCCCCACGTGTCGACCCCGCGCGGTCCAGGCGCGCGGCGGCGGCGCGGGCACGCGGCGGCGCGGGCGGTGGCGCGGGCACTCGGCGGGCGCGGCGGGCGCGGAGGGTGACCTGGGGTACGCCCTGGGCTGCCAAGGCCCGCTCAATGTCGAGCTGGGGCACCGCGGGAGGCTGCGCCGGGCGCGCGCGCGCGGCCTTCGGGCGCTCCTCCGGGAAGTTGGGCGGCGGCGCGTAGGGCGCGAGCGCCGGGATGACCGCCCACTCGGCCCAGCCGGGTAGCTCCTCAGGGCCCGCCCCGGCATCCACGTCCAACGCCTCCGCCGCCTCCTCCGCATTCGCCCTGCGCCTCGCAGATCAGCCTCCCGCGCCGTGCGGCGGCCGTCGGCCGGCGGCTGGCGGGTCGAGGCGGGAAAAGGGGCGGACGGGGGCGGAGATGGCACCGCAGGCGGAGGAAGAGGGCCATGCGCGGGTGGCGCGGCGCGTGGCGGAGGTCGCCGAGCTGGGCGTCCATGGCGAGGGGTGGGAGGAGCAGCGGGACCCGCCAGGCGCCCGCGAGCAGCTCGAGCCCGCCTGCGGACCTGTTGAAGAAGAACAGCGGCACCTGCCTCGGGGAGGACCGTTCACGTGCTGACACTTAGCGTCTTAAGTCATCAGGGGGGGTTGGGGCTCCGCCTGGCCGCGCGGCCAGGCACGCGCGCGGCGGCGGCGCGGGGGGCGGGGGGCGCGCACTTTGGACCACGCGACCGTCTTGGTGTACACGCCCTCGTTGAGCAGCTCCTGCACCTCGATGACCACCTGCGCCCGAAGCCGCGCGCTCAGCGGCGGCGGCGGCGCGGCGCGCGCGCGCGGCGGCGGCGCGGCGGCGCACGTGCGTCGACGTGGCCGGAGGTAGCTTGAGGTAGAACTTGGATGTCTCGATGAGCGCGCGGCGCACGGGCGCGTGCCCCGAGTGTGCGGCCAGCTCGTACACGATCGGGCACACCGCGGTCGTCTGCAGCGGCATCAACTCGCGCGGCCCGTCGAAGAGCTGCAGCACCACCTGGAGACGATAACAAATCCTTTATTAAAATTGAAGATTTCGTTATTCGCTCGAACCGCTCCGTCAAACAGCAGAGCAATGAAAAACCCCAACTCGCGCCGAAGAGGAGGAAAGGCGGAGGCGCGCAGACCTGGAGGTCGCAGTGCTGCTGCGGCACGTCCTGCAGGCAGTCGAGCCGCAGCTCCAAGCCCCGCATGGGGTCGTAGTCGCCCGTCTCCAGCTTCCGCAGCTCCACAGCGAGCCGCTGCGCGCGCCGCTGCTCCGCGAGCCAGCGCGCGCGTTCCTCCGACTCCTCGCGCAGCGTCGCCGCGTGCCGCAGCGCGACCGCCTCCTTGAGCTCCCGCAGCCGCTCCGTCTCCTGCTTCAGCTCCAGCATTTCCTGCCCGTGCGCCACCACCATCCCCTGCCGGCCCCGCGCGCCCTCAGCCCCCGCCGCGCGCCCCGCGCGCCGGGAAGGGGCGGTTGGGGACCGCGATCAGGTCGCGGTCGCTCACGAGCTGCTCGTCCTGCGCCAGCACCGCAGCGGCCTCCTCGGGCGCCAGGCGCTGCTGCTGCAGCTGGTCGAACCCCCCGCGGCCCCGCCCCCGCCCCGCCGCCGCCCCGCCCGCCCCGCCCGCCGCTCCCCCCGGTGCCTGCGCCGCCGCAGGCGTGCTAGCCCCCGGCTCTGCCTGGGCGTCCAGCCCCGTGCTGTTCGGCCGCTCGCCTACAGGCGCCTCCGCTCCCGCTGCGGCTGCGCCAGGCGCGGCTGCCAGGGCCTGCAGGGCAGGCGGCAGCGTCCAGGGAAAGGGCAGGTGCGAGGGCAGGCCGCCAGGGAACGGCGCGGGAGGCAAGGGCGGGTAGTGCTGGGGAGCAGGCGGGAGGCCGTGAGGGGGAAACATTGACGGCCAGGCGTGCGCAGAACCAAAGTTGGGCGCAGAACCAAAGTTGGGCGCAGAACCAAGGAACGGCGCAGCACCAGAGCGGGGTGGCGCGTCGCCGCCCGGCGCAGGGAACGGCAGAGAAGGATCCGGAAGCAGAGGCGGGTCGGCGAGCTGCCTCGGCAGCGCAGCGCCCTCCTGAAAGCTCCCCTCCGCCTCGCCCCGCGACGCAAGCAGCGCGGCGGCGTCGTTCCTTCCGCCCGGCCCCTCCGCCGCCTCTGGCACCGCACCGGCGCTGCCGGGCGCGCCCTGCTGTGCTAACCCCGGGTACTCCTGGAACGCCGCCTCGCTGCCCCGCGTCTGCGCGCCGAGCTCCTCCCGCGGCTCCCCAGCGTGCTGTCCGCCCTCCCCCCCGCTGCTCGCTCCCGCGCTCGCGGCGGCCGCGGGCGCTGTAGGCACCTCCAGGAACATGTCGGGGGAGTCGTCACTCGGCGCGGGGCCCTCGGCACGGCGCGCCCCGTGCGGCCTCGCGGCGCGCCCCTCCGCGAGCGCTGCCTGAGCCAGGACCGCCGCTAGGGACGCGTGGGGCGGGAGCGCCGCGGCGCGGGGGGCCAGGGCCGAGCGGAGCCGCGGCTCTTTGTGCGCGGGGTCCGGGCGCAGAGGGTCGTCTGCAGCTGCGAACGAACACGCCTCCGGGCGGCTGGCCGGCCGCGCCGCGTCGTCTCCGGACGTGTCCGCGCCGCCGAGGCGGGGCGACGTCTCGGGGGGCGGAATCGCTGGCAGAAGGGCCGCGGGCGGAAGCGCCCCGCCTGCTGCCTTGAGTGGGAGGGCTCCCGAAGCCCCGAGCCCAGAGGCCTTGCGTGTCTTGATCATGCCGCGGAGTTGCTCCTCTATCTCCCACCGCTGGGCGACCAGCGACCTGCACCGCGGGAGTTGAGTCACGCCCGATTCCGCAGCACCGGGCCTTCGCGGAGCCGGCCAGACGCAATGCAGAGCGAGCGACGCGCAACCTAGGGCGGCGCGGGAGCTGAAAACGGGCGCAGCTCACCTCTTCTGAATCTCGGCGAGCGAGGAAGCCGAGAGCGCGCCGCGAAGTTGTTCCAGGGTCATTCCTGCGACGCCCTCCCCGCCGGCCTTCGTACCCCTGCAACCCGCACCCACTTTGAGCGAGATCCTCGCGTACACGCACACGAGTTGGGGGACTGCAAAGACCTGTTCTTGAAAACGTTGGTAATGTCCTCTTTCTGGATCTGCCCCTCGCCAAAGCAGAACATGCTCATGTGCCGTGCGAGCTGCGCCTGGTCCGCAAACCTGCAGGACGCCATCGACCAGCCCTGCATGTCAGAATTGCCACAAAAGGCAGAGATAGACCGTTGTGAGCTAGATTCAGCGGCGAGGGCAGTACGCAAGACGACATTTCTGGCACCGCAGCGGGGCGCTCAGAGCCTCCGCGCTCAGGACATTTGCCAGTGGCTTTCGATGGTGCTCTGCCATATTCCTCGGCCAGAGTGGCTCAGTAAATCGAGCGATGAGCTCCGATCTACGTCTGCAAGTTCGTGGCGGATCAAATAGGGCGCGAGGGAGCGCTAGAAGGGCTCTACGGACGCCCGAAGGCCCGAGACCCGCATCCTGCGGTTTGAAGACTGCTTGAGACCGGGGGCGGGCCCGTGGTGCAGAGACCCGAGGCGGGTCTGACCTCTGGATCCATTTTTTCTTCGGCGTGCGTGATTGCCGCGGCGGGGTGGCGGCAAACCGACAGAGAGTGCGCGTTGAGCCGGTTCAAAGCCAGTGTGAAGAACTGCCGTGAGACATGGCGGGCAACCACAAGCTGATGATGCGCGGCTTGCCGTTCCGCGCGTCGCATGACGATGTGTTGGCCTTTTTTCAGTGCAACCAGCAGGACCCGTTGTTCAAGATCGTCGACATGCAGTTCGGAATGAACGCAGAGCAACGTCCGAACGGGGAGTGCATTGTCGAATTCGAGAACCACGTCGACATGGAAAAGGCGATGAGCTTCGATCGTCGCACCATGGACTCGCGCTACATCGAGCTGAAGCGCGTGCAAGCCCCAGCGCCCGTGCCAGTGGCTCAGAGTGGCGGCGGTGCGTACTCTCGCGACGAGGGCCGCGACCGCGACCGCGATCGTGACCGCGACCGCGACCGGAGGCGGAGCCGCAGCAGGGACCGGGATCGCAGGAGGAGCCGTAGCCGAGACCGCCGCAGGTGCTGCCCCACGGTCCCCTTGCAGGGCGCGGTAGTTGAGCCAGTGCTGAAGAGCACGCCGCCATGCCGGTAGACGCGATCTTGCATTTTGACGAGAGATGCCTCGGTGTGGGGGGGTGTAGGTCCCGAAGCAGGGACCGCGACAGGAAGCGCAGCGAGACCCCTCCGAGGCGCAAGCCGAGGAAAAAGAGCAACTGGGACGCGCCGCCCGACGCGGCGACCGCGGCTGCGGAGGGCACGGAGATCAACAACCCGCAGCTCACGTTCAAGGCGCGCCGCATCTACGTCGGCAACCTCCCGAACGCGGACCCGCCGCTCACAGACGTGTCGCTCCGCGAGTTCTTCGACCAGGCCATGCTGGCGGCCGGGCTCACGAACGGCGAGGGCTCGTGCGTGTCGGACGTGTGGATTTCGGCGGAGAAGCAGTTTGCATTCGTGGAGGTGCGCTCTATCGCCGAGGCCGCCAACGCGATGCAGCTCGACGGCATCACCCTCTTCGGGACGCCGCTGCGCATCAACCGCCCGCACGACTACGTGCCGCCCGGCGCGCTCTCGGACCCCGCCATGATGCACGCCGGGCCTGGCGGCATCCCCGGGGGCGCCACCAACCTCACGCAGCTCATGCAGCTCACCAAGAAGTCGCGGCGCCTCCACGTCGGCAACCTGCCGATCCAGGTGCCGCTCTCGCCCAACCAGCTCCGCACGTTCGTCGCGGGCGTCATGCAGCAGATGTGCCTCACCGTCAAGGTCCCGCGCCACCCCGCCGCCCCGCCACCCCGCTGCCCCGCGCCGCACGCGGGCCGGCTGTGCTGCGCGCGGCGCGGCGTCTCCGCGGCTGATTCCGCGCGCGGCCCGCGCAGCCTGGGGACCCTGTCATCGACTCGTTTGTCTCGACGGACGGGAAGTTTGGGTTCGTGGAGTTGCGCAGCATCCAGGAGGCGACCAACGCGCTCGCCATCTCAGGGGTGGAGCTCATGGGGCGGCCCATCCGCGTTGGGCGCCCCGCAGACTACGTGGTGCCAACCGAGGACACGATCCGGGTCTGCATGGGCACGGGCATCCTCGGCGTGCCGGGCGACGCGGGCGTCGAGCTGGGGGTGCTCGGCGCGCCGCCGATGGCGCCCGGCCCGCCCGAGCCCGACATGTCCAAAGCAACGCGCGTAGTCCTCATCAAGAACATGCTCTCAGAGGCCGAGCTGGGGGACGACAACGAGTGCAAGGAAATCGCCGAGGTGCACCGCGCCCCGCCCCGCCCCGCCGGCCCTCGCCCCAGGCCTCGCCTCGCTGACGGCCACGGCGCGCGCAGGACACGATCGAAAAGTGCAAGGAGGACTTTGGAAACGTGACCGGCATCGTCATTGTGCGGGCGGGCCGCGAGGGCGTGGCGCCGGAGCTCGTCGGCAAGTGCCTCGTCGAATTTGCGGACGTGGAGTCGGCGCGCAAGGCTGCGACGGGGCTGAACCGCGTCAAGTTCGACGACCGGACCGTCCAGACGGACTTCGCCGCAGAGGAGGAGATGCCGCGCCTCAAGGAGCTCTTCCCGGAGCAGCAGCAGCCGCAGTAGAGCGCGCGCGACCGCGCAGCCCTCGCCAGCGGGGGGCGCCGCGCCTGCCGCCGGGCTGAGCGCGCGGGCCCCTTCGCGGCGCTGCGGGCGGTGCCGCACTTGCGCCCTTGCCCTCCGTCCGCGCACCGGCGCTGTGGGTTACATCGTGGACCCGCGGGGCAAGCGATGACGCAGGCCAAGCGAGCGCTCTTCATTCACAGTCGCGGCCCGGCCGCCCACGCACCAGTGTCCGCAGAGATGGGGGGAGAGAGGTGGAGGGGGCGGAAAGTGCTCTACTTTCCGCCGAGTGCCACAGCCTGATTCTTCATCATGTTGAGCATGTTGAGAAACCCGTTGTTGCGACTCGGCGTGAGGCTCACCGCCAGGCCGGCCTCCTGAATAAACTCTGGGCTCACTGCCGCGATCACCTCTGGCGAGTTGCCAGACAGCCCTACCCACCCCACGCCGTCTCAGTGAGCTGCCTCGTCAGCGCGAGCCACCTCGCCGCTTCGCGCACCACAGACCGGAACGGCGTGCCACCGACCGTTGCAATGGCAGCAGTGCAGGTCGCATAAGTGCAGTTGGGTCACAGCGGGCTGGAGGACCGCGGACGAGGAGTGCTGCGAGGCCCTTGGTGAGCTGCGAGTCCGACTCTCCGGTGTATTGGACCTGAGAGGCGCGGCGTGTAATTCAGCTGCACTGCGGGTGGCATGAGTTTGGTTCTGCGCTGCTAGGAGTGTGGATGCATGGGAGGAAAAGCGAGTGGGGCGCGTGACCTTCCCCTCTGCGTCCAGGGTCGCGTGAACGTACACGGTTGACTGGCAGCCCTTGACCTGCTCCCCGCAACACGACCGAGTGAGACAGAGCGAAATGAAGGGATGCGTTTGGTGCGCGACGGTGTGGTGCATGCGTGGCGCTAGCTTCGGTGTGCTGCGCTGGGGGCGTGCGTGCGGTGCTCTGAGTCGTAAAGCGACCTTGTTCTCCTCGGTCTGAAGTTCCGTGTCCATTGTGCCCAGCTTGGCGGCATAGAAGAGGAGCTGCTGATAGCGCAACTTAGCATCAGGTACCATCGCGAACTGCCTTGTCATTTTCTCGAGTTCAGGTGTCAGGTCCAGCCCCGCGACCTCCCCAAGCATCGTCGGAGCGCTCCGAAGAGCGCTTCGCCTCGCACAAGCTCCAAGAAGAGGTGATGAGCTGCCAAAAAGTGCGGGAGAGCTGGCAGGAGGCAAGAAAGCTTCGGTTCCCGCCGCCAAAAGTAGCACAGCAGAGGCTGTGCGCGACGCACGGCGCCCAGAGGGCATCGAAAAGGAGGCCATCAAGAGTTTGTGTGCTCACACCGATCTTGATTTGATTTGAACTGATTGGGGGCCGAGCCCCCATCACAAGCAAGGACGCGCGATGCTTCCACGCATCCTTGCTATCCTGGCCCTCGCGTGCTGTGCGGGCGCGTTCTCTCCGCTGATCAGTGTACCGCTTTCGCGGATTTCTCATGCAGGCAAACCACCCAATCCGGCGCCGCCGCCCCGCCTTGTCCTGAATCTCAAACATACTTCACGCATGGTCGAGATCTGACGGCATCGCGATCCCGCGTGCAGCGACGTTATCCTCGCGAATCGCACGCTCACCCGTGCTGAGAGTCGCTCCTCTGCATCAGCGCCGGGCTTCGGTGCTGCAGCTCAAAGCCGCTGCGGATGTGAAGCCGCCTGCAGAGGCGCTCGAGAAGGCTAAGGGTGCGCTGCCAAACAGCAAGTTTGTTGAGTACGACGTTGCCAATATCGCACAAGTTCTTGAGAAGATCTGGGAGCATGTCGTCGAGATTATTCCCAAGAAGGGTGAGCAGCGGTTGCTCTATTTCCCGGAGACTGCTGTGCTCGGCAACAACGCTGTGGTGAACCGCCTGGTGGGACACATGGAGATCTGCCGCGACTGCTGCGATGACTTCGGCAACGTTGTGACGCTGACAGTCGTGCCGACCACGCCAACGACAATGCCGCTGTTCCTTCTCAAGAACGTCCAGTCTGCTGCATTTTCGGGGTGCCCCTTCCCTCCCGCCCCCATCGGCGCTCCCAGCCCGCGGGGCTCAGCCGGCCCTCGTGCGCACACAGGGAGGACGACGACTCGTGGGACGACGACGACTGGGGCGACGACTCGGACATCCTTGCCAAGTACGCGAATCTGCTCGGCGACGACGACGGTAAGGACTCAAAGGAGGAAGAGGAGTTCAAGAAGCTCACGGACGTTCCTAAGGACGACGAGGCGGTGACCAACATCATCCGCGACTGGGTGCGCGTGATCATCTCGGACATGGGCGTGTGCCCGTTCTCGCGCGATCCTGACCACGCAGGGCTCCCGGCGGGGCCAGTGCACTACCCGATCTCGCGGCAGACGACGGTGGAGGAGATGTATGCAGAGTACTGGAAGGAGGTCAACTTCCTCGTCTCGGCCCCAGAGAAGGAGTTCTCGACCACGCTGCACATCATGCCCAATTTCTGCATCTCCAACGTTGAGGCCTTCACCTCGTGGACCAACACGCTCTCCGCCCCGCTCGAGGCGCTCGGGATAGAGAAGTTCATCCAGCTCGTGTTCTTCCACCCGCAGTGGCTTTTCCGCGACGGAGAGGACCGCATGGGCGAGAGGGGCGCCGCCAACTTCGCGCGCCGCTCGCCCTTCCCGATGGTGAACATCCTCCGGACGCCCCAGGTGCGGCTCGCACAGCGCTCGATCCCGACCGGGCTCGTGTACCAGCAGAACGAGAAGACGATGATGGAGGTGCGCCGCTGCCCCCGACCCCTCCCGGCCCGACCGCGCGGGTTTCTCGCCGCGGGCGTTGATTGAACGTGCCTCTCCTCAGGTGGGTGCCGACAAGCTCCAGGAGATGCTGCTCGCGCGGAACTGGTCGGCGCTCGAGGACAAGAAGGTCGACCGGCGCTACAACAAGCTGGGCAAGATCGCGCAGATGCTCATGGAGAACGACGGCGAGCCACCCGACGAGGTGCATCCTGCCGCGAGCCCTGCCCCGCCACACCGCGCCCTCGCGCCACGTCCCGCGGCGTCCGCGCCTTCGTTTGCCTGGCGCCTGCGCCGAGCGCCCGCCAGCCGCGACGCGCGTGACGCACGCGCGGCGCGGGACAGGTGCGCAAGGCGCTGGAGGAGCAAGTGAAGGCGCTGGAGGCCGAGGGCAAGGGCGGCGCGCCGCCGAGCGCCGGAGCGCCGCCGGGCAAGGGGCCGCAGGGCAACATCGATTTCGAGCAGCAGACGCCCGACGATCAGGGGATGAAGTTTTAGAGGGCCGGCCCGGGGAGGGGAGAGAGGGGGGGGCGTGGGCCGGGCCTGCCGTACAAGGATGGGCCAAGGGCACTGTAGGCGATCGCAGCAACGCCATACATTGCTCGTATGTACTCACGCGGCACCGGAGCGGCGCCCGGCGGCTACTTATGGTAGGGGACGTTGTTGTTGATGCAGCACGCGCGGTACAGCTGCTCCCACAGCACCACGCGGCAGACCTGGTGGTTCATCACCATGCGGCCGAAAGAGATGGCGCGCCCGCGCGTCCGCGCGGCCTCCCGCACCGCTGGTGAGTGCCCGTTGGCTCCGCCGATCGCGAACGTCGCCACACGGTCCCCGCTGTCGGCGCAATCCTGTGGCATAGGCGACCGTGAGGTTGGCGTCGGCGCGTGCGCGCCGCACGGGGGGCAGGACCTGCAGGAACTTTGCAAACTCGAGCGAGTCAAGCTGGTCGCCGCGCTCATCCAGCACCACGAGCGGGCCCTCCCCCGCGCCGACGCGCGACAGGATGTCCTTGCCCTCCTCGTCGCGTTGCTCGTCGACAGTCCGCTTCGGCGGCCCCGGCGCGGGTTTCAACGTGAGCTCCTCCACCTGGATGCCGAAGCGCCGCACACGTTTTGCAAAGTCGCTGCACGCCTCCTCGGACCATTTCTCCTTCTGCCCCGCCTCCACGGCCATTTTCTCAGCAGCCGGTGCATGGGCATGCGCCCGATACGGGAGGGGCGAACCGTCTTGGAGACGTTGATGACACGAAAGTTGAGACCACTTCGGAGCCCAAGTGCACCTACAATGTGAACCCTGCCCCATCTCCCCCGGCCGATACCATCTGCTCCACTCAACCCTCGCCCCAGAGCAGCGGAACCCGCTGTTGTCACGGACAGAGCGCACGAGAAGGCGTCACATGCGTGAAATTGGTGCGCAGCCACCAGCAGGACACCTATCACGCTTTGCAGACTCACACGGGGATGCCGCATTCCGTCGTGTCTCGCGCCCCCGATCCGACCACTCGACCCTGAATTTTTGATCGCAGTCCACTGGAGTTCCCCGCCTTGATCCAGGGTGGAGGCAAAGCTCGAGATGGTAGGCTCTGCCAACTGTCCAGGCCGTCCGACACGTCTGCCCAGATCTCTGTGTGTTGTCATAGTACTGTGCGTGGCTGTCCCAGCCAGAATCCCAGCTGAGAGCGGCTGCCCAGGATCCACTGCTCCCGCTTTCAGCCCCAAGCAGTCGCTGGGCGGTGCGCAGTCCGCGCTGCAACTCCAGCTGCGCGGAGGGGCTCCAGCCAACTCGAAAAAGGTGGGTGACGGCAAGGAATCAGGACGACGGGGGGTATTGTCATCACCACCAGGGGTGAAGAGGTCGGGGAAAAGCAAGGGGCAGAAAAGGAAGCCGCAATGGTAAGTCCCCCTCGGCCCTGCATGACACAGATTCTGTGCGCTTTTGTGCCTGAGAGAGTCGGGTGTGCTGAAGTGTGACTGGCCGCGCAGGAAACGGGGGGAGAAACGACGCAAGGATAAACATGCGGCGTCAGGGGACAATGCACGAAAGCGTGCTCCTGGCAACAGTGCAGGGGACAGTGAAGAGCTCTTCGACGACGCCACAATCGGGGGCATTTCGGACGGAGATTCTGCGACAGCCCAGCCTTTTCCAGGGGAAGTTGGGGGCGGTCGGGCTATTGTGAGCCCGGAAGATGAGAACGGCGTGGCAGAGGGGGAAAAGGACCTCGAGGAGGAGGGGACTGAGGACGAGGACATGTCGTTCGACGGGGTGCATCTGTGCAAGAGATCAAGGGAAGGAAGCGTCATGACAGACGCAAAGGCTAGGGAGGTGCTCGAAAGCCTCGAAAAGGCTACAGAGGTGCGTGCGTCTGCCGGGAGCGCTTCGCGCGGCTTTGCGAGGCGCGAGTGTCACGCGTGCGTGGGGCACTGCGGCAGGACCTCCGCTCAGAGGCGGGAGAGTTTCTGCGCGCGTGGCATGCAGCGGGCAACATGAGCGACTGCACAGCAGCAGCGGACGGCGGGACTGCCGAGGAACCACTTTCGCCGGCAGAGCAACTTATGTCGGACTCGCTGGACGCTCACATGGCCTACGTCGCGCAGGAGAGCCAACCTCCCCGGGCGCTGTGCGCCGCGTACGACTGCCCTTGCCCAGGATCCACATGCGGGGGTGTTGAGGGCGCTCCGCCCGGGACAGTGCAGTGGGCCTGGGGCTGCCGCCCGCGCCGCGGCGCTCTCCGCCGTGCCGTTTGAGCCATTGAACCACAAGCCGTGCGCTGCAGATCCAGACATACATCGCGCTGAAGCTGAACGGCAAGTGGTTCAAAGGGCATCGCCTCGCGCACGAGCTGGCGTGCTCGCGCGAGAGGCTGCTCGACTGCTATCGCCGCGAGGCGCGCCGCGCCCGCCCGCTCCCCGCGGCGCCGCGGGCAGGCCGCGCCGGCGCGCTGGGCACCGCACCACGCTGCGCGCAGGGAGCTGAGCGGGCGCGGCGGCGCGGCGGCGCGGCGGCGCGGCGGCGCGGTCGCAGGGGGACGCCAAGATCAAGGAGGAGGTACACCAGGCGCTGGCTGCGGTCTCCGAGCAGGTGCGTGGCGGCGCCGCGCCGCCGGCCCCTGCGAGCGAGCGGCTTCACAAGAACAGCGTTTGTAAAGCGCCTGCTTCCGCTCTGTCCCGCGGCGCCACGGCGCGGCGCTGACACGCGGTGGGCGGCGGGCGGTGTGTAGGTGATGGCTGACGTGGCCGCCGGAGACACGTCGGCTCTGCGGGGTGTCGCGTCCAAGCCCAGGGCATCCACGCAGCTGGCGGTGGGCGGGGCGGCAGCAGCAGCAGCGCCTACGATGCTGAGCGGCGGAGACTCGGGCGGCGGTGCAAAGAGCGAGGCGGAGTTGTTGAGGCAGGATCGGGGCGGGGTGGTGAGAAAGGAAAGGACGGGGGATTTGGAGAGAGAGGAGGGCGGGGCGGAGGGGGGGGGGGGGGGGGGGGGGGGGGAGTACTGGCACAAACGCTTCTGGAACGCATTCAAGCTTCGTGAGGAGGTGCGGGCGGGGCGGATCACGCCAGATGCGGCGCAGGCCCGGGAGGTCGAGCGGGTCGCAGACTTTGAGAACCGCTGGATGGCCACCTTCGAACCCCAGGTTGAAGCTGCGCCCAAAGACTGTATGAGCCTGAACCCCCGAGACGCGCCCAATGCGCGTGACTGGGCGCACGCTGACTCCTCTGGCGGCGGTCCATCCTGACGCTCAGACCATGGAGGAGGCGGAAAACTTGGTCACCCGCATAGACGCGAAGCCGTGGATGAGGACTTAGACAGTAGGACGGCCGTCTATTGGTTCCTGGCGAAGATGATGTGCAGTGGATGAGATGGTGATGATGAAGTTATCGGCGGGAGTGGCCAAGATTCTGGGTCTGGACCCAGACTCTGTGGCAGCGACGGCATTCTGAACTTACATCGTTGTGGAAGTAGCTGACATAGATAGCGTACTAACCCGTGCAGAGTACACAAACAATATTTTTTCGGAGTACATTATTCTTAAGATCCCGGGTGAAAACTGAGTCGCGAGTAAAAGTGAGTATTGCCACAAAAGTGGAATGGGTGAGACACTACTTTTTGTTGCGAAGCTTGTTTGCCCGGTGAACGCCGATTTTTTTTGTGTCTCACCCACTCCCCGCACCTTTGGCGCCCATATCGTCGTCTGCTAGGTCTTCTTTTTTGGCCCCGAAAGAAGACACGCTTCAAATTGAGCACGGTTCGTTTCTTAATGATACAAAATCTCAGCACGATGGCGCGCGCAGGGCCCTGCGGGATCGATTTCGTCTCGTTGTGGCCTTGAATGAAACCGCCCTGCCGGCACGCGCTCCCGCGGCCGGCCCCATTCCGCGCCGGCGCGCGCGCGCGCTCACTCGCGAGGCGCGAGCGTGCGGGCAAGCGCCTCGAAGCGCGGGGACTGCTGTGCGATGTAAAGATGCGTCGCAGCCTGCCCTCGCACCGCTCAGAGGATGTGACTTATGTGTGCTAGTCATGACTTATGAACCGCCGCCCGGGCGCCCCGGCAGGCGGTCAGGGGCGCGTCGCGGCCGCCCGGGGCGCGCCCGGGGCGCGCCCGGGGCGGGGCGGGGCGGGGCGGGGCGAGCGCACCTGCAGCTCCTCGATTTTGGTGCGCTCGGTCTGGTCGATGGACACGCCGAAGGCCGTGCCCTCCGGCGAGAAGCGGAAGTACCTGACGTGTCCACTTAGTACGAGGGGAGGGACGAGACTTGTCCGGTTAGTACGGGG
>ENA-UOXV01005490-UOXV01005490.1-marine-metagenome-genome-assembly--contig:-NODE-5490-length-13860-cov-6.134227_pt1 | contig 13860 bp, 20 predicted proteins | sample MGYA00238165_ERZ766961 | MGnify/ENA primary metagenome ERZ766961 (study PRJEB28924, sample SAMN03173240) | marine metagenome | biome: Marine; feature: Water; material: Subsurface seawater | place: North... | reverse complement strand
CCGCGCGCGCCGCCGACGCGCTCGCGGGGGAGAGGGGGGGGTCAGCGGACCGGCGCGCCGTGCGCCGTGCTCTGGACGCGAACCGTGCCGTCTGCGCCGCACGAGGCGAAGAGGTTGCGCACGAGGGGCGAGGCCGACACACCGAGCACGGGCCCCGCGTGCGGCGGAAACGAGCGCGTGATCGGGCACCCGATCTGCGGCGGCGCGCGAGGCGCATGCGCGGCGAGCCTGAGCGCCTTCTCGCCGCCCTCTGTCGCACGCACCTGGCCGCCCCGCCACCACGCGTGTCGGCCGCGGCGCGCCCATGCTACCTCGAGGCCGCCGACTTGCACGTGCGCGGGGGGGGCGCGGCGCCGTCCAGTGGTCGCAAAAACCCATGTGCCGTAGCGACTCGCGAGCGATTTCAGCAGGCCAAGCGGCCACAGCGCGATGCGCGACACGCGGCGCGAGCACGGGGGGGGGAGAGGGGGGGCTGGCTAGGGGGGGGCCTTGTCAAAGATCTTGTAGAAGTTGAGGAAGCATTTGAAGACCCCGCCTGCCCAGCCCCCCCCCCCCCCCGCGCGCGCAACCACGCGTGAGTGCTGAGCAGCCACCACTCTGCGCTGCGCGAGAGCAGCAACGGGCAAGAGACCTGTCTCTGTGCCCACCACGAAGTCGCCGGTGCCCTGCCGCGCCGCGTCCGCGCCTATCTCCACCGCGCCCATCGCTGCTCGCTCCAGCGACAGGCACGTGATCCCGATAGGGCGGTCCCGCTGCGAGGAGTGAGCCTTGCCAAGACCGATCCTGGCGGCGCTGAGCTCCCCCGCGACCATCGAGTACGTCGCGAGGGGCCAGAGTTGGCCTGATCCGTCATCCGGATCGATGTGCAGTTTCCAAACCTGCACAGACGGCAGTATCGCACGAACGATTTGCTCAGCTGGAATATGACGCTGGGCATGTTTCAATCAACGGAGACGAGTATTCTCAGAGGGGCCCACCGCAACAACGCCGTCGGAGGACGCGGTTACAGCCTTAAAATCATTCTGGGCAGGCTCGTACGACCACTCGATCTGCGGCACCCAGAGAGCATTTCCTTTGTTTACATTTGCTATTCGAGGCGTGCAGAGTGAAGCACGATCTGTGTACAAATCACGGCAAGGGTGGCATGTGTCTGCCTGAGTGACCGCCTCTCGGTGCATACGCGAGTCGTGGATCACCCGAAGCCGCCTGCAAAGAGCGGGGTTTGATTGTCACACGCGAGGATCGTGCCCGGTTGACACCCGCGCATGAAGGAACCACTCACTTGTCTGCGGCGGCGGCGCCGAGGTTCCACACTGCCAGCTGCCCGTTGAAGGTCCCCGCCCCCAAGATCGCCGGGTGGGCTGGCGCGAGTGGAATGCCATGTCACGCGCAGGGCGTGGCCGGGTGCCACCAGCGCCCGGCGACGGAGGCGCGGCGGCCCGGGCGTGCGCCCGCAAGAGCGCCGGAGGCGGGGCGGGGCGGTACTCGGGTGGAACGCTGCGGCCATGACGCTCGCGTGAGTGTCCAGGAGCTCGTCAGGGACGTCGGCGCGCACGTACTGGCGCTGGAGGTTCCACACGGCGACGGCCGACGACGCCGTGTCGGTCCCGCTGATGCGCATGAAGCCGTACGCCACGGCGAGAAGCGACCCCGAGCAGTTCCACGCCACCGCGGCCGCCGCCTTGCCCCCGCGCGCCCACGCGCCGCCGTCCCACGACACGCTGGCGGAGCGGCGTGCCTCCCCGAACGTGTCGCCGTGCTCGTCCTCCCCCCTGCGCCCCGGCTGCGCGGGTGCAGCGTCCTCTGCCGCCGAGGGCCGGTGGCCATCTCCGCTGCCAACGCGCACGCGTTCGCGTCATGGCGCGCCGCCTCGCGCGGCGCACGCGCACCGCTGGCGGGCGTGGGACCTCTTGAGGCGGAGGTCGTGCAGCACCCGCGCGGGCTCGCCCGGCGCAGCGGCGGCGGTGACGAACGCCTGTGGGTCCGCACGGCAAATTGCAGAGGCAGGGACCACCGGTTAGCGACGGAAGGGGTCCTGGACGCCCCTTCATGCGGGATAGCACGCGGGGTCGTCGGTTGCACGGCACTGGGGAATGGATACTGTGGGCACCTGCAAGGCTTGCGCTGCTTGGCCTCCGTCCGCATTCTTCTTCAGCACGCGCTCCATCTCAGAAATGACTCCTGCGGAAATTGCGCAGGGCACAAGCAGACTCGCGTTCCACTCATCTGTCTCGAGGTGCCGTGGCGGGTTGGTCTGAGACTCGGCGTGCGCATACGAGCAGCTCTGCTCCTGCTTATGTCGATACTCTATCTGGACGCGCGCGGCCATTGCGACCGACAGTCAGCAAAAAAGATCCAGCAAAAGAAGAGACAGACAGACAGGGCACAAGCTTAAGAAAGGTCGGCGGACCTTGTCAGTCTGTGTTTCCGCAATGACGCCAGCGCCCCCGCTTCCCCCGCCCATTGGCTCGTCGCTGAAAGGCTCTATCGCAGCTGCCATTGCATAACCACAATCAATGACCGGGACACGTGTTTCTGGCGAGATGTAGTCAGAGTTAGAAATGCATGACGGAGGGCGCTGCAGCGCACTCGAGACAACTTCTTCACCGGATAAGCTTCAGAGCACGAATGGCATGGGCAAGATATCACCGATATCACCGTGCCAATCGCCGAGTACATCATACATGGGCTTGCCCGTAGATGGATCGCGCAGGAGACTTTGCGACATCCGCCGCGTGAAGCTTGTGACCTGGCTCCGTCTGCTCCCACAACGAGTTTCGCGGGATTGTGAGAAAATAATTTCCTAAATCTCATCAAAATTCGAAATTGATAATCCGAAATGGATCGCATTTCAGGTGAAGTTCGAAACGTACACGCCTCAAGTGAGGTGGTGTCCCGGACGGACGGCATCCCTGGTGCCACGATACAGGAAAGCGGGATCAGCAGTTGCTCGATAGGCTGTAGCAGAGATCATTGTCTGCGGACAGCGGCTACAGCGCGGCCGAAAACTTGTGATTGGATTTCTGTGGCTTGCGCGTTGCCACTTTCTAGGAAACAATGCTGGGAATAGGGAGATTACTTGCCGCTGTCCTGCCTGCTTCGAAGCGCGCCGCCATGAAAATTGGAGCCGAGGCGCCAATGTCCCTTAAGGCAAGCGTCGACTCGCCTCGAACGGTATTTAGCGAGGCTGGCTGCAACGCAACGGGTCGCTGGATTTGCGTGGCACCGCTTGAAAATCGACCTGCCGGATGTGCGCAGGTGGAGCAAACAGGTCTCCTCTCGTTTCTTTCGGGGAATTCCTTGTTTTCAGAAGGTCCTGTCGCAACGCGTGCCCGGATCTGTGCCCCCACACGTTTCAGCTGCATGATTCCAGCAGCAGACAGCTGATCACTGTGCTCTGTTCTGCAGGCGTTTGCTTTGCAGAGAGCGCAGCCTACATTTGTGCTGCACTTGCTGGAGCAGCAGTGGTGGGTCTTGCGCTGCAGTTGCTCCGGGCAAAATGGGTCAGCAAGAACGTGGCCACTGGCGCGGAACCGAAGGGGAAAAGGTCCAAAAAGCGCGATTCGTGCGCGTTTTCACTCGTTGGGCAGGGAAAGAACCGGGAGATTGTCGAGCTGTGTTCAGGCTGCGTGGAGACCAACCGGCTACTCCGCCAGATCGCACGCGATGCCGGGATGGAGTACGATTGCTACGAGCCTTGCACCCTTTGCAAAGACCGTGTGAGCCGCCTAAAGAGCTTGGGCGAGCTCGGGTCGCCCGCTCCGAGGGCGCGCATCCCTTTCGCGGAGCGCAATTGACACAAGATGCCAAGCAGCTTTGCTAAGCTGGATGGTCATTGGTCGTGGTACCAATGACACATGCGTGCACGAAGGCCAAATCAACTCTGACACAATTACAAAAGTATTTACAATGAACCATATCGCATGATAACACGATTACAAGCTAGGCCACCAAGTCACCCCACAAGTTTGCCCCCTCAAAGTACTTCGGAAACTTTTTGCGCGGTGCCACGACGATGTGGCCGTCGTCGCATCGCTTGGTTTCCTCTTGGGAGTGACCCATATTGCCATGGTCCCAGCTGTGAGGCCCAACCTTCTTTCCTGCCAGAGGATCATCAAGTCCTTGTCTATTCCATTGAAGGTCTGGGCTTGCGCGGTGTCCTGCTGAATTGCCGTCCGCAGCTGTACAGTGGACTGCGGTAATCTGCAGCACAGCATTAGCCCCCCACGTTCAAATCACAGTGACCACGGAGCCAGACAACGCAGGGCCACAATGGTTTAAAGCCCAGAGGCGACCGCACCGTGTTGGTGCCATCGATGCCTGCCATCTTAGGATCATGCCACGCCTTATCGACAAGCACATTATCGTAGCCCGGGCGGCCGATCTGCCGCAGAAACAATCATGGAATTCACCGGCAGCAGCGCCCGCTACTGCACAACCAAACATGCAAGAGGAGAGGGGCCTGATGGCGAGGCAGGAAGTGTACCACAAATTTCGGCATGCTGTCCCAATTAATTGCACCACGGCTGTAGAAGAAGAAATCTTGGGCGTCGCCTTGAAATCTCTTCCCCCTGGCTTGCAGCTTCGTCACTTCGTCGTCTGATTCAACTCGATGGTCCTCCGCTCTCACATCTACGTTCCAGCGGTGCCCGAAGACAAGAACACCGTTGAGCTTGCCTTGACGGACAAGAAGACTGTACAGACGTTTGATCTGTGAAAAGGAGGTGCGCGCAGATCAGAAGATAGAAAGCTGTTCATCGATGGTATTCCGGCACATGACTCGACGCTTACGTGCACCTGAGAGCATTTCAGCAGCAACGGCTTGCTACTGCCAGACAAATCTGAATTCAAACCTCTAGCAGTGTCTCGACGAGGGAACTTGTAAAAAGAATATCACCGTTCGTATACCTGCGAGCAATACAAAGCTTCAAAGTTATGGCATGCGGCTTGTGGTCCAAGGCTGGACATTGGGCCGCCACTCATGCGCATAGCTCGAAAGCCGAACAATGGGAGCGCACCCGTCAAACACAAAACGATTTTTGTCGGGGCAGCCGTCATTTTGCGCCACGTAATCGTAAAAGAAATGAAGAAACGGGGTCCCATGGGGATTTTTCTTCATTGCTTGTACGACTCGAAGACCAGCTGCTTCAGACTTTTCTACCCATTCCTTGATGTCTGTGAAAACCCAACCTGTGGGCATCGGGTGCTTCGATCAATTCGCTGAGCATGACCAACCACAACAACCAGCAACAAACACTACGCACGACATGCGAGTTGCACTTATTGCTGTGTGACATGCGCGCGATCTGTTGGAATGGGGCTGCCACGACCTCGAACAATTCCAGTACACTGCAAGCGTTTCAAAGAACTTATCATGTTTTCTTGAGCCGCTCGCTTGCGCGGCTCGCTCGCAGCTTTCTGCACCACCAAACAACAAGGTTGAGATTTTTTGGTGGCATATGCAGCCGGAATCAGCGCGCATGGTCCAAGAGAGAAAGCAGAATTCGACGCAGACAAACGGAGGTTCGGGCAGGGTTCGACAAATGTCGTCATGATGTTCACAAGAACACAGACGTTTGGCTGCTTATCTCCAACGCATCTGCGCGATACAGATGCGTGTATTCAGAGGTCATGCGCAGAAGACACTTACAATGGCGGAAAGAGAGGCCGCGTGATGCAAAATGCAGGAAATAACTGCGCTTCGATGCTGCTGCATCAAGGAAACGCGGACCTCTCTTGCCGTGCCTTGATTTCCGCCCTTAACCCCGACCCACGGCAAGGAAGATGATCAACATTCTGCAGGTCAGAACTCTCCGAAATGCCGCACTTCCCCTCCTCCTGCGAGAATGGCTTGCACCACGCAGAAGCGATGCTGGCATCGCCATTTGTTGGAAGTGCCGCTCGTAGCAGCTGTGTCAAAGTACCGTTCCTATGAGTTGCTTCCGCTTGTTGCTCACGCTTTACCTGCATGCGTGTACCATATTCCGATCAGGCTCCATACAGGCAGAGCTTGCGGTCGTACATGCATGATCTCAGGAGCGCTGGGATGAGGAAGGGACAGGACCATTTGCAGCGCTGTCTTTTCCTTATCCTGCTGCTCGTTCTTTCCCTGCTCCTGCTCTGCTTGGGCCTGTTGTACCTCACTCTTGATGCCCGCAATTGGTCCCTTTTCGCTCAACAACTTCTCGCTGACATCCTGAGGGATGATATCTCCAGTCAGGACACATCCATCAAACTTCAGTGTAGAGGCGTGGTGCATTACAGGAATGACAATTTGAGTTCGAAATGCATGCCTTCAAGATCGCGCGCAGTTGTGCACCCTCGTTCGAAACGCTTTGCGTCGTCCCAAGAGGAGCAGTCTGGCTGGTCGCTGGTACATCTGGAACCACTGGAACTAGCGGTGCAGGTGGTGTCCCTTCTATCGGCGACGAGGATGCCTCACTGAACGGATCCAGGAAGCCTCTGTAGGACCGTATGTATCGAAGGTTGCTGCTGCCACCACGACTTAGAAGCACCACAATATTGACTAAGCTGAATACCACCGTAAGCAATATTAGTACTCGTGCACGGCACATTGTCCAGGCGGGTCCCTGAGAGGCCCCATGCAGCACCATCCTGCCCGCGCCCGATGACACGGGATTATACGCGAGGTTTGATCCAGCTCAGGCTCGAAACCTGTGGGTTGATAACTCTCGCGAAAATGATTTTCGCGAGAGCGATTTTCGCCTGCTGCTCAACCAGCCGGCGAGGACCCAGGTTCTCGGCTTTACATAACGTTTACATCTGCTAATCTGGCCCGCAAATCACACCATTTCCTATTTTCCCCGGCACCAGCCAGCCTGTCCAGCTTCAGAGCTCAGACAATGGTCGCCGAGTCTCATTTGCCAATTGCCGATGCCTCAGTTCGCATAGCACTCACGCTAGGCGACGCCGCAGCTCCGGCGCATATGTTTTGCAAGCCTCCTGTTTGCACCAGCTGCCGCAAGCGAGGCCCGGTCACCCAGTGCGCTGCAATGGGCAAGACGGGGCCTGGCCGGGTGGCTCGGGTGCTGCGCATAATCAGGTCACAGGGCGGGCGGCCCACTTTGCCCACGTATTGATATCCGCCATATTCATGCTGTATTGTATGCGCTTGTTGTCCGTAATGCTCTTCGACGGGTCCTCGAAATCTGGGAAACAGTGGGCTCAGTAGTCGCACGTAGACTATGCAGGGCAGTGCTGTCGGTTCACTGGGGCACTGCGACGCGCACGCACCACAGCCAGCGTCCGAGTGAAAGTAGTAGTTGCGCTGATCAGACCCAGGCTCCTTGACGAAAGCAGCAGTCTCGATTTTTAGCACGCCCTTCTTGTCGACTGTTATGTGTGCACCATGCAGAGGAACCTAGTCCGTTCCAGGGCCACCGTCAGGGCCCAGATCGGCGAAAGCCCTAAGTACAATACCCTGGGTAGAGAAAGAAGCACTCACGAATCCCTGGGCTTTCAGCGCTTGAGAAGAGGTGTAGTAGAACAGACGCATTTCATACACAGCGCACCAGCGCTTCTGGTACTGTGTGTTGTCCAAACCTGCATGATGATCAGTCAGAAGGAGGGGGGGCCTACACGTCTGTAACAGCCCAAGGCTAGATAAACTCCAAGCTGTGCCACATATGGACCAGGTTACACGCAGGACGGCAGTGAGAACGGCCCCAGGGAGCGCGGAAAAAGGCTTCGCCGAAGTGCACAGCGCACGGGCAGCTGCTTGGCGCGTGCAGGCAGTAGTGCGAATAAGGATAGCGCCGCACCTCGCTTCTGTAGATGCCCGCATTTTTCTTTTGCGAGGAGACGGATATCCTTGGCCGGTCGCTGCTCAACGTGGAGGGCTCACCGGTCAGCGGCCTGCATTCGCCACATACCGGTCGCCGCTCTTCCCTGAGGCAGAAAGAGGCGACCCGCAGAACCAGAGGAGTTGGGTGCGCGAATCGCTGAGGTTCGAAACATACATCAATCTCGCGCGATTGTGCCTGCCCCATCCCGAAGCCGCGCTGCTCCTCTCGAAGAGGGGAGACTTCTCGAGGTTGTCCGAAATCTCGGGGTTCCCAGCAGTCACATTTCATATGGACGCAGACAAACTGCGTCGCTGTAGTAACACGAGTGGGTGGGGTAGCCGGGCGATGTGGCTTCCGTGAAAATCTGCCCCCCCCCCCCCCTTCCGTGCACCAACACTGGCTATAGGCGCGGTAGATATGGGGAGTCAGGCTTCCAAGGATGGCACTGTGGCCGAGGAGCCATTCGAGCGCACCAGCGCGCACGTTTTCAAGGAGTTGGAAGGCGACGTGGTGCGTGCCGTTGAGGTAGTTGCCTCGCATGTGTCCCCACATTGCTGTCCGCAAACGGCGTTACTGTCTGACCATTGCGATGCGCGCATCGTGTCTGTTTTTCTCGCACTTACCGAAGCCATATAGCATCTGCATTCCCCTAACATGCTTGCCGTCGCCGCAGGTCATCCAAACACAAGCTCTCGATCTTTTGGACTTCATTGTGCACGACCCGGTCGTCAAAGCGCGCCAAGAGGTCGTTCATGCCATGCACGTATGCATGTATGCATTGCCACTAGTCGAGCCGCATAAGTCTTGACCAAGTCGTCCCGGAACTGTTAGGCAACAGTTGTGCAGTGCAAAAAGTCGCTAAAAGCGTAGTCGCCGGGTCTCCAGGAGCTGGAGGAGGACAAAGCTGAGCTTTTGTATCTCTACTGGCAAGGAAAGGAGCAAGGCTATATCACTTACGTGGGGCCATCGTCACCGATGGCTGGTCGAGATGACGAGGCGAGTGACCATGATGAGGGAGTCGACAGAGTAAATCTTCCCAGCAGCCCGAGGTAACAGTTCTCTCTATTACACTGTTGACTGTGACTGCCTTTTATATTGCGCCCGTGCCCAGACAAAATGCTGGCCTTTTCTAGGCTGAACACAGGCGCTCCGCCAGCGGCAGACCAGGCAGCCCGGAGCTCTTGGGGCAAAACAGCCCGAGTGATGGGGCCCCAAGAAGTCATGGAACACAGGTACGGCAGCGCTCAGGTGTTGGGGAATCTGCGCACTATGAGTGCTACGGCGTCGACGCTGAGAGCACTGTTGGCAAGGATCTGCCTGTCGTGCAGGACCAGCTGTACGCCCCAAGCAGGCTTGTGCGGATGCAATAGCGTGCCTGACCGATGGCTGAGTGGCATCCCAGAACTGAAGCGCCCAAACTGTGTGCTTTCGCAGGCCCTTTCCAGCGCCATGTTTTCCTGATGACCGGTGACATGCTACGCCGCACCAACTTTCAATGAGAGTACGCCATTTGAGTAGTTTCAGGAGTGGGGAACGCTGCCGAACCATCAATGTTTTCGCGATACCGTGTGTAAATAGATCAAGACGTGAAAGCATCGGTGCCGTTCCGCTGAGGATGTCAGGGTTGACGTGTGCCCCCGAGATGGCCAACGCATGTTTCTTGTCGGCAAAGGCGCAGTGACGATTACCAACAGGCAAACTTTAATCAGCACTCGCCCACGCTCGCAGCTACACACGCATGGAAACTCGTGGTGAACGCGACGCGTTTAGAGAACGATGTCAAGCGGAGTGTCCTCGATTATCCCCGCGAGAGTCTTCATGAACATGGCAGCATCAGCACCGTAGATGTGGCGGTGATCGCAGGTGATGGTGAGCTCCATCTGCTTGACCTCGGTCGGCGCGCCATTGCGCATCACGACAGTCGGGAGTGAGGCGGCGACTGCCAGGATGGAGCCGAGGCCCGGGGTGAGAAGGGAGCCGAACGAGGACACGCCCATCATGCCCAGGTTCGAGACCATGAAGGTGCCCGAGTTGTACTCAGCCGGAGCGAGAGTGCCGGCCTTGGCCTTGCCCACGAGCTCGCGCCACTCGTTAGAGAGCGTGACGATGTCAGCCTCGTTCGTGTTCTGGAGCACCGGGGTGATCAAGCCACCCTCGATCGCCACGGCGTTCGCGATGTTGATGTCCTTGTGGAACACCATGCTCTTGGTCGCCGGGTCGTAGTGGGCGTTCATGATCGGGTGCTGCTCGACAGCCAGCGCGACGGCCTTGGAGAGGAGTGCCGACACGGTGACGCCCTTGGGCTTCAGCGCGGCGTAGAGCTCGTCAAACTTGGTGGTCTCGACCTTGCGTGAGACCTGGAACGACGGGATCGTGAGGGTCGCGTCCATGTTGTTGGCCACGGCCACCTGCATGCCCGTGAGCGGAACCGGGCCGTCCGGCAGCACGGGGATCTCGCGGGTCGAGCCGCCGCCGGCGCGCTTCTGGGCCTTGCCCGCCGGGGCCTTGCCCGCGGCGGCGAGGACGTCGGCCTCGGTGATGCGGCCGAAGGTGCCAGTGCCCTTGAGGCTCTCGAGCTTGAGGTTGTTCTTCTTGGCCAGCTTCTTCGCCTCAGGGGTGGCCATGATCGTCCCAGCGGGGACGTTGGCCGGGCGCACAGGGCCGGCGGACTTCTTGGGCGCGTCGCCCTTGGCGGCGCCACCCTTGAAGTTCTCCACGTCTGAGGAGGTGATGCGGCCACCGGGTCCGGTGCCGGCAACCTGCGAGATTTCGATCCCCTTCTCCAGGGCCAGGGCCTTAGCGAGCGGCGAAGCAACAACCTTATCGCCCTTGGGCGCGCCGCCAGCCGGCTTGGGCGCGGCGGGGGCGGCCGCAGGAGCTGCGGCGGCAGGGGCCGCGGCTGGGGCGCCGACAGCAGCAGCAACCGGGGCAGCAGCAGACACGACGACCTTGTCGATGTCGGCGGCGTTCTCGACGAGGAGCGCCACGGGGGCGCCGACCGGAGCGGCCTCGCCCTCCTGGGTGAGGATTTTGGCGATGAAGCCCTCTTCGAACGCCTCGACGTCCATGTCGGCCTTGTCGGACTCGACAACCATCATAACGTCGCCCGACTCGACCTTGTCACCCACCGACTTGGTCCACTGCACGATCTTGCCCTCCTTCATGGTCGACGAGAGCGCCGGCATGAGGACGGGAGTGGTCGGCGGGCCCTCGACAGCCGGGGCTGCGGCGGCGGGCGCAGCCGCAGCCGGGGCCTCGGCGGCAGCGGCGCCAGGCGCTGAGTGCTTGCCAACGTCCGCAGCATCCGCAACGAGCACAGCGACAGCAGAGCCGACAACCGCCGACTCACCCTCAGGAACAATGATGGCGGAGAGGTAGCCCTCCTCGAACGCCTGCACCCATAAGCATCGCGGTCAGGGTCGGTATGCGGAGCTGCAACTTGCTGCAACAGACGCAACGCTGAGCCTTTCAAGCCATCTCCTCACCAACCACACAGAGATCGCAACGCTATAGTCTAGGCCCGCGTCCATGCAAGTGGGGTTTTGAGGACACCCGGTTTCCACGCTCGGGCCCCGAGCGATTTTAGGCGGAGTCGACTACTGAGCCCCGGAGCTCCGAGCCCCAGGGCTCATTGGTCTGACGGGTGCCCCATGCAGAACCCCACTCCACTGCAGTACTGCACGCAGAGACGCAGAGACGCACTGCGAAAGCACAGCTGGATTTCCTGTGATCTGCACGGTAAGCGGTGCATTGGTTGGTTGAGCGCACCTCAACGTCCATGTCGGCCTTGTCAGACTCGACAACCATGAGAACGTCACCCGCGTCGACCTTCTCGCCAACCTGCAAGGCTATTTCGCCTCAGAAACAACTTATTGGCCACCTTGTTTGATGCTAACGGTATCCACACCATGTACTGTCCCGAACAGGGGCAGCGTAGCAGGCTGTCGCTTCACAGGCCTGCGCAGTCGCACCCCACCGCGCCCCGGAAAAGATTGCGTGGTCTCCTTCCCACGTTTCCCGCATGAGGCAGCTATACTGGCACGGGTAGTGGCTCGACAATCCCAGACTGTGACAAAAAGCGCACCGTTCTACCACCCAAGTCCGGTGACGGGGGTTGGGGAGACGCACCGACTTGGTCCACTGCACAATCTTGCCCTCCTTCATCGTAGAAGAAAGAGCAGGCATAGCGACCTCGCTCTGGTCAACCATGTTCACACGAAGCGACGGCACGCCACGAGCGATGGGGGGCGCGCCCCAGGTCTTGGCCACGGCGGTGCGATGCGAAACTGCAGCTCCCGGGGTGCGGAGCGAGGGCAGGAAGCCAAAGCCGGGCGCGAACGCAGCGCTGGACGCAACCATGGCGGCCGCCATCAGCGGGGTGAGGAGCCGCATTGTACTGAGGATTTCTCTGCTTCCGCGAGTTGGGCGGAGAGCGGGATGCAGGAGGGAAACTTCGTGTCCCCCGACCCTGAACCGGAGCCTGTCCTAGCAGATTCTCTGGGAGGCCAATCGCTGTTTAAGAGTACTCTGGTCCAAAATCCCAAAAATCTCTTCGGTATCCTCACCGGATGCGATCTGTCCACTTTGGGATCGCGGCGCAATTAACTTTTGAATGGCAGGTCTAACGAGGGGGAAACCGGAGATGCCGTCGGCAATGCGATGGGGCATTTCCGCCCGCGCCCGCGTTCTACGGCAAGTGTCATTCGTCCTCTTTTGCCACGTTACGTGCTGCTCTGGAGGATCCTCTGCATATACGCTTTTTGGAGATGTGGCAGATGAGCTAGATGACGGCGCAATCGTCGAGGTTGGGAGCGATCGCGGCGAAGGCAGCACAGGATTCCTGTCAGCACTTGCCAACCGGTTTTGCTCGCGCCGGACTCAACAGATGAGTGTGTTTCCGCTGTGCCTCCGGCCAAGGGTGGATGTGTCGAGGCGCTGACACCTGCCCCCCTGAGCAGGACAGGGCGTGAGTTCTTCACCGTCGATTTTTCGTCGGAGGGCTTCACAAACGCGAGGGCGGTGTGTGGAGCATGTGCCCACCAAGGACGAGGAGAAATATTTCTCAAGGGTGATTTTGCAGGGAAATCTCGGTCCGGGACAATTGCGGCAGCGTACTTGGACAACTACGACTGGACGTTCCCGTGGACAACCCAGATGAGGATGCGACCTGACCCCGAGCTTTGTGCTGACTCGATTGCCCTTGGCCCCCATATTGAGCAGAGCGTCCACGTGCCCGGAGGCCTAAGCATGCTGCGGGGCGGCAGGTACAAACAGCAGCAGCGTATCGACTACACCGCCGAGGGCCTGGTGCTTTCCAACGAGCAGTCCCGCGAGACGCATCTCCTGCAGGCGCAGGCCGTAGAGGCTCGCTGCTCAGAGCAGTGCTATATTCTATTTGACGATACTTGGCCGATGAACCCTGCGTCGGGGCGCTATGACGGTAAAGGGGGTGGCGCTGTTGATTGGCTGCTGTCGAGAGGCTTCGAGCTGGTGGAGCAGAGCGACCCAGACAGGGCAAGCCACCTTGGTTTTGTGCTTGTGCGGAGGCTCCCGCGCGAGCAGCGCCAGATATGCGATGTCTCGCAGGAAGAAAGGGGGGTCGGTGACAAGGGGGCAGGCGGCTTAGTGCAAGTTTCGTTCCTCGCACCTGCACAAGGGGTGGGGCAGCCCCACTTGGCATCGCGACGGCTCACAAGCATGCGGCAGCACCCTGCCTCGGGCCCAAGTCCTCTCTCAGATCTGAGCATCTGAATTGCTACGCAGGAGTCTGTGAAGGCCGGTGTGCTGTTGCTCGAGGTTGCGGTCAGGGGGCTTGATGAAGGCACGCACTCGCTAGTGTTTTTCCTTGAGGGGGTCGAGCTACTGCGCGCCACACGCTTCGACGATGCACCGACCGAATGCGTGGCGCACACACTCCTGACGGGTAAAGAGGCGCACTCGAGCAAGACCGGGGCGGCGCTGGCGACGAGTTCGGACTGCGCGGCAGGAGAGGAGACGGTTCGGCGCGTGGGGGTACGAATCAGAGTCGCGCCGGGCGAGGCGTCCTTTGGGGTGC
>ENA-UOXV01005487-UOXV01005487.1-marine-metagenome-genome-assembly--contig:-NODE-5487-length-13863-cov-5.339948_pt1 | contig 13863 bp, 10 predicted proteins | sample MGYA00238165_ERZ766961 | MGnify/ENA primary metagenome ERZ766961 (study PRJEB28924, sample SAMN03173240) | marine metagenome | biome: Marine; feature: Water; material: Subsurface seawater | place: North... | reverse complement strand
ATGCTCTAGTATTAATGTCTCCTAGGCCATAAAATGAATAGGGTGACTCGGTGGTTGTTTGACCAAATGAGGCCAGCCCAGAAATCATTAAACAGAAAACTAATAGCTTACTTAACTTCATTAATTTTCAATATGTAGTATAATCCTTCAAGGGTTAGATTCGGGCGTGCAAAAATGCGGTATTTAAACTGCTTAACAAAACGTTGATGGTCGCCGCCAGTAAATACAATTGTTAAAGATTCATATAGTGAAGAATATCGATTTATAGTTCCTTCAATTTCGAAGATAATTCCGTTCAAGACACCACTTACTATTGATTCTTCTGTGTTAGTTCCTGTAACACCGACTACATTCTTTGGGTCAACAAGTGGAAGCCTTCCTGTATTTTGGTTTAAGCTATTAAATCTCATTTGAACTCCTGGTGAAATTGCACCACCCAGATATTCGGCATTTTTTGAGATAAAATCGTATTTAATGCATGTTCCCATATCAATGACTAAAACATCTTTTTCGGGAAATAACGCAGATGCCCCGACGGCATTTGCCAACCTGTCATCTCCCAATGTTTCTGGAGTTTTGTAGCCATTAACGATGGGCAAGGTGGTTTTAGCATTCAAGGAAATAACATTGAATTTTTCATTCAATAGCGCTTCTATTTGGTTGCTATTTGCTAATACTGAACTAACTATACATGGAGTATTAGAATCAAGATCAATTAAATAAGCTTCAATTGATTCAATATTAGATTCTAGATCATACTTTTTTATTGAATGGAGTCCTTTTTGGTTAAAAAGGGCTAATTTGATTCGTGTGTTTCCAAGGTCGGCGACCAAATACATAGGGCAAAAAGGCTGCAAATATATGAATATTAAGTGTTTGCGAAGGGCCTTAGATAATTGCAATTGATGTTATTTTCAGAATAAAAATTTATCTACATTTGCCGCCGCAATAAGCACGGTGCCTTAGCTCAGTTGGTAGAGCACAGGACTGAAAATCCTGGTGTCCCTGGTTCGATTCCTGGAGGCACCACCACTAAAACCCTGATAAACGAAAAGTTTATTGGGGTTTTTTGTTTTTAACCAATCATACTAGAATAGAAAACACTTTTATATAAGCTGGTTCGCCCCGATGGTTATCGGGGCCTGGAGGCACCACCACTAAAACCCTGATAAACGAAAAGTTTATTGGGGTTTTTTTATGGCTTAAAATTTTTATTAAGCACTCTTTTATTGTGTTAAATAGAGTTCAAATATAAGTCCTTATTCATTTTACAAATTATTATTAATAAGCATTTATATAATTAAAACTTAATAAATAAAAGTCCTTTTAATGTCGAACTAGGTTTTTCGAATGACAACCCTTACTGTTGATTTGCGCCTTCAAATTGTAAAACAATAGTTATGAAAAATTTTGTAGAAAGGTATTGGGTAACCATTTTAGGGTTTTTGTTTTTGTTCGGATCATTCTTGGCTCTTTTCGAGTTGGCAATTGATAGAGGATGGCTTCAACCAGCTGGAAGGGCCGCTATTGGCTTGGTATCAGGGACCACTATCGCCTATGTTTCCTATTTGTTGTTTCGAAAAAAATCGAAAACAATCTCAGAATTGGTAGCTGGACTTAGTGCTGGTTTGTTTTTTATAACGATTGCCTATGCTAGCTTTTCAAAGGATATAATGTGGTCGGCAAATATTCTTCTCATATCTATGATGGCTTTATGCACTTTAATAATGCTCATTGGGTATAAGCTCAATATGCGAATATTGGTAATAATTAGTGTATTAGCGGGTTTATTTACGCCACTGATAATTAAAGCCACTCCAGAACAAGTAAATGTTCTTTTTATATATGTCCTTATTATTAATGTATTGTCGTTGACTTTAAGTGTTTTAAAAAACTGGACCGAATTACGTTTAGTTTCATTTCTTACTACATCAGCCATTTTTATTTCGTATTATTTTTATTTCGATCCTGAATCTTGGGGAAGACCCTTTTTCTATGTGAGTTCTTTATTTGTGATATACATGGTAGGTTTATTTGCCACTTCCAAGATTGAAAACAATCAGTTTAGTGGCGTCAATTTATACCTAAGTATTCTAAATGCGATTCATTATGTTTTCTGGTCGATTTTTATTCTTTCAAATTTTTCTGTTTCTTACGCTCTCCCTTCTTTAATTGTATCTGTTTCTTTTTTAGCTGGAGGATTTTTGGTCTATCGATCCAATCCAAAAGAGGTAATACCTTCTTTGGTATATTTCATTTTAGGGTTGTTTGTTTTAGCAATATCTGGGCAAGATTTTAGTCAACTGTTTTCAAGTGCGGGAATGCCTTTTGTGATCAACTGTGGCCTTTGGTTAGTTATTAGTTTGGTAATATTTGCAGTAGGGAATAAGCTTAAAATACCCCATGTCAAATTTGTTGGACTAGGTGCTTGGGTTTTCGTTTTGGTTTATTGGTATAGTGTGGCTTGGGAAGTTGAGTGGTTACCTTGGTTTGGCGTGAAGTACATTCCTTTTCTTAACGCAGGTGCTATTTTGTGGATGGCATTAGCGACTTCGGGCTTTGTTTTAGCAAAACAAGCAAAGTCGTTTACAGATTTACCTGTTGAGCACAAAGAAAGTCTTTCATTGGCACTTGCCGTATTATCTCATATTGTGGTCGGAGGCTTATTAACGATTCAAATTGAGAATTTATGGGATGCTTATGCAATTACTTCTTTTAAATCTGGAATTGCAATATCAACTTCATGGTTTTTATATGCTCTTGGTTTATTTATCTGGGGAAAACATGAAAGGTCTAAGCTGTTTCTTTGGTTTGGTGGATTAGTACTAGTCCTGTCATCAATAAAAATGTGGGTTTTCGATTTGCCAGGAGAAGATGGAATTTACAAAGTATTATTCCTCTTCATATCTGGCGGGGTTATCTTACTCATTGGATTTATTCATCGCAAATGGATCGATATTGAGGAAGTTGAGTTAAATAATTCTAACGTTTTAAAATCTGATCAAAATGATATTGCTTAATTCTATTTCTCGACTCCAGTTTACTAGAGTCTTGGGATTAATACTCGTAGCTGGAATAGTTTTGTGTTTTATAATTACAGAACCTATAGCTCAGCAAAATGATTATCATGGATTTTCGAATGACCATGTCAAATTTCAGTTAGAGAATTTCTGGAATGTAATTTCCAATTTGCCTTTTATTTTTTTGGGCATCGGTGGATTGATATGGTGGTCAAAACTTATACGGTTTTTTAAAAAGAATAATTTAGACCTCACCAAAAGATGGTTGTGTCTGGAGCCTCTATTTTTTATTGGTATTTTGGCAATTGGACTTGGGTCTACGTATTATCACATTAATCCAACACTTTCAACTTTGTTTTGGGATCGTTTACCCATGGCTTTAGTCTTTTCAACTCTTTTTGTAATCATCATTCGGGATTTTGTGTCTTACGAGTTAAGTTCCAAACTCAAAACCCCAATTATTGTTTCCTCCCTTTTAAGTGTTGTATACTGGATAGTTAGTGAGCATTTTGGAAGGGGCGACTTAAGGCCTTATGTGTTGGTTCAGTTTCTTCCCATGTTATGTATTCCCTATTTTTTATGGCTTAATAATTACCGTAAAAAAACAAAATTGACATGGTTTGCAGTTGGGTTTTATTTTTTAGCGAAACTAGCTGAGTATTTTGATTATCAAATATTTGAATTGACTAGTTTTATTGCAGGACATCCTATTAAGCATTTTTTAGCCGCAGTAGCAATGGTTTATGTAATTAAACATATTAAAAAACAAGTACAATGAAACTCTCTTAATTGAAAGAAGTACTCAAAGCGGTGGGTTTAAAACAAAAAAACCTCTCCATTTTCATGAAGAGGCTTCCGTAAAGTGGGCGATGAGGGATTCGAACCCCCGACCCTCTGGGTGTAAACCAGATGCTCTGAACCAACTGAGCTAATCGCCCGAAATATTAAGAACTATTCCCGATTTTTTCGGGCTGCAAATATAGTATGATTTCTGATTTTAACAAGCTTTTATTCTTTTGGTTTTGATACCTGAAAAATAGAGGCATTTATTAGTTTTCCAAAAAGGTTAAAATAGAGAGTAACAATAAGAGAAAGGGTAGTAAGCCAAAGCACAATTAGGTTGTACCAAAAGGTTGAAATGAGGTTTCCAAAAAGGCTCTTTTTACTTGTATAAAAGTGATTTATTCCTTCCTCAGGATGCAGGTATACCAAGTTTTCATTTCGGAGTAGCTCTCCATCAAGTTCAATTATCTTTTTAATTTCACTTTTATTATTCATGAAATCTAAGAGTTGAGCATTTTCATTTTCAGATTTGAACTTCAAAAAAGCAGATCCACCACCAAGATTTTTATTCAGGTTGTGAGTAATATTATCTTTTTCATTCGAGTATTTTTGGGTCATTCTTAAATAATAATTCCTTAATATTTCGGAGAAATCTCTAAGGGTATTAATTTTTTCTATGGTCAATTGACTTGGTTCAAGGTTTAAATCAACACCTTTTAGTTGCTCTATTTCTTTGGTTGGAAGTTCTTTAAATTCATTCAGAATTAAATTCAATTCTTTAATTATTCCTTGTTCGTTTTTACTAATCCCATCGGCATTTTTTACTAAATTTTCTAAGGTTCCTATCGAAGCTTCAATTTTCGGTATCCAGTAATTCTTCATGAAATTGAAATGATAGATTTTTCGATTTACCTCGTAAAAATTTACTTCATACGCATTGGATGTTACTTGCTGAACCGCTAAGGCTTCAAAAGCCCAACGAGAGGCCATAATGTTTCCAATAACTGGTACACCTCTATGTGCGGCAAACATTGGATTTAGCTCATGAAATTTCACAAGTACTCCGCTGAATAGTATTTGAGGAATAATAATGAATGGAATAAGAATGTAAATAGTTACTACTTTTTTGAAACCAGAAGAGATATTTAACCCTAAAACATTTGCAAAGCAAGCCGCGGTAAAAAGCACCATCCAATATTCAAATGTCATTCCTTGGATACCTAGAATAGTGTTTCCAACCAAAACATATAAGAATATTTGTATGGCGGAAATGCCGAATTGAATTAATACTTTAGAGGCAATATAACCACCTTGACTCAAATTCAAAAAGCGCTCACGAGTCCGGATTTTTATATCTCTAATTATTTCTTCAGCACTTACCGACATACCTAAAAACAGAGCTACTACTACTGAAATAAAAAGGTATGCAAGAATATTGTCGTTATCTCTAAAAATGTAAATAGAATCTCCTGAGGCATCATTTTGATAGCGTAAAAAAGTGGCAATAATAGTTGCCAGAACGGGTGCTTCTAGAAAGTTGATTACTACGAACTGAGTATTTGATATTTTAGATAAAATATCACGTAGAGTGAATATTCGAAATTGTTTAAGAAGGTTTGGAATTTTGAATTCGTTTTTAGGTAATTCCACTGGTATTTCGGGTCCCGAATTATTGTCATCAATAGTTTCTAGGTAACGGTTGTTCCAATCTTCAGCTTTCCTTTTTCGCTCTGTTTTTAAATCACCAAATTCATCAACAACTTTTGCCTCTATGATGTCAAATACCTGTTCGGGATTAACGTTGCCGCAACTAGGACAATCACTAGATTCTCCTCCTAAATGTCCGCTTGCATCTCGGAAATAGGTAATACTTTCGAGAGGGTCACCTTGGTATATTAAATAACCACCACGATCTAAAATGAGAAGTTTGTCAAACATTTTAAAAATGTCTGAGCTGGGCTGGTGAATTACAACAAAAACTATTTTACCCTTTAAAGTGAGTTCCTTTAAAAGATCCATGATGTTTTCAGAATCTCGTGAACTTAAACCAGAAGTGGGCTCGTCAACAAATAAAATGGCTGGCTCTCGAATTAATTCTAAGGCAATATTGAGTCTTTTTCGTTGTCCGCCACTAATTGTTTTGTCTAACGAAGAGCCAACTTTTAAATCTTTCGTTTCGGATAAACCTAAGGAACTTAGAGTATCTAAAACTTTTGATTTTATTTCTTCTTTAGGTAAGTTTCCAAATATTAAATGTGCGTTAAAATATAGGTTTTGAAAAACAGTCAAATCTTCCATTAAAAGGTCATCCTGAGGCACATAACCAATTAGTCCATCGGCACTTTCGTTTTTAGAATGTATGCTTATGTTGTTTACACAAACACTACCTGAAGAAGGGGTGTAGTTTCCGTTTAATACATTGAGTAGAGTTGATTTTCCAGTACCACTACCACCCATAATTCCAACCATTTGGCCTGAGGTAGCGTAAAAACTCATTGGGTGAAGTCCGATATCATTTTGATTAAAACGATACTCTACGTTTTCGCTGCTAAAAACTACTGGAGAGTCAAGTGTTTCATGAGTATATCGGGCTAAAACTTCGCTGTGATAAATGGGTGAGATTTGAGCGCTTCTGATCGAAGAACCTTGCTTAAACAAGTATACCTTCCCCCTTCTTATTTGGATTCCGCCAATGTAAAGTTCTTGTTTTTCAATAGTTCTAAAAACAATTACTTTTGAGTTTTTTAGGTTTAAAAATAACAAACGAGTAGTTAGTCCAGCATGTGCTTTTTCTCTGTTTTTCTTAATTGTATTTGGACCATAAATGAAAAATTGATCGTCATTCTCATTTAATTTATCCGTAACACAAATAAATTTATTTAGTAGGTCATATTCATTTCTGTTTACGTTAAATGCCTCTGAAATGGCTTCGACAAACTCAAGATTTAAGTCGGAAAGAATATTTTGTTCGTAGATGTATTCAATCAATCGAATTAAAACCAATAGTTTTTGTTGCCTAGTTAAGGTCTGGTTAATCTCAGTAGCAATTCTTAATATTTTAACTGCGTTTCTGGACGTGTGTTTTACGCGTCCATTTTTTTTGGTTTTTCTAAAATGGTGTTTTTGTACAAAAGCATCATAAAGAGATAGGTATTCTAGAGTCAAAGAAGAATTAAGCTCTTCATTTAAGAATTGCTATACTGTTTCTCTACTTTTATCATTTAAACCATCTACTTCAGCAACTATTGCAAATAGCTGCATCAAGGCTTTTAATACCGATTCACTCATTTATAATAATTAAGATTTTGCAGGTACAAATAGGTGTTTTTTAACGAAAGTGAAATTATAAAAGTTTATGATGTAAATGGCGGTTATTTTAGAAATGTTCAATCGAGAAAATAGGATTAACGGCAAAAGAATTATTTCTTACACTTTTCTAACATTTTGTTTACTTCTGAGATATTCACTTTGGTCACATTAGAATTAATGTTTTTAGAAATGTAATTAATAATATTGTGAATGTCCACATCGCTTAGTAATGGCTGTCCGTCCATTTTGGTTTCAAATACCACACCGTTTACGGTTGATCCTCCTTCAGTTCCGTATCGAATTATACAGGCTAACTTATCCTGATTTGCTACCAAATAATCAGCGTTTTTTAAAGGTGGAAATAATTGCTGAAGGCCATCTCCTTCTATTCCATGGCAATTTGAACATTTGTCCTCATATAATTCCTTTCCATAATCTCTGCCTTCGGGAATACATGAAGTTAAAATGAAAGTAGTTATGAGGAATAACCCGATTAATTTGGCCGCTACTTTCATCCGTTTTCTTTTAATAATGATTCAATATCTTTTTCAAGTTTTTCCATTTCATCGACTTTTGTTCCATCGTAATAAGCTCGAATACGACGTTTTCCATCTAATAAAATAAAAGCGCCACTATGCACAACACCACTTGGTGCGTGAGGGTCTTCACCAGCACTCACCATATATTTCGCTGCAATTCCAAAAATGTCATCTTTTTCTCCTGTTACAAAAAACCAATTATCAGGGGCATTTAACTTTTCCGAGTATTTTTTTAAAACGGGTACAGAATCGAAACGAGTATCGATGGAATGAGAAAGGAATAATACCCCATCATTCTGTTCATATTTCTTTGCCATTTTGAGCATGTTTTTGCTCATTTTTGGACAAATAGTTGGGCAGGAAGTAAAGAAAAAATCAGCGACATAAATTTTATTATCTACTGCTTTTTCGTTAAAGGGCTGTCCATTTTGATCTGTAAAAACGAAATCAGGAAGTGAATAATATAGTGTGTCAGTTTTTAAAACACCATCGACATATTCTGTGTCAAAATCATGTTGACCTAGAATGGGTAAACGTTCATTTTTTTCTTCACATGAAAAAAGAATAACTGAACCAATTAATATGGTAATTATAAGTCTTAATTCTTTCATTATTGAAGCAATAATTTTGCGTTATCAATGGCCACTTTCATCTGAACCCTTACCAGTGAAATTTCTTCTTTTTCATTATTCAAATAATCAATTGCTTTACTAAACTGAACCGTATCTTTAGGTTCTCTATAATTCCTCATCCAGTCCATCATTGCTTCATTCGCTTCTTCTAGTTCATTTATAGAATTAATGAAAGGTTGTTTTTTCACATCATTTTCGGTGCTTAATGTACTGTCATTATTAACCCTATTTTGGATGGATGTCTTTAAGGTATGAATTTCGTCCATCCAAGCCATAGCTTCATCATGAACATCCATAACACTTTTGACTAAGGCTTTTTTTTCTGAAACTTGTTCAGGGGAATAGTTGGCCTTCTTTTTTACTGGTTCAGAGTTGCAAGAGATAAAAAATAAAAGAGTAAAAAGAAGAATGATTCGAGTCATGACTAAAATTATTCCGCAAAGTTAGTTTGATGCGTTCAATTAACGCTTTTTCTTCTTCTTTTTGTTTCTACTCTCCTCTTCTAATTTTCGTGCTTTTTCCGCTTCTTCAGCCTGTTTCTTAGCGATATAAAGATTGGCATCTTCAATGCTAATTTTACGTCCTTCGTTAATGGCGACAACAAAAGCATCTGGAACTCCCGATTCCTTTACATTTTCGCACCAAGCACTGGCTATTTCGTAATTAGAAAAAGAGCCTAGTGTAAATATCGAAAGTTCTCCTTGAATTTTTTTGTCGATATCATCAAACTGAAGGAATATTTTCATGATGTCATCTGGAATCTCTTCTTTGAATGCCCCAATTTGAACTTTAAATTCAATTGAACCTTCAATTTCTCTTTTGATGGATTCGTTGTTTACACGTATTACTTCTTCCGTATAATTTTGAGTGGAATTAATGTCTACAATAAAGGCATCTTCATACCCTTTTTCAAGTACATATTTTAGGAGTTTTTCTGATTGCGAGCGATAAACAAAACTTCCAATTACATATCTGAAGACACCATTATTGTCAATGTAGACTTCTACATTTTTAAGTCCTTTAAAATCATTTGAAAATCTTGGTCTTATAAAAGCCCCAACTTGAACTCCATATAAAGAAGTTGGCGTGGTATACGATTTTTCACGTGTCATAACTTCTGGTCCACCAGCTTCTCCAACGCGGCGTAATCTTTCATGATAAGGTCTGGTAGTTTCTATTGGCTTAATAGGTTTAGGTGCTAGAACAGGATCTGTTTCTAATTCGGAATCGGTTGCTATGGATTCTAAATCAACCTGTGAACTAATATTAGTATCTTGATTTACAACATTTGAAATCAAATTTGTGTCGAGTAAACCATCTGGTGTAACAATGGTATCCATCTCTTCTTTCCATTTGTGTTTGCCACAATCGCGATACCATTTTTGTCCATCTACCAAGTACCATTCATCTTCGTAAGAGTAAATTTTATAAAAACCATTAAGTGTTTCTATGGTTTTAGGACAGTCACCTTTTAAAGAATAAGCTATAATTAGGTAGTAGTAAACGTATTCGGAAACTCCTCTTTCCGTCAACGAAGTTCTATCGTAGTTACTAGAGTAATTCGCCTTGGCCTCTTCTAATAATTTTATCGCTTTATTGATGTTTTTAAAAGACTTGACATAACATAAACCAAGTAAATAGGAAACATTGGTATTGGCTTTGTCACGAGAGTAGAGCTCTTCCAATACAGGAACTGCTTCTTCTTCTTTGTGGTTTGCGATCAGTAATTTAGCTTCTTTGAAATGTTCAGAGTAGCTCTTGTTTTTGTAGTCTTGACCTTGTGTGGAAAGCAAAGAAAAAACGAAGAAGACAAACAGAATAATATTTTTCATAGCACAAATTTGAACGCATTACAAACCTAGGTGGGTAGCAAAATGATATTTTGCCTTCACTTTAATGTTCTCACCAAAACCATGTTAATTATTGTGCCAGAAATATATGATGAAATAAAAACGAGGTTTATTTACTGGTTATTGGCTATAACTAATAAGTGTAACAGCTTAAAGTTTGATGTTTTATTTTGAGAAAAAGATCATTTTAAGAGCAATTCCCAACATGAGAACTCCAAAGCTTTTTTTTAGAATTATTTCACTCATTCCCAAAGAATATTTTGAGCCAAAGTAGCCGCCAATCACAAAAGCCGCGGCGACGATAAGACCATATTTAATATTTAAGTTTCCTTGTTGATAGTAATTGTTAGCCGCTAAAATGCCGATGGGCAGAAGCATTAAGCCAATACTTGTTCCTTGAGCGCTATGTTGATCCATAGATAAAAAATACACAAGCGCTGGAACCATAATTACACCCCCTCCAATCCCAAACATTCCGCTTAAAATGCCTGCTGCTAAACCAATAGCAATAAGTATTAGTATTTCTTGCATTTTCATTTATTAAAGGTTGTCTTAAAAGTCAAAGCCCATTGAAATGTGGGTAATTGGGTCTTGAACAATTCCGTCATCAACTCCCCAAGCCAAATCAACTTTAAAAAAGTAACCTAACAATTTTGTTCTAACACCAGCTCCTGCACTCCCAATTATTGGATACCTTTTGTTGTCTAACTTTACTGTAATCGGACCATCAACAACCGTAATGGTATTAAATTCATTGTCCTCACTAAATGGCGTAGTGCCGCTCCAAGCCGTTCCAACATCTGAAAATGCAACAATTTGGAAATTTTCCAATACATCAGATTTTTGAGGAAGAGTGGAGAAATACTTGAAAATAGGGAACCTAAATTCATTGTTTAGCACTAAAAATGAATTTCCATTTCTGGCATTCTGTAAAAAACCCCTCATTGGGCTTGCCAAGGCTTGAAACTCATAATTCTGATTCGTCGCAATAGGAGTTTGTCTGTTAAAACGTTCCTTTCCTGGATCAAGAATAATCCAGTTATCTACAGAACCCATATAGTAAACCAGTTTTCTTGCTCCAAAAGAAGAGCTGCCCGCAAGTCTTCCGGCGTATATAAAATCTCTACTTATTTTTTGATAATGCCTAAAATCAAAGCCAACAACATTTAAGTCGCTTGACGAGTTATTCGTTAACTGATAGCGTTCTCCAAAGAGTTTGAATTTTGTACCGTAGTAAAGGTTTAATCCTCTTTTTCTAGTATTGTCAAAAACCAATTCTAACTTTAGGCCGGCTTGGCTTAAGAAATCATCAGGGGTAATCAAACTTTGATCGCTAATCGATGCAGTTGTCGTTTTATCATTTCTATAATTTAGTTCACCCCTAAGCGCTAACGATTCGGTGAATGGATAGCTTAATTCATACTCAAATTTATAAATTTCAACTTTGTCAACTGCATTACTACTCGACCTTTCAAAGCTTTGTCGTCTTATGGCATATTTTTTATCTAACCTTTTTGACCTATCCTCTAAACTTAAGAAAAACTCCATGTTTTTATTACTAAACCCATATCGGAACCCACCCTGTAATTTGTAATTCTGAAATAAATCGAGCATATCGACTTTCATTAATAATCCCATTCCAGGGTTAGTATAAGGCCCGCCATTGAATGGTTGGTACAATTGATTAGCAAAATTGAAATCCAAGGTTGAAGTAATATCAGTGTAAGTAAAATTAAGGTCATAATCAACTCTTTCTGGCATTTGAAAGCTAGCTTGAATTGCACTGTCTTTTTTCGATTTCGCTCCTTTTTTAACCAAAGCAAACTGACCGCTTGCATGTGACCTTTCTTCACTTAAACGATTCTCTCCTTGGAATGTATAATCGTCAATATTTATGGCTAATTCATTTTTCGGGCTCTCGTCTTTAGTTGGTTCTGGTAGTTCTTTAATTTCAATTTTTATTCTATCTGAATTGTCCCCTTTTTGAGAGCTTGATATTTGTTTTTCTTTTTCACCCTCTTGGAATGATGTAGGTTTCATTTCCAAATTACTAGACTCTTCTAAATCTTTTATTCCAAATTGAAAAACTTGGTATTTGTTATCCTGGTAAATTAAATCGGTAGACTTATCCAGACTTGGATTAATTTGTTGCTCAACAATGCTTCTAGAATAGTTGGTTAAAGGTGAGGTATTTGTAATATCTCTATAATGAATTACTGTATCAATATGACTGACCGAACTATCCATTCTTGCAATCCATCTATTATTAATCCCATTTCTATCGCTAAGGTAAACGTATTCGCCTTTTTTGTATCGTGCCGGGCTACTTTCACTTGTAAAAGGAGTTTCGGTTATGCGTTGTAAACTTTTATCAGCTACATTTAGAATATAAATATCTTTTGTAGGCATCAAATCTGTTAAATACCTTTTTTCTGTTCTTAAGGTATCGTCAGGACGGTTACTGACAAAAATTATCTCCTTTCCATCTTCTAAATATTCAGGATCAAGGTCGTCATACATGTCATTGGTCAATTGTTTTACCGTATTGCCTCTCAGATTGTACTCCCACAAATCGGTTTGCCCTTTTAGCATGGCAGATAATATCATTTTTCCCCCATCAGGAGAAAATTTTGCACTTAACACTTTATCAACTCTAAAAACTTCTCGTTTGTATTTTTTCTTTTCTTCTATGTCATACATTATTAGTTGAGGTTCGGCTTTATGCTCATAAAAAACGGCTACTACTTTGTTGTCTTCTCTAATGTCGATTAGCGGATAACTGTGGTCAGGGAGCCTATCCATTTTGAGTCCTCCTTTTAGCAACTTTTTCTTTTTCTCATTTTCTAGGTCATGGAACATGACTTTGTATTTACCTAACTTATTTGAGGCGACTGCAAAATATTGTCCGCTTTCACTGAGTGCAACTTGGTAATATTCTCGTTTCTTTTTGGTTTTTGAATAAAGTAATTTGTCATCTGGCATTTTTTCATTTTGCCCATCCATTTCATATTTTATTCTGTAATGCAACCAGGCATCTGTAGATAGTTGTTTGAGACCTACTCCTAGCACAAATAAAAATCCGCTTTCAATACTTCGGCTCACCCGGGTCATGTACAGCACATTTGGAATCATTTCGGGGCCATACACTTCAGCTATATAATTCCATAGAGCGTGACTTGCATAAGTTCTATCGGGTTCCTCCAAATGATTAAACTTTTTATATCGATCGGTCATTACACCATCTTTAACTCTATCGTCGAGATGTACGCTCCAAGGGTTTGCAACATAAGATTGAAGACCCTTAGTATACCAATCAGGAACATAAAGTAGAGTAGCATTTTTAATAACCTCTTTCCAATTATCGCCAAATACCATACGATGTATTAGCATTTCGGAAACTCCTTTTTTTATTTGGGTTTCTAGTTTGTTGTAATCTCCTTCAAAATACAAAAACACGTTTGAGCTTGCAATTTGAGTTACACCGCCCGTTCCATTTTTTGGATCAAAGAGCCCGATATTACTTTGCTCGTATTCGTTTTGTTTGTTGTAAATAATAAAGTTAATTGGGTTTCGAGAGGAGTAACCAATTCGTTTCTCAACTTCATTTATTATACGTTTTGCATTTCTGGCAGTAAACTCTGATAATTTTTCACCACCTGAGGTTTGATATATTGTGAACTTGTTAAATTTATAGTAAGTCCAATAAAACTGCTCATGCTGTACTCGGTTT
>ENA-UOXV01005486-UOXV01005486.1-marine-metagenome-genome-assembly--contig:-NODE-5486-length-13872-cov-10.152855_pt1 | contig 13872 bp, 8 predicted proteins | sample MGYA00238165_ERZ766961 | MGnify/ENA primary metagenome ERZ766961 (study PRJEB28924, sample SAMN03173240) | marine metagenome | biome: Marine; feature: Water; material: Subsurface seawater | place: North... | reverse complement strand
AAAATAATATTTTTTCGCGAAAAGAGTTGACGAGATTACTTTTTTATGTTATTGTTATATTATACAAAATATACTTTAATCGATTAGGGAGAATTGCGATGTTTAGTAAATTAAATTATTTAAAAAACAGATTATATAAATAGTCTTTCCTTAAAACTTTTAAAATATTAAATATTTTAGTATTATTAATTTATAGAAAATTTGTTTATATAAAGTTATGGAGAGAAAAATCGTTAAAGAAACATTAATATGATGGGTAAAATAGGTTAAAGGATACTGTATGGTTTAGACAAGATATGAGATTGTAGTATGATTCCGACAAATGGTATGTAATTTAATTGCTTTTTCAGAGCCTTGAAATTGTGGTATGATCTGTCCAGATGCGCGATTTATTTAATCTCTATAACACTATAATTTTAGAAAATATAAGATTATAATTGTTATAGAAATTAAAAATATTCCCCTAACTTAAGTTAAAAATTCTAATATGTTAGTGGGTATATTAATAATAAAAAGGAATGTGTCAAATAACGGGTTCGTTAGAGACAGGTGAAAAATTCCGAACTCCAGTATAGGTGCAGGGTCGTCATTAAATATTCCTGGCATCGACGTATCAATTATCAAATTATTACTAATTTCCTCTAATGGAGGAGCGCCGGGTACTCGACGAAAATAGATATCTTCGAAAGAAAAGCTTTCCAACCATTCTTTCTGGTTTTCAGGTTTAACACTATCGATCATATCTTCCACTATTTTGTATTTTAACGAGTCTTCATTTGACTCACCTCTCATCGTATTGGGCCCAAATACGTACACATCTAGCAGAGAAACGACTTGAGCAACGGCTCCCATATTTACCCAAGGTGCAGTATCGAAGCCTAACACTCTTGGGTAAAACATTCTCCCAAAATTTAATAAAGGGTCGGTGAATGTCCATAACGTCGCAAATGGTTCGAAGTAGGGGTTTACTTGCAGAAACATGCCGAGAGCCAAACGAAGTTCAGCAGCTAATAAGAGTATTGTCAACCAAAACCAGCAAGCACGTGCCACACCTAAGGACAATATCCCTACGTTGTATTGTAGGGATGTTACTGGCGCTATATCTGCTAGTGAAATTAAAAGAGTGGGCGCGTTCATAATCATCATTATTGGATTTCTCCTTAATTTTTTTTTAATCTAGTATATGTTAAGCCGGATTCAAATGTCAAGCAGTAAATTTTTCAGAGATTTGCTGTTCGTAATATCTTATTATACAGTTTATTTTAGTTAAAGCGAGTCTTTTCTGTAAATCTCTCAAATACCTTTATATCACATATTCATATTATTATATTTAATGTATATTTAAAATCTAATTCGGAATTAGGAAAAACAAAGTTCTATACTAATTTAGTCGTATTATTTTTCATTTAAATACAATATAGACATATAAATATTCTATGATGATAAGATACTCTAAGATACTCTATTATCTATGTACAGTGAAGATCGATAGAGATCAAGAGAATATTTCCATAGTTTAGAAGAGTTTAAATTCATTTTAATTTTCAAAATTGATCCGTTATTCCATATCGATATCAAAAATAGAAGTTGAAGACTTTAAAGTTAGACCAAAAATAGCCTTGCTCACAGGCACTACTAAGAGCGTTATTCGTGATTAAATTTTAATAAATTAGAAAAGAGATTTATTATTTGTCTCACTTATCAGTTTGTGTTATAATAAATAAATTAATTTTTGTATGGTATTTATGTACTAATATTATATTGTCTTCGGTACAATTATTTAAACTTTAGTACAATTTTATATAGCTTCATCAACGTTTTGGAAAAGAATATTAGATATCATAATGGATTTTTAGCAGGAGGAGGAGCAGGTACTTGGAAGTATAATACACAAACTCAGTCTTGAAGTGCCTATGATTAGTAAAACGCGGGGTTCGTACTCCAATGGCGTCGAGTTAATGCAGTTAGAGAAGCGTGACAAGTTTTAACATACCCTCTATTATGACTTAGAATCAGAGTGTCTCTTTGTACTGGTAATCCATTAGCAGTGCTAGTCAATAAATGCGGCTAGAATGATTATTGTTAAAAATATGCAATACGTATTCTAATTATTTTAATAGACTGGAATAACGAATCCAGCATACGATTATGATTTCCGCTCTATGACGGGGTTTATTTAATGATATTAATAACAAAAATATTTTGCAAACACGGTTCGTCAGGGAAAGGTGAAAAATCCCGAACTCAGTTATCGCAGATTATATCGCATCGTGATCCGATGTATCAATTATAAGTTATTCTAATTTTTTCTAATGAAGGATCTCCGGGTACTCGACGAAAGTATATACTCAAAGGATTTCTAACCATTCTTTTTGTTTTCAGGTTTGATACTATTGCTATGTCGCTATAAAAGCGATTTCGGGGCGACATAATTTTTGCCGCTCGTTACATTCATCTCATTGGGTCCAAATCCAAATACAAACAAATCTAATTGAGTAGTTAATTGACGTAAAGCACTATATTTATCCAAAAAGAAGTGTCAAATCTCAAAACTTTCGGATAGTACATTTTTCCAAAATTTAATCGTCGGAAGTGTCCACAGAGTAGTAAATCTCAAAGTAAGATTTACTTGCAAGCATTCTTAATGGTAGCTAAGCTCGTCTATAACACACATTTAGAGACTGTAACGACGTCCAACTCCGGGGACAGATGATAATCTATATCTATATCTGAGCTGAGTCACTGGCTTTAAATTTGCTACAGAAAGTAGAAGGCGATCATTATAATTATAATATGGTTTTATCTAAATTTCTTTACACATTTACATATTATATAAAGCGGATTCAAATGTCAAAAAGAATCGTACACACTATTTGTCGAATATCCAATTTTATAAAGGTTGAAAGCATATCACCGTAATTTGGTTTAGCGATATTCCCATATTCATTAAGGATATGTTTATCGTTTATCTCTGAATCGGGAAATTCTTTATGTTAAAAACTTTTATTATTTTAAATTCTGATAAAACTTTATCTTAATATACTGCCTTTTTAACAGCTGAGAAATTTCTGTCAGATGAGAGGATTTAGTGCGAAGATCTCTAATGACGAGTGTTCAAAGAATAATATTCTTTGAATATAAGTTTAAACGTTTAACTAATTTCAACGTTCAGAATAGACACTAGTTAAACCTAACATTTTACTCAGAATTGATTATAATTCTTTTGAGAATTTTGTAAGTAAATAGACATCAATGAGATCGTGTTTTTGAAACATAACTAAAAGAAATAATGTAATACCATTCTAACTACTATGAACATCTCTCAAATTTGTATTTAATATTTTTTTATATTTTTAAAAATAAGAAAGTCTATATTATAGATTGAACGTATTATGAGATTAGAGTCTAATAACGAAATGAAACTATCTAAGTTTTCGTCTTTTAAAAAGAGCGATGAGTTATCTAGCAGTTTACTGAACTCTTGTCCAGTTCGTCTAAAAATTTTCAGTAATTTGAAAAAATAAATCAAATATGAGTTTTTTAAAAGATATCTAAATCTAATTGGTGTATATCCATATCATTCGAAGACAGCTAATATAGAAAATAAAAAACATATTCTAGATCATTAATTTCAAAAGATAGCTTGGTTAACTTTGATTTTACTCGAGCAAAAATGGAAATCGATTGGGAAATTCTGATCTAAATATTCAAAATTAGCTTCTCTGAGTGCTCTGTGAATAAAAGAAGATTTAATATTTATGTTTTTTCTAAAATATAAATATTACAAAAATTTAATAGCTCCCTTAACGTTATTAAATAGTAAATTCATAAACAAAATGACGATAGATATTTACAATTTACCTATTTAAAAGATTTTATGAGACAAAGATAATAATTGAACTAACTAAAACGATCGATTAGAAGGTTCTAAATCGAATATTCATCTGAACCGTCCATGATCACGAGATTATTATCCTCGTTCGTCTCAAAAGCACGAAGAACATGAGATTTAAAAGTAGATTTAAGTTTTTCGCAAAACATAAATACTCTAAATCGACGTTAATAAGTAAAGCAAATAAATTATTAAGTTGAAAAGGTCTAAATGAGAGATTTATGCGAGCCTTTGAACAAAGTTCACAGTGTGTCCACTATGATAAAAATTGATTTTGTATCAATCAGAATACAGTTAATAAAAGTTAAACCAGAGCCCTGAAAAGCGGATCGGAGGGAAGTGGAGGGTTAACTGGATGTGATCTGGAGCCTGGAGATTTATTATTGTGAGTTGACTTTTGTTAAAAGAACACAAGCAAAGATGAAGTGATATGTTTTACGAAGAATCTCGAAATCGAAAAACATAATGTAGGGGCAGAGGGACTTGAACCCTCACAGCCAATCGGCCAACGGATTTTAAGTCCGTCGTGTCTACCATTCCACCATGCCCCCAACAAAATTTAGGCGACACCCAGATTCGAACTGGGGAATAAAGGATTTGCAATCCTCTGCCTTACCACTTGGCTATACCGCCAATAAATTTATAATATTAAAATATAGCAATAAAACTGAAATTATACAACCTTTTTTGATAAATTATAAGAAGTTTGTCCTAATTATAAACTAAACATTTGAATAATCTAAATTTGAAGAATAATTGAAAAAAAAAACAGTTGCTAAATACTTTATTTGAAAAATTAGTATAAGTTTTTGTTTTGGTAAAAATTTCAAGCTGACCTTCTGTGTCAACTATGATAAAATAACAACCGATTAAAAAATAAAACATTAGTAACGATTCTTATGAAAAACTTTGATAAAAAAGATACATACACATCATGGAAGAAAAATATATTTATATCTACATACAAATATTTATACCTAATACAAAAAAATTAAATGAGTCAAAAAAATGAAAACTTTATTGATAAAACATTCACAATAATCGCCGATGTTTTATTAAAGACTTTTCCTGCAAGTAAGCAGGAAAAACAAGCCTTTTTCTACTACCGAGAAGGTTTAGCCGCACAATCCGCAGGTGAATATGCAGAAGCTTTAGAAAATTATTATGAAGCCCTACAAATTGAAGAGGATCCATACGATCGCAGTTATATTCTTTATAATATTGGATTAGTTTATTCTAGTAATGGAGAGTATCTACGAGCCTTGGAATACTACCACCAAGCATTGGAATTAAATCTAAACTTACCCCAAGCATTAAATAACGTAGCTATAATTTATCATTACCAGGGTGTAAAAGCTAAAGAAAGTGATAACTTAGAAGTAGCTAAAACATTTTTTGACAAAGCAGGTAAATACTGGCAACAAGCCATCAAATTAACTCCAAATAACTATATAGAAGCTCAAAATTGGATCAAAACAACAGGTAGAATATAACTTTTAAAACAGAACATATTTGTTGATCATATATCGTGATAATAATAATCTATTTTATAGATTAAAAGATAAGAGAATTTTTTAAATATAAAAAATGATGTGAAATTAAGTCCTTAACGAATGCTTTTTGATATTAAAAATAAAAAGCATGAGGGGACTCGAACCCCTAATCATTAGATTCGGAATCTAATACTTTATCCTTTAAGCTACATGCTCTATATTAAAGTAGAAGTTTTCGTATAGGAGAGGAAGGGATTCGAACCCTCGGTATATAGAAAGATATACAACAGATTAGCAATCTGCCGCTTTCGACCACTCAGCCACCTCTCCTAACTATTAAAACATTCTATCAGTTATCTCTAATAATTTTAAATTGATTAATGTTCCGCAGTCTATTGTCGATTTGTTTTATTAATCTTAAATTTAGCAAATTTTGTTTTTTAATGCAATATTTTCTCACTTTTGTCTGTTTAATTTTCTTATTCGTCAGCTAAAATTCTTAATAGTTTATCAAATAAACACCAAATTCTTTTTTTGGTCGTTACATTCACTTTCTACAAGAAAAATTTGTGTCACAAATATAAAATCTTTGATTCTCAACTTTCGCATCACGATTAATCAAAAATCTAGAATTAAGCTTCTTTATATATACATATATATATTAAAACTGTGGACATTTTCGAGCCAAATTTTAAAAATTCCATAAAATATCAGCTAAAATCGTGTAGTTAATTTTTATAACATTAGATGCTTCGTAACAGAATCATAATTTATTAAAAATATAACGTAATTCTAGTTTAGAAGTTACCCAACAAACTTTAAATTTTTTATATTTAACTTTATTAAGTTAAATACGAATGTCAATCAATAAATATTTATAATATTAGTTTTTTATAACCAGGTTTTATGATAGTATTTTTGATACTGATTATAAAATACAAGAACTATGCTTACAAATACACAAGTTTTTTTAGCTTTATCAATTGCTCTAGTAACATCACTTTTATCTATCAGACTTGGATTAGCTCTATATGAATAATTTAAGCAAATATGAATACGAGAAATGGATATGTTCAAGATATTGAAATAAATTCTCAAGTTATAAAAAATTACGTAAAGAAGACAAATATGAATAAGAAGATTACACTACCTATATTTCCTTTTACTGCAATAGTAGGACAAGAAGAAATGAAACTTGCTTTACAGTTGAATGTTATCGACCCTAAAATTGGAGGGGTTATGATCATGGGTGACCGTGGCACAGGGAAATCTACGACAATTCGTGCTATTGCAGATTTATTACCTGAAATTGAAATAGTAAAGGATGACCCGTTTAACTCACATCCCACAGACTATGAATTGATGAATTCGGATGTACTTACAAAAATACAAAATGGAGAAGCTTTAGAAATAGGCAAAATAGACTTACCCATGATCGATTTGCCATTAGGTGCAACAGAAGATCGTGTATGTGGTACAATCGATATTGAAAAAGCATTAACTGAAGGTGTCAAAGCTTTTGAACCGGGATTATTAGCAAAGGCTAACCGAGGTATTCTTTATGTTGATGAAGTAAATTTACTTGATGATCACCTAGTAGACATATTACTAGATTCGGCAGCATCTGGATGGAACACAGTTGAGCGAGAAGGGATATCAATCCGTCATCCGGCCCGTTTTGTACTTGTAGGTTCAGGAAACCCCGAAGAAGGGGAATTAAGACCACAATTATTAGATCGATTCGGAATGCATGCTGAAATAAGAACGGTGCGTGACCCTATCCTAAGAGTTCAAATCGTCGAAGAACGAACTTCTTTTGATTCTAACCCTGAAGCATGGATAAATAAATATCAAACAGAACAAGAACTGCTAGCGAAAGCAATTGTTGATGCTAAATCATTATTACCAGATGTAAATATTAATTATGACCTTCGTGTTAAAATTTCTGAAGTTTGTAGTGTCTTAAATGTAGATGGTTTACGTGGCGATATCGTAACAAATCGTGCTGCTAAGGCATATGCAGCTACACAAAAAAGAACTGAAGTTAGTATAGATGATATCGAAAAAGTGATCACTCTTTGTTTACGCCACCGATTAAGAAAAGATCCTTTAGAAACAATCGATTCAGGTGACAAGGTTAATCAAGTATTCTGTGAAATCTTTGATGTTTAAATTGATAGGCTTAGTAGGAATCGAACCTACATTAAAAACTTAGAAGGTTTTTGTCCTAATCCGTTAGACGATAAGCCTTTTGGACCTAGTTTAAATATGAAATAGTTATATTTCTTTATATTATTAAAATATAAAGAAATATAACTATAGTATCTACTTAAAATATTTAATTAATAAATATTTTAAAATATTTTACAAATTAGGTACATTCGCACTTGCTGATTGAAAAGTTATGTAGCTTTGTAATCCATTGACTTTTTCATTTAACTCGGTAAATTTCTCATTGCTGATGAGATTCTTTATATTAGAAACCATTTTTTCTGTCTCTGTTTGAACTTCTGGATTTAAATTAGCTGCAAGCTTTGTAGCTTGTTCACATGCAGAATTTGCGTTATGTACTAATTCAAATTGTTTACGACGTTTACGATCTTCTTTAGCATATACTTCAGCCTCTGAAACCATTCTTTCAATATCACTTTCTTCTAAGCGAGAGGAACCACTAACCGTAATTGATTGCTCAATCCCTGTATTTTTATCACGTGCACCTACACATAGAATTCCATCAAAATCCAAATCGAACGTAACTTGAATTCTTGGTTCACCTCGAAGTGCAGAACGAATACCTTCTAAATTAAACGAACCTAAACTTTTATTATCTTTCGCAAATTCACGCTCACCTTGAAGTACCTGAATTTCAACATTGGGTTGATAATCTGTAGCAGTTGAAAATATTTCAGAACGACGATTAGGAACAGTTGTATTACGTGGTATAATAGAAGTCATAAGTCCACCTAATGTTTCTACGCCTAATGAGAGAGGTGTAACGTCTAATAAAATAAGTTCTTTAATTTCACCAGAAATAACAGCTCCTTGTATAGCTGCACCAACGGCAACCACTTCATCTGGGTTAACGGTTTGATTAGATTCTTTACCGGTCAATGACTGAACAAGACTCTGAACGCTTGGAATACGAGTTGAACCACCTACTAATACAACTTGATCTAATTTATCCACACCTAATTCAACAGCACTTAAAGCTGTTTCAATAGGAGTTTTACATTTTTGCATTAAATCTTGACATAGAGATTCAAAAAATTCACGTGTAATAATTTCTTCAATATGCTTCGGCCCATCAGTACCAGCTGCCATGAATGGTAAATTAATTTTTGTTTCAGTCACTGTTGATAATTCAACTTTAGCTTTCTCTGCAGCATCAAGCAATCTTTGAACAGCTTGCTTATCATTTTTTAGATCAATACTTTCTTCTTTTAAGAACTTTTCAGTTAAATACTCAACTAACTTTTGATCAAAATTATCACCACCTAAGAAAGTATCACCAGATGTCGCTAATACTTCAAATATACCATCACCTACTTCTAAAACGGAAACATCCAATGTCCCGCCACCTAAATCAAAAACTAAAATAACTTCATTTTCTTTTTTATCTAGACCATATGCTAAAGAAGCAGCCGTAGGTTCATTTAGAATACGAACAATATCCAAACCAGCAATTTTACCCGCATCTTTAGTTGCTTGACGTTGTGAGTCATTAAAATAAGCAGGAACTGTAACAACAGCTTTTTCAATCTCTTGACCAGTATAGGTTGATGCCGCACTAGCTAATTTTCTCAAGACTTGTGAAGAAATCTCTTCTGGACTAAAAACTTTATTACCTAAATTTGGGCATTTAAACTTTATTGTTTCACCTTCTGTTATGATAGGGTAAGTGACATCTTTGGCACCTTCACTTAATTCTCGTGGGTTCGAACCAATAAATCGTTTTGCCGAATAGAATGTATTCTCTGCGTTAATTACGCTTTGTCGTTTAGCAATTTGACCTACTAAGAGTTCTTGTTTTTTAGTATACCCAACAACTGAAGGTGTAGTGCGCAGACCTTCAGAATTTGGAATTACAACAGGTTGCGTTCCTTCTATTAAAGCAATCACTGAATTTGTAGTACCTAAATCAATACCGACGACTTTATTCATCACTTAATATGCTAATTTATTAAATTACCTATAGATTAATACACATTCTCTAAGTGTCTAAATCATAAATGATTTTAACTAAAAAAAAAATAAAGGTAAGAAGCGACTAAATGATCATCATTAACGCGATCTAGATATTAAAATAGATGTGAATCTGTTAAGACTCGATTATTAATTTCACATAAATAACATTTCAGATACATATTTCCAGTCTCGTTAACATTTGTTAATGCGCACTGAATGTCGATCGAACAAATCTTTTAATAGAATTATCCTTTATCTTCAGAAACTTCGCAATAGAAGTTTTCATTTTTGATTAGTGCATAGTGGTCAAAAAATTCTGATAATTTCTCAATATCAGATAAGTTAGGGATAAATTAATTTTTTCTACAATGTTGATAATAAACTTTAGTTTTTCTCAGATCAAGTAATCTTTGTTTCTTGTCATTTTTGATCAAAATTATCAGCGCCTAAATCAAAAACTAAAATACTTTATATTCTTTTTATCTAGATCATCGTCCTAAAGTGAGATAAAGAACCTCACTAGATTTTCAGTATTTTTAGTTCTCGTTGGACATTAAAATAAGTGACAGTTCTCAGATGACACGAGCTAATTCTTACGACGTGAAGAAATCTTTTCTACTAAAAATTCTATTGATTAAATTGAATATTTAAACTTTATTGTTTATTTCTATAATAATAATTAGTCATTTTTGCACACAATTCTTGTGAGTTTAACGAATAATTGTTTTTGATCATAACACGAATTAGCTTTGTGTAGCTTTGCGAATCTAAGCAAGATGTTTAATAATCGAAGGTCTAGTTGAGTTCATGAATTTACTCAACAGTTTTCGTAAGGCAATTCCGATTCTATTATCTAAACAATCGCGATTTATTCTGAAATTCTAATTTCTAAGATTATGATAGATACTAAACATCTGACTCTATTTGTGATTTTAACTAAAGAAAAAATAAATGAAGAACGATACATCTGACTGGACTTGAACCAGCGTATAACGGATTATGAGTCCGGTGCCTAACCACTCGGCCACAGATGCTAAAATGGAGCTGGTGGGAATCGAACCCACATGCAATTGTACTTTCTGAAGGATCATTCACAAGTTTAGCTTAATAAAGCTTTTAAAGAGCATAAGTAGAAAAACCTTGACTAAATTAAATATATGTATTAACTAGAGGGTATCGAATTTTTAATTATTTAGAATAGTAAAATTTCTAAAATAATAACAAATATTTAAGCGAATGCTAGTTTTGTTGGGAAAAAGAAGTTTTTAATAGCATTTATTGTATTAAAGTTTGACTTATTTCGAAAATCAACCGACTTGCACCGTAAGAAAAAAACAATTGTCGAAACCAGGGCAGCCCCACAATTACTTTCAAATTTTTGATAATAATGTTTAAAAAATAATGTTTAAAATAAACGACTTAGAAACCGAAGTATTACAATTATTAATATTAAGTTGGATCTGTTTTAATAATGTATCACATCCTAATAAAAAAGAGCAAGAAACAAGAATACAAGTTCTAGAATATCTTAATTCTTTATCGAAAGATAAAAGTAAATGTGATAAAAAGAAACTTCAACTAAAGCTTGTTTTTATGATATCCGAATCGAAAAGTAAAAAACAAATTTTAAGAGAAATTGAAAAATATAAATTATTCTATAACGCAAAAAACAAAATTTTCAACAAGCCCTTCAGTCTTAAAACAACAATAAAAGATTATTATAATTATCAGCAATATTTAGAGAGATTCGATTTCTTTTACAGAAGAAACCAAACTGTAAAAACTAACATGGAAATTAAAATAAAAGCGATTAAAAGTTTAGAAATTCTAAGCTATGTCTGTGCTAAACTAATAAAAGAGGACAAAGAATAAGTTTATTTTGCTTTGAGAGTGGAAATTAATAATTAATCTTCTCGAAAAATCACGATATTTATTCGAAATGTTGTAATTTCAAAATTAAAAAAAGAAATCAATTAAATTATTAGATGAAATCTCTCTCACCACGATATCAAATATATCAACTATATCATAGTAAAGATTTTTTGTATATGATTTAAATTTAAAAGGACAGATTCAGTGAATAACGTTTCCAAAATGTTGAGTAAAAAATTAATAACTAGGTTTTTAATTATTCTCTAATTTCTAAAAATCAAAAGATACAAAAGTTCAGATGATATTGAAAATTTAAATATTTTTAACTCAATAAATAACTTTTTTACTTTTTGTTGTATTACTGTTAATTTTCCACATAAAACGAAAAATTAAAATATCGAGAGAGAAATATTTACTTGCTCTGCCGAATTACCTCTCATCAAGTTTTTTTGTAAACCGACCATGTTAGTATTTCTCTATTTCCACATCTCTTTAGAAATGTTGTTTTTTCATGAGGATTCAAAACTGGCTGTTTTTTTATTATCGATGAATTTTTTGAGCGTTGCTAAAGCTGCGTTATTTGTCGTTCGATATACAACCATCTAACGTCATTTGTTCATAAGAATCGCATTCAATATTTTTCCAAGTATTCACAAGATTCATCATCAAACTCTTTGAGAGTCGAGTTGTTTCGTAAAGTAGTAACTTTTTGGCTTGACTTCCTGTTTATTATTATTATTATTTTGCAATAATGTGTCACGTGGACAAGCAGTTTCTTAATTTAGAGCTTCACGTATATTTTTGATCCATTATTATGTTATGAAATAATTCATCAATTTTAGATAAATAAATATTATTGCGAGACGCAAGAGAGTAGTGTACAAAAAAAGTCGTTTTGGAAAAAACAGAAATTAGAACGATTTCAGAATATTTTGTCTAAATATAAAGATATAGAACTTTGATTTTCGCCAGCTCGTTCCTTTGATTCAAGCATGAGGAACTCTCAATTTGATTTATTTGGACGTGAGAGTCTTATACTCAGCTTTTTTAAAAAGATAAACTTACCGGGAGATGCCTAGAACCAGATTCGAACTGGTGACACGAGGATCTTCAGTCCACTGCTCTACCAACTGAGCTATCCAGGCTAGATATTATTAAGATAGCAAATTTTGTTTTAAAATGCAATGCTTGCTTTGTTTAATTTTTTTACCTAGTTTATCCTTTGTGAGTAGATCTTTATTAAATAGTTTCATAAAATATTATCTTTTAAAATTACATTAAGTTACGAAAGAAAAGCCTATGTTTGAACGTTAAGAATGCGTCAAGCTAAAAATATTTTTGAGACTAATCCAACTCAAGGGATTACTAAGGAGAACTTGTACGTTATAGTTCCTTCGGACATTCTACAGAGTCGTATTTAAAGGGGTTAGTGGATGGTAATTAAATTGTCTTCTTTTGTTTAGATAAATTAAGTCTGTCAGAAACGCAATAAATTGACCTCTTGTATAAAATTTTAACCTTATGGCGAGACAGTTTATGATTCAAAGAGAGGTAAAAGCCAAAAACTTGTTGTAAAATATTCAAATAAAATAACCACACTTTTAAAATAACTTAAGCTTTCTAATAGTTTAAGTGATCTAATTTTTTGTACAAAAAAAATTACAGTGTTTACCTAACAATAGTGCGGAGATTCGTCTAAAAAACCGTTGCTGGAGGACAGACAGGCGAAGCCTGGTTTCTATTTAATTACGATCCACTAACAACTTTAAATAGACGACTCTGTAGAATGTCCGAAGGAACTAACGTAACAAGTTCTCCTTAGTAATCCCTTGAGTTGGATTAGTCTCAAAAATACGTTAGCTTGACGTATTCTAGCGATCAACGATTCTTAACGCTTCGTGAATTGACAAACATAGTTTCTTTACAACTAATGTAATCTAGAAAAACAGATTCTACTTTGCAGTTAATTTATATTGCTGTTCCTCTAACTTAGCAATGGTAAGTAATTCATCTGCTGTATAATCAGAGAAATGAACATGAGAGCAATTCGTGTGTGTGTCATTATTTCATATTGGACCATCAATTATTAATATAATTAAACCGCGAAACATTCTCAAATTTTTATTTTAGTTAACTTTTTTGAGAATCTTTTGCGCGAAAGATCAACATCGAAAAGTAATTCACTGTGAACTGAATTATAGTTGTTTGTAAATCAGATTTATGATAAATCATTATCGAATTGTGAAATGTGTTGCTAAGATGCGAAAAGTAATCAGACGATCGCTTTTTCTCGATTTTTTATAAATTCTAATTTATCGCTTTCTATACAAACTTTGCACATAAGTCTCAAAATCATATACGTATTTTTTAAATTCATACGTTTTTAAATTCATTATATTTGAAGCTACACTATATTTAATTTGTATTTAA
>ENA-UOXV01005485-UOXV01005485.1-marine-metagenome-genome-assembly--contig:-NODE-5485-length-13873-cov-15.878058_pt1 | contig 13873 bp, 10 predicted proteins | sample MGYA00238165_ERZ766961 | MGnify/ENA primary metagenome ERZ766961 (study PRJEB28924, sample SAMN03173240) | marine metagenome | biome: Marine; feature: Water; material: Subsurface seawater | place: North... | reverse complement strand
TAATAATAATAAACGATGGAAGCAGAGCCGACGAACGGCATCGACATCGATGCGCTCAATAACGAGGAGACGATGCTGAGTGAGAATAACCCGACGACGACGAGAAAGAAAGGCGAAGACCAACCAACTTTGGAAGGGTGGATTTGCGTCACCGGAGAAGAAGCTCTGAAAGCGCAGTATAAGGGACCGTGTTCCAAATGCTCGCAAGATATGCAAGTATCCTTCCGTCCGTACGTAGGTGGGAAACCTCCAGTATGCGATACCTGCTTTAAAGCGGAAAAGTTCAACAACAGGAATTTTACGAACAACAACAATAACAGACGAAGTCAAAGACATCAGCAACAGTCCTCCCAGGCGCCAACACTGAGAGGGTGGAGAGAAACGACCAAACGAGACGAAAAATCGGGCAAATCTATATTCGAAGGCCCGTGTGGAGGCTGCCAAAAGCACACGGAAGTTCCGTTTCGTCCGGTGAGCGCGCCAGACGCGAGGCCGCCTTTGTGCGACACATGTTACGCTTCGTTACAAGAAGTCACAAATCCAGACGGCGGAAATGGAGCAGGTGGTAAATCGAGAGGGAGAAACGCTAACAATGATCGGTTTTCTCCGTACGGTGTTGGTGGTGCTGCTGGTCGAGGAGGAAGAGGGGGGAGAGGAGGAAGAGGAACGCAAATGATGATGGTGCCTCAACACGTCGCGCACTCGATGATGCTCGCGCAACAAATCGGCGGCGGCCGAGGTGCTGGTAAAGGTAAATCAAAGAAGTGGACGAGGGATGGAGCTGAAGAAAACGCAATTGGAGTCGAGGTGGACACCTCCAACGTCCCGTGCATTTTTCTTGCCCGAGGAAGTTGTAAAAATGGAGACGCCTGTAAGTACTCCCACACTTTAATGGCGGAAGGAGACGACGATATGGGAGATATTCCCGTCGAATAAAGTGAGATATATACTGTCGCGCACGTGAGTAGATGTGCTGTACTCGGAAGTTAGAATCAGTTTAATTAAATATTTACCATAACTTCGGTTTCGGCACGCCTCTTCGCGGCGTGCTCGAGACGAATTCGTGTTGCATGTCGCGAACTTCCTCCACGCCTAACAGACTCAAACCGGCGAGACTTAATGTCAGTACCGGTAAACCCTCGTTACCGACGAGAGCACCACCAAACCCGGTTATTAAACTCGTCGCCAACAAAACTTTACTCGCTAACAGTAATCTTTCTTCTAAAATTCCCAATTCATTCAACGCCGCTTTACACGCGCGACAATGTTTCGTGTGGCGATGATATCGCTCCGTTTGTTCCTCCTCGGAAACAGTCGGAGTGGCGTCTACGGCACTTCCATCGAGCCATTCCACATTTCCGTTTTCGGTGAAGTTATCCATCCACGTTCGAAACGCGGAAACGCCTTTATCAGCAACCGTGGGAAGATAATATGCCTTGTTCCATTTTCCTCCACGTTTTTTCATATCCTTTTCTACGCCGTGCATAGCTCGAATATCTTGATTCCCGAGCGTGTACGCCGCGTTCCCAGCACCGTGCTGCAAGCCGGTGAAAATCAAGCGGGCGTCGCCAATGGTGTTGAAATTCTGGATGTACAAATTGAACAAGTTGCGCACGGGCGTCGTGAACAAATTTTCAATCTTGTCCGCCACAGAGACTTTGCGCGTTCCGGCGCCTTGCACCGCGGTGAACTGATACGCTTGAAACTTTGTAAACATCAAAGTACGGTTCGGTTCTGTTGGAGTGTATAAAATGTGCGCGCTCAGATACGGTTTTCCTTTATCGTCGAGGTACTCAGAACGCGACGAGCACGGCGCGGTGAACACACGCGTGGCATCGATGTTTGAATTCGCCGCATTGTATCCGCCGTGTCTCACTTTGAAACCCTCCGTGGTGTCATCATCGAACGATTCGAATTTCGTCATCGGGACAAAATCTGCCATTTCCGAGACGCTTCTTATGTTTGATTCTGCGTCGTACCTCGCGTGCAACCACTCCGCGTGCGATGGGTCGAATTGATTCTCCAAAGCTGGGTTATATCCCACCGGAAGTTCAACCATCCCCCACTCGTTGTCGCCGGCTCCTTGCAATTCGCTAAAGTTCTCCGTCGCGCACTTCTTTACCGAGGCTTCTAAAAACGCATCCGCGCCTGTTTCTGGCCACACCCACAAAACACCCGCGTGCACTTTGCACGGATACTCTGACGCGCAGCTTTTCTTCGAATTACACGCGGTTGCGTTGGCGTTCTCATCGATGGACATCGGAATGTCCACGCACTTGCCGTCCTTGGCAAACTCCCACCCGTGGTATCTGCACACGAGCGCATCTTTATTTGAATCGATGAACCCGAGCGATAACGGCGCTCTTCTGTGTGGGCAGGAATCTTCCAAGCACGACCATCCATTTTTCGTCTTCCAAACTACCATCTCTAAACCGAGAATTTTTATCGCGTTTGGCGCGTCGGTTTCGAGGAAAGATACAGGAGAGGCTGGATACCAGTTCTTTTGCCAGTTAAATTTATCATTAGACGTAGTAGTAACGGTCGAGACGTCGACATCCGTCGCAGTCGCGCTGTTTGTGCTAAATGAAGAAGAAGAATTAACGACGAAGCGTCGATTTCGGCTCTGCTGGTTGTGACGACTATTAGTATAAATCTTTGTTTTCAAAAACACTTTCGTCGATGATGATGATGAAGATGATGTTGCATCGTTGTGAGCGTTAAAGTTCTTGGTGTTGTTGTTGCAAAATCTGCTCGCGGAGAACGGAGACGAAGAAGAAGAACAACAAAAAGAAGACGTCGAGGACGTTCGAGTAGTAATGCGCGCATTTGATGATGCGTTGTTTATCGTCGATAACATCGTGTTTGGTTGCGAGAACGCCGCGTTCGTTGTTCTCATCAGATGTGTTTGGGATAGAAGATAGTATCTCTGAATCTCTTCTGTGCAGAAAAAATTTTTGTGACGACATCCTTCGCTTCACTTTCCGAACACGAAGACGAAAAGGGTTGTACATGACGTTTCTCTTTTACTACGTAAAGCTTTGAGTGAGTGCAAACGAATCAATCGATAGTAAAGGAGTAAATAATGGTTGCCCCGGCAGCTGGAGGATTGTTGCTCTTCAAACTCTGGGTGGCGAAGAAAGTAGCCGTGTTAGCCGCGATACGCGCGTTCGGAATCAAACGAGTCTATCGACGGAGCGTGAAGTTTCTGGATTATTTCGTCACGCACGAGAAAACGCACGCAAAGTTGAAGAGCATCGTGCACAAAACAGCGCACACGACCATGCAGTTTGAGGACGCGTTAGCGAAGAAGGCAAGGGAGATGATGGATAACATCGTTAGGACTGGGAGTAGTAGTGGTATTAATAGTCGGACTCCTCCTCCTCCTCCACCTCCTTCCTAAACACCGACCGAAATAGAAAGAGAGAGAGTTTTTGATAGTGCGGCTGCAATAGAAGTAAGATTAGGACTAGTTTAATACTGACAAAAAAACACGTGCGCGCGCGAAACAAGAATCCTCGTTCCAGACTTTTTCTCAATCCTCGTCGTCGTCGGAGCTAGAGAGAACAATCGCTATTCCATGATCGACCAAGACGTCGAGCATGCGGGCGCACTTTTTCGAGACGTGCTCGAGTTCAACGCCCCGGTCGTTGGCGTCGTCGTCCTCGTACTTTTCATCCGCGAAGCATTGCACGAGCTCTTGGCTAAAGTCTTCGTCATCGAGCACTATGTAAAATGTGTTCATGTAATCGAAGTTACTCAACGTGCTCGTACTTGTAATCTTCATACATTTCATTTTTTCGAATCCCTTCTCTTCGCTCCCTATTTCGCTATAGTCGGTGACCTCTATTGCGCAAAGCCGGTTCGCAAAAATTTTCAGCGTGGCGCAGCCTTCGGTTTTTAGCACAGGCGTAACAGTTTCGTTAGTGGAAGCATTTTCGGCGTAGGCTAAAAGATTTGAAGCTGTGTTCCCTAATATCAATCCATTCGAGATTTTCGCATCGAACGGAAGTATACGAAGTAGCGGACATTTTCGTTTGGCATCGGCGATAAATTTTGGGGAGGCGCAAAAATTCAGGTGCGAATCAAAAGACGCATCACTTGACGATTTGGAATCATTTATCATTTGCCTGTGAACGTCCCTATGAGAGCCGTAAAATTTAATAGCTAGACCAGAGAATATGCATTCGGCAGCCCATCGCGCCGGCGTGATGTGCGCGAGTCGAACATTTATACTTATGGTTACTTCATCTTTTTTACCAGTTTCGCATGCTTCTACTCGATGCCATTCTCCGGGTGAGACTCTGATCATCATTCCCGGCTTTAATCTTTCGCTTTTACTATCACCCTCGGTTGATGGCGATAAATCGTATTTCTTTTCTCGTTTCAAACCATTACAATTAAGAGTATTTCCCCATAGTTCACGCGATCTGTTTCTCTTCTTTTCGTAGGCGTTTCTGGGCGACGTTAAATTCATACCACTCGAAAGTGGGTTCGCTTCTCCTCGCGCCGTTTTCCACTCTTTCTCACCGGTAAGCTGAATCGTATAATTCAAGTTTTCGTCCCAATGCCACTCTGCGAAATCGTTCTCTTTTCCATCCTTCTTCACGTTCTTCGATGCGTAAATTCCCACCTCGATATCGTGCGTGTAGTACTCGACTCGTTCGTGATGTACTACTCGGTTGGATACGAGCATTTGCTTTATGGCTACCGCTCCAGGAGCAAAGCAAAAAGGTTGATTTATGGTAGTTCCATTTTCATGCAGCGCTTCGAGCATATCATCTATTTCCTCTTCGTCCAATTCTTCATTATTTGGATCTCTACACGTGCGTAATAGCGATTTCAAGTCACCGTGACAAAATCCCAATTCCAAACACGATTGGAGAGCTTCTGGCGAGAGACTCTTGTAAGAGACGCGATTGGCTTCTGCTCTCACGCTCTCGCGAAAGAAATCCTCGAGCTCTTCGAGATAACGCGGTGTTTCGCTCTTTTTCCGCTTTTGTTGTGTTTTTACGGGCATGTTTTTACGTACTATATCATGATGCTGTTATTGTAAATGAAGAACTCGTTTGTAAAAAAGGAAGGTAAGGTCTCAATGACTCAATGTTTCATCAATCGATAAATTACAAAGCAACTACTTGCCTCTCAAGCGCCTGCGACGCTTCCTGACTCGGAATATTCGAATGCAAAACACCCCCAGAAGTGCACCGATACCACCCATAACCCAGGTTTCATCACGCATGTGATGTTGTTCGCTTCGACGTAACGAGGATGATGACGACGACGACGAAACAACCGCCGGCTGGTCGACGCTCAAACCCCTAATCTTCTCCTCGTCGTTTTGGTTGTTCTGAAGATTCAATCCCGCAAATCTATTACTATTACTGCTAATTCTACTACTACTAGTACTACCATCGTTGCTACTAACACTCATGCTATCAATTTTGTCAGATATCTTACTGGAAAGCAACGACGACCAGGACGATAAAGACGACTTTTTGTACGTCGGCATCCAGCTCGGCGTGGTGTAAGAGGATTTCGCGTCGTGAAAATTTAAAGGCGAGGACGGAGAGCACTTCGTCGTTCCAATATTTCCGGGTTTTCCACCAAGTGTAGCGGAGAATTCTTTGAATGCGACATCCGTTCGTCTCTCTGGAGCGTGCCCAATTCCGGTCATAGCGGTATGCAATTCAGCTCCCGTGGGACAAAGAGGCTCCGGACACGAATCCTTCTGTTTCTCCGTATCCGACACATACTTTACCGCCGAGAGAAGGAAGTTAAAGCAGTTGGCAACCATGTGACTCGAATCCAAACAATTTGAATCACCGAATACAAAAACACGACCACTACCTACATCCGATAGAGCACAGACTGCGTAGTCTGCTGCTACTCCACGTCGAGGAGGTGTCCGTTGGGTATGCGTAGTCTTCTGTTCCGCAGCCGCGTCTACGGCTTTATCAACCATCGATGCAGAATGCACGAAAGCTCCTTTCGGAGCGCTCATAACGTTGGCACCAGAGGATATTCGTACATTATCTCTTCCGATCCGTGCAATGCCTTCTATGATACGGTCACCGAAACTAAACCCAAAGTCACCGAGCAGATCGTTCAGCGCCGGTACGTTTGCGCCACCGGTAACGGGTGTCCACCACTCGTGCGTATTGTCATCGAAGAAACGCATCGTGTGCATGGTTTTCACGTTATACCATTCACCAAAAACAATCAATCCTAATCCTAAAGTCCGCACATCGTTTGATAACTTCTTGCGCTCTTCCTTTGAGTATTCCTCTTCGGCGTCAACAATCAGTATCGACGCGTAAAGGGTGGCATCAAAACATGTAAAAGGACCAGTCAAAACCTCTAAGAAATATCCGTTATCAAGTAACGAGTCATACATAGCGTGATAATTAGTATGTGGATGATCACCGTGCCAATCCAACACGTCCGATTTGACGTCTAAATTATCCCGCGGTACGTATCCTGGTGGGTATCTGACGTTATGAAACTGGTCCCAGAGGATGCGCTTCTCTCTCGCCGGCGTCGGAATGATCTTGACTATAATCGGCACAACAACGGTAGAAGAGCGTATTTCTGTCTCAAAAATACCGTCATGTCCCATTGCGGGTGGGGATACAACTGTGAACGAAATTGTCCCCGATGCTTTGCCTTGCGACTGCTTGCCACTTTCCTTCACTCTCACGTAAACTGCCAAATAGCCGCTCCACGGCCAAAGTGTCTCTGAAAATGCGAACCGAACGTCCAAATGTTGTCCCAGATCGTGAGACGATGGACTGAACTTAGGTTCTGCGTCTAAAGATCCGCGAACACCCATACCGTTCACGATAGTGGCATTAAAAATAAGTGGCATCATGGAATGATAGATTGGCTGTCTGCAGTGCGGCCAAGCGTACTTACATTCCGTGAGATCAATGTTACCTGGAATCAAAGAGGCTCGAGGGACGTATTCTTTTAATATTTTGGCTGAACTTTCCAAGTTTAATAATCCAGCACCTTGCTCGTACATGGGAATTTCCGGAAGTCGGACTGCGCCTTCAACTAAAGCTTGCTTCATTGACGCTGGGTTTAATTTCAACCATCTTTCTCGTTCTGGAACGACAGAAGCTAATAAAGTTACAGCTCCAGCAACTACAGGTGATGCAACCGACGTGCCCGACAGAGAGCGACAACCACCGGATATTCTACTACCAAATACATCTTGACCAAAGGCGACAATATCTGGTTTCACTCTTCCGTAGCCTTCCGGCAAATCCCACGTGGACATACCTCGAGATGAAAACGGCGCGATACGCCTTTCATAGTTGACACCACCTACTCCAATAACATCCATCATATCCGCAGGATTATTGAGAGTGCCATACAATGGACCATCGTTCCCTATCGCAGAGACCATGATGATACCATTTGCGGTGATTTCGTTTACTTTCTCGACAAACGGTAAATCCAAGTAATCCGGTCCACCGATGGATAAGTTAATCACGTGCATTTCAGTTGCGATGGCGTAATTGAACGCGTCAAGGAACCACGAAGTGTACGATACTTGATCATTTGTAAACACTCGGAACGTGTGAATATCAGCTTCGGGGGCAAAACCGGAACATTGTGGAAATGTCGAAGCAATCACTCCCGCAACAAATGTGCCGTGGCCAAGTCCATCGGCGAGTGTATTTTCGTGCGTCCAGTTTGATCGATCTTTCACTCGGCCTTTGAAGTGCGAGTGTTCAGAGTCCACGCCCGTGTCAAAAATACCCACCTTGACGCGCTGCCCCTTGAATCCTTGTCTCCACAACGACTCCGCGTTGAAAGCGCTTGAAATCGGTTGACCTCTGCCATTTCGAGCATGTAGCCGATTTCTCAAACGTCGACCTTTTCTTCTAAACGTGCTGCTATGTATGTTATCTTCTTCAACGCCGTCGTCGTTGTCGTCGTCGTCGTCATCGCCGTGGGTTCCTTCATCACTATCACTACTTCTATCACTGCTTGTGCTTTCTTTTGACTTTGGAAAACGCGTCAAACGAGCGTCGACAAAGAAATCCTTCACGCCAAGTGTACGCGCGAGCGGTTCCGCTAGCGAAGCTATAAGCGCCGCCTCGTTCCTGGAAGTGACGAGTGCAAAATCTGTGGGAAATGCTTCCGCTCTATTCTTACGATCTAATATCGTGTGCTCAACTGGCCTAACGTTACTCGTGAGCGTATCGTCAATCTCATCATCCGCAAGAGTGACTGAGGATCCACTCTTCTTTCCTAGTATTCGTTCGAGCGTTTTCTTGTGCTCATTTTGCATCTTGTACGACGTAAACCGAACGATGTATTTCTTGGCTGACGACTTTACGAAGCGCGCTTCTTCCTCGGATAAAACTGCACCGCTTGTTTCGATATCTGGTGCTGCACGTTGAATTGCTTCTACGCCGGGTGTTTCTGCTTCAGCGTATTCTCCACCATCCAGGCTTTTACTCAACGACGTTCTTCCCACCGAACAAACCTCCTCATCGCCAGCGAGAAAGCTAGGAAGAAGAAGTTCACGCCCTCGCGCGGAAAAGCCGGAAAAGGTATGCGCTGATACTGCGACCGTGATCAGAACAAACGCAAAAGACGCGCTCGTCCGTACACTGGCAATTCCACGCATAGTATTCCTCTTCAGTAGAAGTTGGAATATAGACACTCGTTATGATATATATGAAGAAGAGGATTTGGAAAAAGTTGTGGAAAATACTCAAAAAGAATCTCAAAAGACGGGAAGAAACAGACGAGTTTTACTCTCGAGCACGGAATTGTGGAAGACTACATCCTCCACAACCTAACACGCGTGTACTTTGTATTCGCGCTCGTATTGTTGCTGCTGAAGCAGTTTTGCAGCCGCATCTTTATTTCTCCACGCGAGTCGTGCAGCCGCGTGTTCGCGCTCTGAAAACTTTCGCTCGTACTGTCGTTTGGCTTCACTGAGCGCGCGATACTCATCCTTCGTTTGTCGATCTAAAATTGACGCGCGGTCGCGTCTCGCCTTTTCGCGTGCCGAGAACTCCTTAACGACGCGTTGCAATCTGTCTTCGTGTATTGAGTTTTCAACGTGTAATCGACGAAGTATGGTTTCGTTTTCTTCCAGATCACTCTCCAATTTTTCGCGTTCGTTTTCGACGGAAGCGCGTTCGCGTTCTCGCGCATCGTCAATTTCCTCTTCGCGAATAGCGAGTAGCGCGATCGCTTCTTCAATTTTAATTGCTTCTGTTTGTGCGATTTCACCGTATATCCTCGCGAGTGTCGCGGTGTTTCGCTTCAACATTTTGTTTAAACACTCGTCCCTCAAAAACTGTTCAAACGCCTGTTTAGTTTCGGTAGCTTCTTTCTCTAACTCGTGCACTTGTTGCTCTGTTTTTCGTCGAATTTCTTCAATCGCGTTTTTGTGATGTGACACGACCTCGACATAATTTGCATCTGCTAAGCGTAGAATGTGCGATAGCCGTTTGTTTATTTCGAGTTTGTTTGCGACGCTTTCTTTCATTTGCGCCTTTTTCATCGCTCGCGCGCTCTTTTTCTCCTCTTTCTTCTTTGGACGGTTCTTTCGAGCGGCTGCAGAGGATATCCATTCTTTCTCGTCGGCAATTTTTGGTTCTTCTTCTCTATCCTTAGCAACATCATTTTCTTCGCTATCATCGTTCTTCACTTTTCCTTTATCACATTCACATTCACATTCACTTTCGCTCTCGCTTTCGCTTTCGCTTTCGCTTTCGTCGTCCTCGTCGTTTGAAGGGGCCGTACTATTACTTTCCGGGAACGTCTTCGAAAATTTACTCGTCTCACTACCGTCACTACATCTTCCCATTTCTTTCCCCACATCGTCGAGCATTTCAAAATACCAACTCACCTTTGCGTCTTCTGCGATATCTATGCGCACTTCGTGTCGCAGCCTCGCGTGCGTTTCTGCTCGCTCTGCTTCATTTTTTATGCTCTCGGTCAAAACCTCTCGTCTTTCTTCTTCTTCTTTTTTCACCTTCTCTGTGCTCTTTTCCAACAACGCGTCCATCTTTCGCCGCGCGAGATTGAGAACGCATTCCACGGTCTCAAAGAGCGCTTCGCTGCTCTCGTCGTCGTGTGCTCCTTCGTTGTCTTCTTTGTCGTCGCCGTCTTTTTGAGAAGAGAAAGGAACAAAGACAAGGTCAGATCTAAAGATACCTAAAAATATCTACTTAAAAAGGAAACAGAGAGAGAGAGAGAGAGAGAGAAAAAGCGACACCGTTTACCTTCTTCTTCTACCTTCTTTGAATTCTTCTTCTCGCACGACAAAGAACCCGCTTCCGATTTCTTGGACGACGTAACCACTTTTGCGTTCTTCTTTCTCGCGCGTTCTCTTCGCGCGCGAATTCTCTTCGCGCGCGCGACGGACGCGGCGGCGTCCAGCATAAATATTTTTTGATTTTTATTTTTAGTCGTCGTTTGTGCTTTTGAGGGAAGTCGTTAAATATATTTTTGTGAAGTTGAACACCGGACTGAACACCAACCACTCCTACGGACTCCTACTCTTGTTCGCGCGCTTGTATCGTTCTGAGTGCGAGCAAAAAGCGAAGAGAGATAGAGAATCAGCCCAAAAAATGTCGATAAACTTTTCGAAACTTCTCGCCCAAGAGATTGAAAAGAAGAAGAAGATGAAAACACCACCTTCATCAAAAACAACAAGAACAAACGAAAACGACAACGATGAAGAAAAGATGAGAAAAAAAGCGGACGAATTGATGAGCGACGAAGTGTTCTTTGCGCAGTTTTTTACCCGGAAACCGATCGAAGATTGGGATACATATCGAGTGCATAGGAGAGATAAACCGGATGAATTCATTCCTGGTTTGTTTTACGTGCCAGAGTTTATACACGAAGAGGAAGAGAGAAGGATAAATCGAGCGATACGGACACAAAAAGAAGCGAAATGGGTGGAGAGCAAAGGGAAAAGGAAAATATTGAACGTACCGGCAGCACCGAACAACGAGAATACGCCTTTATGGATCAACGCGTTAAAGAAAGCCCTGCGAGAAACGACGGCCATGGATGGTCAAAATGAGGCGAATCACGTCTTAATAAATGAATACAACGCGCCCGCCGGTATCGATCCACACTTTGACGGCATCGTGTACAACCCACACGTAGTTATAGTTACGACGACGGGAAGAGCTTTGATGGATTTTTGGCCAAAGGAATCAGCAGACGAGCAAAAAGAGCAAGAACCAGTCGCGCAAATACTTCTACAACCGCGATCTCTTTTGATATATAGAGATGAATTCAACGATACGAACGGAGCCTATTTTTTACGTCACGGAATACGCCACTCGAGCAGCGACGACGCTTCTAAAGCGCATCCGCCATCCGTGGCTACAATTATAGAAAAAGGAGAAGAGAACGTTGCAAACTTGAACAGAAGCGCGTTGCGACATTCAATCGTATTCGTGAAGAAGAATATGGGCGCTTAGTTCAAATATATAGAACCTTGTAAAAACATAAATTTAGTATGAAAATAGAATCGCGCGCGCGCGCGAAACCAGAGAAGAAGAAACAAAGAAGAAAGAAACGAATTTATATATATTAGTACACGAGTTTTATTAACAACTCATCCTCTGTTACGGAGGACTCCAGGCACCATATTTCTTCCAATCCTTGATCCCTTTTTTGTTGAAGAAGTGACCTTTCGGGTAGTATCGAGGTTCGTTGGATGCCACCGCGCCGAACTGTTTCGAAAGTTTCACGTGAATAGCCGGTATCTCGTACTTGATTTCCTGCGTCAAATCAGGTTCATCGGAGATGTAATGTAACCACTGATGCCACTCTCTCGGCACGTTCGCTGGATTATAATCGTCCAAATCTTTGTATTTCACCCACCTCGATCGTCCTTGTTGATATTTCGTATTCTCGTAATATTCGTTCCCGTGCTGATCGGTCCCGACTAGTCTACCTTTCCTCGAATTTAACTGCCACACGGAACCGTCCAAAATAGAGGTTCTGTTGTTTTTTATCATCACGCGAGTGAGTGATACGATGGAAGAAGAAGAAGAAAACGTCGCGTGTTAGTTTTTTGTTTTGTTGTTGTTGTTGCTCGCATCATAAAATCTAATCGCGAGACGACTGGAAAGAGAAAGAGACCCCGTCCGGGGTGACTAAACGATAATAATACTATACGACAAATATATAAAAAAATAAGAAGAATAGAAACACGCACAAAGTCGAGTAATTGCTCTCTCGCGCAGACGACGACGATAAAGACGACAGTGGCAAAGACGCTTTACTCGTCGTCGTCGCTCTTCTCGCCGCCAGTCGTAACGTAGACGCGAGCATTTTTAGTGTGGTTGGCGACTCTCTTTCTTCGATTTTCCCGTTTTTTTTCTTTTTCGCGAGAAAATTTTCGCCCTTTCGAAATTCTTTTTTTGCAGAAGATTAATTCTCCTTACTCATCACTTACTCATCACTTACTCATCACTGTCGAAGAACAACAGAAGAAAGTTTTAAAACACACACACACACACAAACAAACAAGAGACTCGATACTCGCGCGTTTCCTTCTTTATCGTCGCAGTAAGAATTTGAGAATTCATTACACACAAAACGTATAAACTCATCAAAATCATCAGAAAGTGATTATTTGTGTGAGCCAAGACACACACAAAAAGGAGAGGAGGATCATCAGAAAAGAGAACTTGAGGAGATACATGATGACGATGATGATGCGACAGAAAACAAGGTCTTCGTCGAGAAGATTTCTTGTCGTTCTTCTCGCCGTGTGCTTATCGTTCGTCTTGATTCAATCGACGACGAACGTGAATGGAGGATTCACACAAGTAGCAGCGCAAGAAGAGGACGATGGAGATGACGATGGAGGAGAAATTAGCAACAACAACAACGAGGAGGAAGAGGAGGGAGAAATAGACACGAAATCAACCGTAGAGGAGGAAAATTTGAACGACCCGGGGTCATTCGGCGAACTTCCCGCGTACGGTGAAAACGACTCGTTCGGGAGACGCACGGGGAGTCGATGGACTGGGGCCGGAGCCGCCATGTTGTGGGACGTTGGAGAAACGTTCGAAAAGGCGTTGGATGCCGGGTACAAGAAGATTTCCACGCACGCGGCGCCTAGACTGTCCGCCGCCCACGACTGGTCTCATAAATACATTCATGAAAACATTCGCGATTACGTCCCGAAGGAGTACTCGCCGTTTGTTGCCGCCGTGATTACGTATTCGTTACCGTTGTTGCCGGTGTGCGTGGTGATTTTCATTTTGAATAGATTGACGGCAATGTTGAGTTTGCAGAAAGTGTTGTTAGTTGTGAACGCTTACAACGCGACGTATTGCTTCATCTTGTGGTTCATCAACGCGCTCACTGGAAACGAGCCGATGGCGAGTTTACAAGCGTCCAACGAAGCCGATTACATCATCTTACAGTTTTTGAAGTGCGTGTCGTACGCGGTATATTTGTTCTTGCAATTGTTTCACATCGCCATTTTGTCCGGAACAAAAGCGGAAACGATGAAAACGGTGGCGATTGGCAACTTCTTCTTATCCGTCTGCATTGGATTTCACTACTTTATCAAAGTTTGGTCTCCAGCGATGCACGGACACCCACCGGCGACGAGCCAAATCACGTACATTTTGTACACGATGATGTTCGGGACGATGGCGTATTCGAGTTACTTGCGAGATCCTCAAGAAAGAGCGCAAGCTGCTTCGGTATCGACCATGTTTGGCGTGGATAAACAGTTTTAACGAAGAGTCCAGTAAAAATGGTTGGATTATTGATTGAACTTGTTGGATTTCTTGATTGAAATTAAAAATCTCATTACTAAAATATTATTACACACAAGACAAGACCCCCTTCTTCTTCTTTT
>ENA-UOXV01005484-UOXV01005484.1-marine-metagenome-genome-assembly--contig:-NODE-5484-length-13877-cov-12.841774_pt1 | contig 13877 bp, 13 predicted proteins | sample MGYA00238165_ERZ766961 | MGnify/ENA primary metagenome ERZ766961 (study PRJEB28924, sample SAMN03173240) | marine metagenome | biome: Marine; feature: Water; material: Subsurface seawater | place: North... | reverse complement strand
ATTTCTTTGGTCAAGAGGATCTTCGATATGGTTTAAGAGAAAATGTTAAGGGTAATGAATTAGCAAAAAGTCCAGAGTTTTCAGCTGACATTAGTCTCACCTATGAAACAGCGCTTGCTTCTGGAAGTATTTTTACTGGGATAATGCAGTACATTCATAGAGGAGACTTCCAACAAAGAGTCTCTAATAACTCTATTGTTGATGCCATTGATTCATATGATTTATTGAATCTGACCGCAAGTATTGATTTTGTAGGAGATAAATGGGGACTGGACTTTAAAATCCTTAATGCGACAGATGAAGATGGCGTTAACTCAAGCATGACAGATGTCTTTGGTGTGGCTGCAACTGGATTGGAGCTTATTCCGCCTCGTCAATTCATGGTTCGATTAAGTATGAGCTATTAATTTGGCAATTAATAAATAATGGATAAATTATTTATTCAAGCTGATGAGCTGTTAAGCGATTCATTTAAACTTGCCTGGAAAGTCTATGAAAGTGGCTACCGTCCAAACTATATTATTGGTGTTTGGAGAGGTGGAGCTCCTATTGGTATTGCTGTTCAGGAGTTTTTAGATGTTCTCGGCGTACCCTCTGACCATATTGCAATTCGAACCTCACATTACAAGGGAATGGGAGATAGAGACAGCAAGGTCGAAGTGTATGGTCTTAACTATATTATTAAACAGGTTGAATCAGAAGATTCACTTTTAATTGTTGATGATGTTCATGATACGGGCATATCTATTCAAAAAATAATTTTAGATCTTCAAACTGCTTGTAAAAAAAATACACCTGAAATTAAGGTTGCTACCCCATACTTCAAACCAAAGAAAAATAAAACAGATAAAAAACCTGACTTTTACATTCATGAAACTGAGAAATGGCTCGTTTTTCCTCATGAGCTTGAGGGTTTATCCATGGATGAGATTATTGAGTTTAAGCCTGAGCTTTCTGATCTTGCTGAAAAAATTAAACCTTTTATATCTTAAGAAAGATTTAATAGAGTTTCCTTTATAATATTAATTCATTAATACATTTTTAAGCATGAGTAATTCAGACAACCTCTCATTAAATATAAAAAATATTGATACTATTTTAGTTCTGGATTTTGGCTCTCAATATACTCAACTCATCGCAAGAAGAATAAGAGAGTTAAATGTTTTTTCTGAAATACTCCCATGGGATGTTTCAATTGAAAAAATTAAATCTCTTAATCCGAGGGGAGTAATTCTCTCCGGAGGTCCTGAATCAGTTACAGAATCTAATACTCCAAGAATTCCTGAAATTATATTTGAATTAGATGTGCCTCTTTTAGGAATTTGCTATGGAATGCAAACTCTTGCAGAACAATTTGGGGGGCAGGTTTCCTCTTCAAAAAATAAAGAATTTGGCCATGCTCAAATTCTTTTAGAAAAACCATCTTTGCTCTTTGATGGATTTAGCTCTGGATCCGCAATTGATGTATGGATGAGTCATGGAGATCATGTATCAACTCTGCCAGATGAATTTAATTTAATCGCCTCAACTACTTCAGCTCCAATAGCTGCCATTGAGCATGCCCAAAAACCTATTTATGCGGTGCAGTTCCATCCCGAGGTGACTCACACGAAACATGGAAATGCTGTATTAGAAAATTTCACATTCAAGATATGCAAATGCGCAGCTCAATGGAAAATGGAAAGTCTGATTAATCAAAGAATAGATGAGATTAAAGAAAAAGTAGGAGATCAAAAGGTATTGCTTGGTTTATCAGGCGGAGTAGATTCATCTGTTACAGCTATGCTTTTGGATCAAGCAATTGGAAAAAATTTAATTTGTGTTTTTGTCGACAATGGATTGCTTCGAAAAAATGAAGCTAAAGATGTAGAAAATTTATTTAAAGATAAAATGGATTTAAATTTATTAGTAGTTGATGCGAAGAAGGTATTTTATAGACATCTTAAAGGCATCTCTGATCCTGAGCAGAAAAGAAAAGTTATTGGTAGAACATTTATTGATATTTTTGATAATGAGGCAGCCAAACTAAAAGATGAGATTAATTTTTTAGCACAGGGCACCATTTATCCTGATGTAATTGAATCTTCTGAGTCTGAATCCAACGAGGCTAGGGTGATTAAATCACATCATAATGTTGGAGGCCTTCCCGATGATATGAAGATGGAATTAGTGGAGCCTTTACGTGATTTATTTAAGGACGAGGTCAGAAAAATGGGATCTGAGCTTGGGCTGCCATTGGTAATGTTAAATCGGCATCCATTCCCAGGCCCAGGACTAGGAGTAAGAATTCTGGGAGAGATTTCCAAAGAAAAAGTTTTAACTCTTCAAAATGCTGATGCCATATTTTTAGAGGAATTAATTAAGGCAGACTTATACGACCAGGTAAGCCAAGCATTTTGTGCATTTCTCCCAATTAAATCAGTTGGAGTTGTTGGTGATGAGAGGAGATATGCAGATGTGATAGCTATTAGGGCAGTTGAAACAGTAGATTTCATGACCGCTACCTGGGCAAGACTTCCATTTGATTTCTTGGCGCATGTCTCAAATAGAATTGTGAATGAGTTGGAGGGAGTTAGTAGAGTGGTTTATGACATTTCTAGTAAGCCTCCAGCTACCATTGAGTGGGAGTAGTTCAAATAACCTAACTTATTGTTTTTATTAATATTTTTAGTTAGTAAGTTGTTAGAAAGTTCGAAAGCCAACGGTTGATTCTGTTGGCTTTTTTCTTTAGTGTTAGAAAGAAAGTTAGAAACTACATCAACTATTACAAAGCGTAGATTTTGAGCACTGAACGGATAGACATATACGGTGGTAAAGCGACTATCAAACAGAACAAGTTTGGTGTATAAAATATTATGGCTGATACTTACTATTTTCCTCACATACCAAAATGCGGAGGGACATCTGTAAAAAAATTTATTCAAAGTAGTGGTTTATCTGTATTTTTTGATTATGACCACCCGCCCAGTCACAAAAAATTTTACAAAGATTTGTCTGATGGCCGAAACAAAGAATTTTCAAAATTGAATTTTGATGTTTTCGATATTGTTTTCGGACATTATCCAATCAAAAGATACAAGCACAAAGCAAATGTAATTTTGTTACTAAGACACCCAGTTGATCGGGCGATATCACATTTCAACTACTGGAAATACGTGATACCTGAATCAAATTTAATAGCGGTAGCTAAAGAGCCATTGGTAAAATCAATAAAAGATGGAGAGTGTGACTTCATAAATTTTTTGAAGAGTGCCAGTATTGATAATTTTTATTTACGTTATTTAGATGAACTCGAACTGAGCGATGTTAAGCGAGTTTTTTTCACCAATAAAATGGATGAGCTTTATTGTTATTTATCAGATTATTTTGACTTGAATTTAACAATCCCAAATGTACGTGAGAGAGAAAATAAAATACAAAAAGAAGATATTTCGAAGAACGATTTACAATTTGCGTTTAAATTTTTGAGGGAGGAGATTCAAATTTTTGCCAAGATTTAAACGCTTCATGATAACCTCTAAGTTGGCCTGAAATACAAATAGCAATTTTAAGCTTCTTTTTTTTAGATTTATTTTTTAGGGTAATGAATGGATTGAGGATTTGATCAAAACCCTTTTTTGTTATGGTATCCTCGATTTTTTCATATAGTTTTTTATCTATTATTTTATTCAATCTTTCATTATTTTTATTGTCATGCGAGGCAATCGTTTTTAATGTATCAATTTTTCCTTTTGTCAAAATATTGATTAATATAGAAGACTCTTCTTTTGAAATTTCACCCAGCACAATTTTATTAAATTCTGAAAGTGATTTGCTTTCAATAAAGCTTTTTTTTAGCTGAATAAAATATTCTAGGTCATTATGAAATATAACTGACATTTTTTTAGATAAAATACTAGCTTTAGCATTACGCAGTTCTTCTTCAGCTAAAAATTTTATAGCATCATTGAATATTTTTTTATTTGAAATTCTTTTAAGTATTTCAAATAATTTTGACCTCCTCCAATCAATAGTTTTATCCATTCCCTCCATTAAAATAATAGCCGCAAGATCATACTCTTTGTTTTGAATTAATTCTTTGTGATCGTGAATTGTAAATGTATGACTGATTATCATTTTTCAAGAAATTTTTTTGATGCAAAATCTCTTAACTCTATATCTTGTTGATTGATTTTAAGCAGTTCTTTGGCTAATTCTTCACCAATTTCATCAAATATTTTTTCAATTCTTGTTTCAAGAGAGTCATTAAAATTTGTTGTTGTAACATTTTCTCTAACATTCCTATGTTTTAATTTAGATACACCTACATCTTCTAAGTTCTTATTTAGTTGATGAATAGAGTTTTCAAAATTTTCTGTTATTCCGCAAAAGAAGAATTTAGATAGGTTTTTTTTTGCAAGCTTCAAATCATATATAAAAGCATTATCTTTGCTTTTTTTAATGGCTTTCCCATTCTGATCAATGGAAAAAAACGAACATTGAGAATTAGATACATGAACCCTCTCAAACTTATCCTCAACACTATACTTTAACCAGTCTTTAAAATTATATTTTTGTGCATTTTCTGATGTTTTTGAATCATCTGCATATTTCTTTTTAAATCCATAGATTGATTTAACTCTTGTAATAGGATCCCTTAAAAATGTAACTGACAAAATCGCTCTATCTTTAACCAAATCATATTCATTAATATAAGGGTGTGGAAATTGATGAGAGGATATAGATTTAAAGGCATGTAGTGTGCTGATAATCTTTTCTACCTGGTAACTAGTATATCTAAAGAATGGAAAACGACTGTCCTCAAAAAATGCTGTATTGCCGAAATTTAATTTTAAAATCTGATCAAATGATGTACCAGAATTTTTAAAAATATGATGATGGATTATTAAAGGAGTCATTACGAAACATAATACATTAATTTTGTTTATACTATATACCATTATTTTTAAATATAATCCTTTGACCAATGAAAATCTTATGTATCTCAAATTGCAATATCCTTGGTCTTAAAGGCACGTTAAATTATCTATTTAAAGACTCAGTAATTGAAGATTACTTGATTCAAAGATTTCATGAGAATTCAGAAATAATTAAAGAAAAAATAAATGAATTTCAGCTTGTAATAGCACCAACAAATATACTTAATGAGATTAAAGATTGGTCAAAAGATCCTGAATTTATAGTTTTTAATCCAATTATTTTTCATGCTTTTCATCCTGATCAGTGCTATCTATTTTCCAATGATAAACCCTTAAAAGGAGTACTTGGAGATTATCACTCCCTTTCAGCTTTTTCTGCCTATAAGAAAGGATATAGCGTATCTGATACAGAGAGATTAATGAATGAAATTCTTAATACCCCAGGTTTGCTAGAAGTATGCTGGAAGAGGTCAATTGAAGGTTTTCAAAATGCGCAAAGTGATATTTATTCTGACCTGATTTATTTGCTAAGACAATCATTGGCGTATGAGCCATTCATGCACACATTAAATCATCCCAAAGTCTATGTAATTTATTTAGCTTTACAATTAAAACTGTTAAATAAAAAATTGATTAGGAATATTTCTTATAAACTACCTATTAATGATTCTTTGGGTAATAGCGTAGTATGGTCAATTGAAAAAGAAGTTGCTGATAATTATAAGTTCAAAAATTATGATCATACGTATAAGCTCTCTGAACACAATCAATTCATTAATAGATATGAAATGATAGAAAAGTCCTTTGAGAGATATAAAAATCTAGATATAGATAATTTAGAGATAAGAGGAAACTTAATTTTTGATAAATTGGAGAAAATTTTTATAAGATGAACCCATTCAATGATCTTGCTGATAGTAATTTCTGGAGAAGAGCCATTTCTTCAAAAAGTAAATTTGAAGTTGATCCAGTTATTTCAACAAAATTTAAAATTACTAAAGAACAAAAAATTTGTACAGCAGGAAGCTGCTTTGCTCAAAATTTAGCAATAGCACTTAAAAAAGAGGGTTATAACTATCATGTCACAGAAGTTGCTGACAATTCACTATCTCCTGAAGAGCAAAGAAAAAAAAGTTATGGAACATTTTCTGCTCGGTATGGAAACGTCTATACAACTATGCAACTCTATGAAATTTTTAAAGAAGCCATTGGTGAATTGCCTGTATCCAATTTAGTCTGGAGAGAAAAGGATAGTAAAAACTATATTGACGCACTTCGGCCTAATCTTGGAGAAGTCTTTGAAGATAAAGATCAGGTAATTAAATCAAGAATTGCTCATTTGAAGTGCGTTGAAAAAGTCATTAAAGAATCAGATATTTTTGTTTTTACTTTGGGGCTTACTGAGTCTTGGATTTCAAAAGAATCTAATAGAACTTTGCCTATAGCACCAGGTGTATATAATTTCGAGGAATCGCTCAAGAATTACGAATTTAAGAATTTAGATTACCAGACAACATTTTATGCGCTAGATGAATCAATTGAAATCTTAAGAAAACTAAATCCTTCAATAAAAATTATTCTCACCGTTTCACCAGTTCCGCTTATTGCAACATATGAGAAAAGGCATGTACTTGTTTCTAATACTTACTCTAAATCTTTGCTAAGAATTGTTGCAAGTGACATTGCTGATAAGCATGATTTCATAGACTACTTTCCTTCATATGAAATTATCACAGGAAGTTATACATATTCATCTTATTTTAAAAATGATCTTAGAGAGGTTGAAGAATTAGGTATAAAACATGTAATGGAAGTTTTTCTAAAACATTATTCATCTGACACACGAGAATATATTGAAGTTAATGATAGAAATAATGATATTCAAAAATTTGAAGATGATTCTGAGATTATTTGTGATGAAGAGGAAATTGATAGATTATAGGATTTCGGTATCTTTCTTTTAGTCAGAGTGCAAAAAAATGAAGCAGCCATCTGACTAAGAGGAAGAGCTAAAAATTCTGCAGCATCTGAACCCACATTACTAAAGTTCAACTAAAGATTTAATCAGAAAAGTCAATTTACTTTTTAAATAGATCATCAATAATGCTATCAAATGAATTAATTCTTATAAAACTATACTCCCTTTTTTCACTGCTTTTATTATTAAAGAGATAAAGCTTATTAATTCCAACCTTATTTGCCGCATCAAGATCAGTGAATTTATCACCAACCATTATGCTTTTTTTAAAATCAATATTAAATTCTCTTTTTGCTTTTTTTAACATACCGGATTTAGGTTTTCTGCAATCACATTTTCTTTTATACATACCAACACCTTCCGTAGGATGATGCGGACAAAAATAAACCTCATCAATTAAATTCCCTAATTGAATTTTCATCCAGTTTGTAAGGCCCTTAAAATCAGTCTCATTATAAAATCCTCTGGCTATTCCAGCTTGATTTGTTATTACAATTATTAAGAAATTTTTATTTTTAAATTTAGTTAATAATTTTTTAATACCATCAATAAATTCAAAATCTTCCCTATGATGTACATATCCCTTTTCTATATTAATGACTCCATCTCTATCTAAAAAAAGACATTTATTCATGAATATAAGTCTTTTGCTTTAAGGTAGTCTTGTGGAATTCCAATATCAATAAAGTCTCCATCAACAATATAGGGCCTAATATTGAGATCTTTAAGGGATTTTTCAAAAAGATCTTTTTCTAATGATGAATGATGATTTGGGAGTAGGTTGATAGCAATCTTATTCAGGTAGTATATTCCTGAATTAATCAACGCACACTTTTGATTAGTTTTTTCATTAAAATTTGTGATTATTTTATTTTCAACCTTTACACTTCCATATCTTGAGCCATCGCTTACTTGCCTTAGCACCATTAATGACTCTTCCTTATTCAGATTAATTTTTTTATTAAGTGAATCTAGGTCTATATCTTGAATGCAATCGCCATTAAAAATAACGGCGCATTCTAAATTTAATAAATTAAAAGCATTTTTTATTGCCCCTCCAGTACCAAGCGGCATATCTTCCACAATAATATTAATTTTGTAATCTGATTTTTTTGCAAACTCTATAAAATGATCTGATTTGTATCCACAGAGGAGATGAATATTATCATTAATAGAAAAGCCTACTTTATTAAGAAAAATCTCAAGAAAAGGTTTGTTACCTAATGGAGCAAGTGGTTTTGGTACTTCAGAAACTATACTTTTTAATCTTGTTCCTTCGCCACCAACAAGAATTAAGTAATTCATTCTGGAAAAAAATAAGTTTCAATCTCTCCACACATATATGAACAAATTACCTGATAAACCTCTTGAATAATATTAGTTTCCTCTGAATCTATGATTAAAGAAATATCACTATTTAATTGAATCGGATTATTTTTCTTTGATCCAGTAATTCCAATTACCAAAATAGATTTTTTCTTTGCAGCCTCAATTGCTTTAACTATATTTTCTGATGAACCGCTAGTGGATAGAGCAATTAGCACATCACCCTTTGAGCCAACTCCCTCAAGCTGTCTTGAAAAAATATTTTCATATCCATAATCATTTCCTATTGCTGTTATAGCAGAAATATCAGATGTTAATGAAATAGAATTCATTGGCGACCTATCTTTTTTAAATCTTCCCAATAATTCAGCAGAGTAATGCAAAGCATCTGATGCAGAACCACCATTGCCACACCAAATAATTTTATTCTTCTTTTTGATAGCATGAATAATTGCCTCTATAGCTTGATCGACCTCATCTGTAATATTTTCTGTTTTCAACAGAACATCAATAGTTGCATTTATGTATTTTCTTAAAGCTTGTCTTTTCATAATTTTCTATATTTGGTTTTCCATGCCAATGCACCCTTATTAATAAATTTACATTTTACTACTTTGCCATTTAGGGAATTTAACTTATTTTCAATTTCGATTTTTTTATCCAAAGGGCAGAAAAAAAGAATAAATCCACCTCCTCCTGCGCCAGACACTTTTCCGCAAAGAGCCCCTTCATCGAAGGCTAGATTAAATGCTTCTTCAATTTTTTTATTCGAGACTAAGCTAGAAGTTTTCTTCTTAAGCTCCCAACCTCTTTCGAATACTTTTAATAAATGATTAATATCACCTTTTAATAAGCAATCTTTAAATTTTTCAGATTCATTAATAAGTTTTTTCATAGCATTGTATGAAGATTTTTTTGATTTAATTTCTTTTTTTTGGGATTTAATAATGTTTTCTGATTCGCGGGAAATACCACAAAAATAAAGTATCATCATTGATTCCAATTCATCAAGAATCTCTTGTTTGCACTTTAATTGATTAACAATTACATATCCTTCTTTCTTGAATTCTAAGTAATTAAGACCTCCAAAAGCTGCGGCATATTGATCTTGGTAGCCTCCATCAAACTTACATATATTTCGTTCAATATGATAAGCAATCTCTGATATTTGATAATTATCTAAGCCAATTGAGAGCAATTTATCATAAGCTTTTACCATTGATACAACAATTGTTGAAGATGATCCTAATCCTGAGCCCCTTTCTGCTTCACATAGCGTCTTTACCGAAATATTTATATTTTTATTATTGTTATAGTGCTCCATAAAATATATGTATGTTTCCTTATGGAGTTTTAGTTTTTTTGTTTCTTTAAGTGTTTCAGATATCCCAAGATCAAGAGATTCAAAAAATACATTATTTGATTTCTCTATTGTTGTGTATGCATACTGATTGATAGTAATATTCAGGACCTTGCCTTCATTTTCAAAACAAAACGGGGCAAGATCAGTCCCCCCACCAGATAGGCCGAGCCTAAGAGGGGCTTTGCTAATAATCACCTTGTTAAGAAATTTTCGTTTTGATTGACTCTGTCTCTCCAGTAATTTAATAGGTCAGATATAGTTTGGTCAAAACTAATTTCGGGCTGCCAGCCAGTATGATCAAAGAATTTTTTAGTATTTGGTATTTGCAAATCTGCATCAATGGGTCTAATTCTTTCAGGGTCAATTTCAATGTTAATTTTGCCTGACATAGTTGAGAGGGAAATGAGCTTATCAAGCATTTCACCTATTGTACATGAAAATGTGCCACCTATATTATAATATTCACCGCTTACAGGATTATTTGTTACTAAGAGATAATAAGCTTTTACAGCATCCCTTACATCTGCGAAAGTTCTTAATGATTCAAGGTTTCCTACTTTTACTACCGGAGCAATAAGACCTTTTTCAATCATTGCAATTTGTTTAGCAAAGGTAGACTCGGCAAAAACATCTCCCCTCCTGGGACCAGTATGTGTAAACATTCTTGTAGTCATAACCTTCATATTATAAGCCTCAGCATAATATCTGCCTATGAGATCGGTACCGACTTTTGAAATTGCGTAGGGCGAAGCTGGATGGAAACCACATTCCTCATCAATCGGCAGTTTTTCCTTAGGAACTCTTCCAAAAACCTCAGAAGAAGCGCAAACATGAACAATGGGAGAAAGATCATTTTTTCTTATGGCCTCTAAAACATTCGCAGTGCCTTGTATGTTAGTTTCAAACGTATCAAGCGGCGAATCAAAGCTTGTTGCAGGATAACTTTGTGCAGCAAGATGAAAAACATAATCAGGTTTTGATTTTGAAAACGCTGAATGAAGAGAGAGATAGTCTCTTAAGTCACCATAAAAGAGCTTGATCCTATCATTGTTATTAATTTCATTAATATGTTGTTTTATATTATCTAGAGGACTTCTCCATCTGCAAAGTCCATGTATTTCCCAGTCAGTTTCTTTCATCAAATAATCGCACAGATGCGAGCCAACCATTCCTGTAATACCTGTAATTAATGCTTTAGTTTTCATGATATCCTTCTAAAAATTTTTCAAAGCTAATTGGAGCTCTTTTAAGAATAGATTTCGTGTCATTTGGATCAAGGTTGCATACTTTTGTTCTTGCCTTCCAAAATTTTTCACTTGCTTCTACGATTTTAAATTTGAGGCTATTATATAGCTTTTTTTTGATTACATCTGTCATTTCGACCCTTGACAAACATTCTGGGCCGCATATATTAGAAATCTTTTTAACTTCATTCCAGTTTATCACTGCTACATTCATACACTCAATGACGTCATTAATATGAATAATGTTCCTTGCAAAATCTTTATAGATCTCAGCTTCTTTTCCAGATTTAGCGCAATTTTCTATGTATTTTAAAAAGCCATCACTAGCATCATAAATGTATGAAAGTCTGAATATTTTAAAATTTGTGTTATACAAAAAAGCGTCTTCAATATCTTTTTTCATCTCTCCATATTTAGATTTTGGAATACAGGGGTAGTCAGTGCTAAAAGTTGTATTGGTATCTGGATAAACCTGGTCTGAGGAAAAGAAAATTATCTTTATTGACATTTCTAATAACCTACTAATTATTTTTTTAGTTGAAATTACGTTTGTACTGTTAGCTTTTTTAAATTCAGTCTCACATTCATCTGGAGAGGAGATAGCCGCTAAAAAGAAGCAATGAGTTATCTTTTCTTTGCCTACTTGCTTAAAAAAATCTTCGTTGATAGTGCTAAATTCTAAGTAAAATTGGGAATCTTTATTTCTGCTTGATAGAAAAATATTTTTCTTATAAATTTTATAAAAACTTGAGCCCACAAAAGAATTTCCACCTATTAAGAGAACTTTCATTCCAAAACCTTCAATAATCTTTTTTTAATCGCATCTTTTGAATAATTCTTAAAAGCAAAATCAAAAGCATTATTTGAAATTTTATTAATAAGCTCTTGATTGGAAATAAGCTTTTGAAGCTCTTCAGAAAAAGAATCTAGTTCACTGACATAAATATCAAATTTATTAGTAAAATTCATCCCCTCTGCTCCAAGAGGTGAAGTAATAGTAGGTATGCCAAAGCATGATGCATGACCTATCTTTCCTTTAATTCCAGCTCCATATGTAATTGGTGCAATATTCAGTAGAAAATTTTTAATATACCCATCTAAATCTTCTACAAAACCATCAATGACAACATTTTCAAATCTAGATAAGAAATTAAATAATTCTTTGTCTATGTGAGTCCCAACCACATGCAGCTTATGGGGCTTAAATTTTATGAAGTCTTTGCTCCATACATTTTTTACAAACCATTTAATTGAATCAATATTTGGGGCGTGTCTAAAATTTCCAACAAAGATAAAGTTTTCCCTTTTTAAGGTAGATTTTTCAAAATTTTCAAAAACTAGAGGAATTGTTTGTATGTTCTGTATATTAAATTTTTGAGTTAATAGTTGATTTTCATATTCACTAAGCACTATAACTTTATTTGATTTTTTCATTACCGAAAGTTCTTTATTCTTTGTATGACTATTTAATTCGTTTCCTCTCTCTCTTTCTTCTCTTAGAAAATGAAGATCAACGGTGTTAAAAATAATTTTTGTGTTTTTAAGTTTTTTCTTAATTATATCTATATAGTCATTAGCAATTTCACACCTATTAAGCATTACATAGTCATATTGAAAGCTAACTTTTTCTAAATACTGGATTATGTTTTCATGCTCAGCACCATAGACACAATTTACCCCAATGTCCTGAAGTAATTCTGTATGTTCATTTGTATAGTGTAAATTTCTTGGTAAAAAAGTAACATAAAAACCCATCTCAACCATTATTTTCATGAAATAAAAAGCTGTTACAGACCCTGCATCTCTATTTTTCTGAGGTGTTTCTTCATCTATTATTAGTATTGATTTTGGATAATATCGCGCAAATTCATCTTCAAAATTCTCACCATTCTTATTTTTCTTAGCAAGCTCTTCAGCCCATATTTTTTTAAATTTTTTTAAATTTTTATTCTGGAATTTTTTCATTCCTTTATTGGGATCTGTGCCTGAGGTGCCACCCTCCTTATGGATAGCCACAGACCTTGGAACAACATAAACATCACCACCATTTTTTCTGTTTTTAAAACATAAATCAGCATCCTCAAAATATCCTGGTGTATATTCCTCTCCAAACCTTTTAATTTTTTCAAAATTTGATTTCTTGATACATAAAGATGCTCCCGATACATAATCAACCTTTCGTGTAAACGAAAAAAGGTCCTTATTCTGATCTTGTTCTCTGCCAACATTCCAACCTGAGCCATCCCTCCACAATAAACCACCTGATTCTTGCAGCTTTCCATTCTCAAAAATTAATTTTGAACCAGCAATATTTTTTGGGTTTTCAAAGACGTGCTTTATCAGATAGTACGCCCAATTTAAATGGACTTCTGTATCATTATTTAGAAAAATTAAGAAATCGTTTTTTGCATGTTTTGCACCATTATTGCATGATCCAACAAATCCTAAATTTTTTTCGTTCCTTATAATTTTAACAAGCGCTGTATCTGAAATATATCTTGCTAAGGGGTCGTTAAAACAGTCATCAACCAATATTATCTCAGATTTTTCTAAATTATTATTCTGAACCAGTGATGCTAAACATTTTTTTGTTAATTCATGCTTACCATACGTGGGTATTATAATTGAGAATGATTTTGGAGGGACCTTAAGCTCCTCAATGTCTCGTTGCTCTATCTTTTGAATTCTTTTCCTTATTGTCGAATGCTTAAGAAATATTTTAATTTTATTGATATATGATTGTTTTACACCGAGGTGAATGAATAGCTTCCTATAAAAAAATGATGCAACAATATATAGTTTATCCTTAGCATAGTTTTTAAATATTGATACAGGTTTTTGAATAAACTTATGAATAAAAGTATTTTGAAAGTCTGAAATAATTTTTTTCAAGTAAGCAATTTCTTCTTCATTGTTAATGCTATTCTTTTTCCAACCATCTCTATCAGCTTCTAATAGTGATATTGCATGAATTAAATTTTGAGATTTTTCCTTCCAACCATCTCTATCAGCTTCTAATAGTGATATTGCATGAATTAAATTTTGAG
>ENA-UOXV01005476-UOXV01005476.1-marine-metagenome-genome-assembly--contig:-NODE-5476-length-13892-cov-6.488545_pt1 | contig 13892 bp, 13 predicted proteins | sample MGYA00238165_ERZ766961 | MGnify/ENA primary metagenome ERZ766961 (study PRJEB28924, sample SAMN03173240) | marine metagenome | biome: Marine; feature: Water; material: Subsurface seawater | place: North... | reverse complement strand
TAGGATTAGTGGGAGAATATGTTTCAAGAATCTATACGGAAGTAAAAAATAGACCGAGCTACATAATATCTGAAACTTATGACCAAAACTCTTCGATTGAATAACCTAAATAGAGATTTTATTAAAAAAAAAATTTTTTTAGTTATAATTATAATTTCTTTATCAATAAATATTCTTAACCTTAAAAATTATGGTTATGCTTGGGATGATGGGCTTATGAGACTTACTGGTTTTGTAAATCTAAAGCATATAGTAAAAATATTTATTCCAGAAATTGAAAAAAAATATGAGAGACTAAAAAAAGTTTCAAATTTAAATGATTGGAGAGATAGGTATTATGGGCCTAGTTTTGAGTTATTTGCTGCTGGTATTGAAACATTAACGGGAAATATTTCCAATGACAAATCTAAAGATAATTATAAAAATATCTACTACTTGAGATGTTTGCTGCTTCTTACAATCTTACACTTCTCATATATTTTTTTTTATAAGATTAATTTTTATTTAACAAAAGATATTTTTTTAAGTAATTCAATTCTTTTGCTACTTTTATCATATCCAAGATTTTTTGCAGAACAACACTATAATACAAAAGATTTATACCTCTGTGGATTGGTTATTATGACCAGTTATTTTGGATTAAAACTAATAAACAAGAATAAGATTAAATATATAATTTTTTTTACATTTTTTTCAGCTCTTGCCATCTCTACAAGGTTATCAACTTCTTTGATACCAATTATGATAATGTTTTCTCATTTTATTTATAGAAAAAACTTTACTTTAAAAAACTTATATTTTTATTCATTCAATTTAATTTTATTTTTTATATTTTTTTACATTTCTTTTCCTTTTTTATGGGAGAATCCAATAATGAATTTTTTAGAGGTTTTTAATAAATTATCTAATCATTCTTGGAGTGGTAATGTATTGTATTTTGGGCAAGTTTATAAAAATTTTGATGCACCATGGCATTATTTATTAGTTTGGTTTATTATTACCACTCCAATAATTTACTTAATTTTTTTTCTTTTTGGAACTATTAATGTTTTAAAGATCGTATTTAATTTCAAAAATTTAAGAGATCATTCATTAAATAAATTTATTTTATTAAATTTTTCAATTTTTACTTTAACATTATTGACTGTAATTATATTTCAAAATAACACCTATAACGGATGGAGACATAGTTATTTTATTTTTATTTTTTTTCTAATATTTATTAGCTGTTATATTTCTACCATCTCTTCAATTTTTAAATTATATCTATCAAAGATTTTAATAATATTTTTGATTTTAACTAATATTAATTGGATATACAAAAATCATCCTTATGAATATGTTTTTTTTAATTCTTTAGTAAAAAAACCTTATCTAAAATTTGACCTTGATTGGTGGGGATTAACAAATTTTGATCAAATAAGATATATCCTTAAAAATGATACACGAAAAAATATTAAAATATTTGCTGCAAGTGGCACGTCCTTAGAAGCAACAAGAAAAACAATATTAGGCATTGAAGAAAAAGAAAGAATAGAAGTAGTAAAGAAAGAGTTTGAAGCAGACTACTTAATTAACAATTATATAGGAAATTTGGAAGATTATTCTGATAAATATAAACTAATAAATCAAATAACTGTTTCAAACCAAAAAATTAGTTCTCTATATAAATTAAAGTAGATTTTTTATCTAATTTTTTTAGCAGATATAATAAAAGAAGATGAAAAGGGAATTAAGGGTAATTTATTTTTTTCACTCATTATGAAATTTGAAATAACCCTCATTTGTTTTTTTCCTTTATTATAAATAGCAGGAGAAACGGGGTGATAATTTATTGGAGATAAATCAGTAATTCTAAATTTGTGTTTATTTAATAAGCTATTTATTTGACCAGGTGTGAATTGATTTCTAACATTAACTTTTATGTTAGTTGTTGTTGGTTGATTAAATGGGGTCTCCTCAAATAAATTTTTGTTAATTTTTAAAAAATTATTCAATGATAATTTATTTAAATCCATAGCTTCCTTTAAAAACTTCTTGTAGGTTTTCAACTGAATTTCAGAATTAGTGAATCTATTTAAAGAAAAAAGATTATAAAGCCTATTTCTCGAACCTAAAACTAAAATACCGTTTTCATTCAAATTCTTAAAACAGTATTTGATAATTTTATTTATTTCATCAAATGACAAATATTCTAAAAAACCTACAGCTGAAATAACGTCAAATTTTTTATCTGGGTGATAGTTGAATATTGAGTCATTTATAAAATTAATATTTTTTCTTTTAAATTTTTTATTAGCAATTTTTATCATTTTAGATGAAAAATCAATACCAACACTTTTATCTACAATTTTTGAAGAGGCATAACATAAATCACCAGATCCACATCCAATATCAAGATGTTTTTTTTTTTTATATTTTTTAATCATATCAAAAACAAATGAATTCCTTTGAATGATTGTATTTGGAATCTTATTAGAATTCTGGTCTGCTCTTATTGACCAGTTTACAGCTTCTTTTTCAAAAAAAATTTTAGTTTGTTTTTGTTGCTTGCTCATTTTTTTTAAATATTTTTGAAGTCATTAGCATTTAATCGGGGAAATTGAAATTTATTTTTTAGGTTTTTATTAGATATTATTCCAACATCAGTTGTTATACCAAACTTGAAACCACATTTTTTAACAATGCTTAATGTGTTATGATTTAATGACCCATAAGGATAACAGACAGATAATTTATTTATATCAAAATTTAACTTTTGAAAAAATCTTATTGAGTTATTCATCTCTTTTAATTGATAACTCATTGGTAAATTGCCCCATCTAACGTGATATTCTCCATGAGAACCGATATGCATGCCTTCCTTTTGCATTTCTAATAAATTTTGTGAGTTAATATATAATTCATTTGATAATTCTTTAATACTAAAGTCCAAATATTTTCTAATTAAATGATCTAAAATTTTTTCTCTAATTGCTTTAGGTAATATAAATTGTAACAACTTTTTGATAAGAGAAGTTTCTAAGTCATCATACCTTGATTTTAATAATTTAATATCAATTTTCATATTAAATATATCCTTATAACCATACTTTTTAAGAAAAAAGTTTATATCATTAATGATCATTTTTCTATTTTCAACTTTTTCTAAAATAAAATGAATTTTATTTACATCAAGTACAATTTTATTTTCAACTATCTTAGTTGGTGGATAAAAAAATCCTGAAATTTTATTTTTTTTTAACTCTGGTAGAACATAATCATAATGATCTTTATATCCATCATCAAATGTTAGTATTAATTTTTTTCTTTTTGAAATTTTTTTTTTTTTGATAATTTCGATAAAATCATCATATCCAATTATGTCAAAATTTTTTTTAAACCACTTAATTTGTTTTTTGAAATCATTAATTTCTAAACCTTTCAAATTTGGATATTTACTATTTTTAATTGGTCTAACATAATGATACATGATCATATACACAGAATTATTAACTAGTTTCTCCATTTATTTACTTGCTGTCAAAATCAATGTATCGGTAATTTTTTTTTTAATTAAAAAATTGGAATAATTTTTTATTATTTTAGAATCAAAAAGATTTTTCAAAAAAGTATGGCCCCCAGGCTTATTATGTAAAAACCATCCGAAATGATTATTGATATTATATCTTTGATAAAACTCAATTTTAATATTTTTGAAACCAGCCTTTTTAACAAACAGTTTAAGAGATTTTTCTGTATGTAAAATTAATTGTTCTTTACAAAATGTAAATTTTCTAAAAAATTTAAATTTGTCAGAGGATAGTAAAAAATCGTTAGCGTTTGGTACTTCTATTATTACTTTACCATTTTTTTTTAATTTAGATCTCAATATTTTGAGTATTTCTATTTGATTGGGCAAATAATGTAATACATGAAAAAGTGTAATATAATCAAAATTAACATCATAATCTAAAATATTTTTTTTAACTTTAATTTTTTTTTTATTTAAATATTTTATAAAATCCATACCAACCTCTACGCCATTTTTACTTTTAACTCCTTTTAACTTTTTAAGGAAATTTCCCCAGCCACAGCCATAATCTATAATATCTTTTCCTTTAAATAACTTTTGTAATTTTTTTTTCCTTCTTTCGTCATCTTCTAGATAAGTTGTTTTTATATTTCCTTTTTTTGTTAAAACATGATTTATTTTTTTTTTACTTTTATTATTAATTGATCTTTTATCATGGTTTTTTACATCGGAGTAATAAGTAGTACCCGTAATATGTTTGGCTAAAAAAATTATCTTTTCTTTTTTATCTTTAAGCACATTAACATTTGAGTCTCTTGTCTCTTTACTTATGATTTCAATATTTTTATTTGAAACAAGTCTATTTTTTTTTAGATCATAATAAACAGGATTAGTAATTTTCATAATTTAAATTTTTAAATATTTGTCCATATTTTTTTGTACTGATTTAATAATTTTAGAAGATTTGATTGATTTTGCCTATGATTTTTAAACAACAAGCTCTGCTTATCTTTCCAATAGTTATCTATTCTATCTGAAAAATTGTATATTTTAATTTTAGGTTTAATTAATTTAGTAAAAAACATAGATGAAGAAAAATTGGAAAAATAATTCTGTACGTTATATGAATATACAAATTTCTCCAAGGAATTAGTGCCTGTAATTTTTTTTGTATATAAAATTATTACAAAATTTTTAAAATTTACCTGAAATTTATTTATTATTTTTTTTTGAATATTTTTTGGAATACTTTTCTTAAATTTAAAGACATAAACTTCGCTAGAGTTTATTAAAATCTTATTTAATATTTGATTTTGAAAAAAATCCACATAATTTTTAAGAATTTTATTTGGATATTTTTTTTTGTAGTAAGCATATGGTATAGAAATATTTATCAAGTTTATTTTTTTATTTTGAAATAATTTTTTTTTTTTAAAATTAACATTTTCAACGAATGTATTTTTAAATTTATTTTTATCTATTGAGTATAATAATTTATTTTTTCTAAAATGATTAAAAATGCAATAAATTTTTGTATTACTTGATGAAGGTTTATAAATATTAAAAAAATTATTATTTATATAATCTTCTATTGTTCGCTTGATATAAGTAATAATATCAAGATATTTATAATGAATTAAAAAATCTGTTAATGAATGCGAAAAATATTTTTTTAGTATTTTTTTTTTGTGTAAAATAAGTTTAGATAAATTATCATTTGAAAAACATACTTCTGAATATTCACGCTTTAAAATGTTTTTTAGCTTTTTAACTTTTTTTAATTTATTTTGAAGTTGATTGTTATATTTTCTTATTTTATTAAAATTATATAATTTTATTAAATTAAAGTATATTGGTTGTTCAATTGGATTTAATTTATATATTTCTTTATATTTAAAACTTTTAAAAATATTAATTATTTCCTCAGTGTAATTATTTTTCTCTATAAAAAAAATGTATTTATTATCGTTTTTAACATTTAAATAATGAGATTTTATTTGAAAGGCAACTATAATATTTGAACATATAACTAATATATTTTTCATATATAAATTTTAACTGAATATTTTTTTTTTGAATATTTAATTTTTAGAATTATTAATATATAAATTAACAAATACTTATTCAATACATTTGTCAAATAAATGAAAAATCTTATACTTGTTAATTTTAATTCTGAGAAATGGAAATTTATAACTAATCGTTATTTAAAAAAAGATCACAATATATATTTAGGATACAAAAATAACATATCCAAATTAAAAAAACAAAAACAATTAAAGCTTATTTCTTTAAATTATGAATCTCTTTTTTTTCATAAAAAAATAAATATTGGTAATAATTTATTAAAAAGATTTTTTTATTTATTCTTTTTTAAAATCATTAAAATATTAGCGAATATTTTTATTAGAATATTTAATTTTGATAATTATATTACTTCTGATGATATGACCGGAACTTTAAACCTTATTTTAATTAATTTATTTAAAGATAATAATAAAAAAATATACTTATATTTAGATAATAGAGCTAATAACGAAAAATATTTTATAAAGGAAAGATCAAAATATAATAAGTACTTAGTTAATGATTATAAATTTATTACAAAATATAAAAATATTTGTAGGAAAATCCCAAATTCTAAAAATTATATTTCTTTTTTTGAAAAAAATTTAGTTAAAATTTTAGATAATTTGAAATGCTTACCAAGTAACCCGTTTAGGGTAAATAATTTTAAATACCATAAATTGATTGTTAGGTATATTTATGAAGACAGCCTTTTAAAAGATAAGCTTATCTTTGATAGTCAAAAATTTAAAAGAAAGAAAGATCTTATTTTTACAAAATATAATTTAATTAATAAAAAAAAATTAGTAATTGTAGGTCTTACTAATTGGTATGAACATAGCATGACAAATCTTCAAGATGATTATTCAAGAAATGAAGATATGGTTAAAATCATTGCACATAATTATAAAAATTGTAATTTACTTATTTCTTTACATCCAAAACAAAAAACTAAAGATTATTTATGGTTATCTAAAAAATATAGAATAAAAATTATTAAAGAGTCTTTAATTGACGTTATTCCAATTTCGAGCTTATTTGTTACCTCATTTGGTTCAAGTGTTTTACAGTGGGCAAAAATATGTAAAATTAAATCTATTGTTTTTAATTTTTATAAAGATAAAAATATTAATATAAAAAACAGTAAGATTTTAACTAATATAACCTCAAAAAAAAATATTAAAAAAAAATTAATTTATATTTAATGTATAATAAATGAACAAAATATTGTTATCAGAGCCGTACTTGGGTAAGGCAGAAATTAGTACCGTAACAAAAACAATTAAAGATAATTGGATATCAACTGCAGGAAGTAATATCTCTAAATTTGAGAATAAAATATCAAATTACACTAAATCCAAATATTGTATTGCTTGTAATTCTGGAACTTCGGCCTTACACATTGCTTTAAAGGTTTTGGGTGTAAATAAGAAACATGAAGTAATTGCACCCTCTATTACTTTTATTGCAACTATAAATGCTATCAGATATAACGACGCCTCTCCTATTTTCATGGATGTCGATAATTCTTTTAATATTGATGAAGATAAAACAATAAATTTTTTAGAACAAAATACTAAAATTGTAAATGGACAGTGTGTTAATAAAAAAACTAAAAAGGTGATTAAAGTTGTTATTATTGCACATATATGGGGGGGTGGAGCAAAATTTAAAAAACTAATTGCGATATGTAAAAAAAAGAAAATTAAAATTCTAGAGGATGCTGCTGAAAGTTTGGGAACATTTTATAAAAAATATTTAAAAAACAAACACACTGGAACTATAGGTAATATTGGAATTCTATCTTTTAATGGAAATAAAATTATTACAACCGGAGCTGGAGGGATGATTTTAACAAACAATAAGTCTCTAGAAAAGAAATGTAGATATTTAATTAATCAAGCAAAGAATAATGAATTTTTTTTACACAATAAAATTGGATATAATTATCGGATGGCAAGTCTAAATGCATCACTAGGCATTCCTCAAATTAATAATATTAAAAAAATTACAAAACTAAAAGAAAAAAATTTTTTTAATTATTGTAAAGTTTTTGACAAATCAAAAATATTTAAAGTTTTTGACTATAACAATATTTCAAGGCCAAATTTTTGGATGATAGTATTAATTTTAAAAGATAAAATTAACAAAAATTTTATTGATTATCTCTTAAAAAAAACATCAAAAAAAATAGAGTTCAGAAAAATATGGCTGCCCAACGAAAGACAAAAAATGTATAGAAATTCAGAAAAATTTAAGATATCAAATAGTAAACATTTGTATAAAATTTCAATATGCTCTCCTTCAAGTGCAAATTTAAAATTAAAAGATGTTAGATATATTAATAGATGTATTAATGAAGAATATTCTAATTTCTTAAAAAATAATCGATGAAAAAAAAAATAATAATATTTGGAGGAGGATCTCATGCAAAAGTAATTTTTCATCAAATTATTGAAAATAAAAAATATCTTTTTATTGGATTTGTAGATGATGCAAAAAAAAAGGGTGAGTTAATTTTTAGTTTTAATAAAAAAAATTACTACAATCTTGGTTCTATCGATGATCTTGATTTAAAAGGAAAAAAATTTAAATCAAATAACATATTAAACAATATAAGTGGAATTATAGGCGTTGGATTAAATTATCTTAGAAAAAAAATTTATAATGATGTGATTAAATTAAACAAAAAATTTAGATGGGAAGTCATAAGGTCAAATACTTCAATTATAAATAAAGATATTGAAATTGGTGAAGGAAGCTTAATTATGCCCGGTGTTATAGTCAATTCAGGAACAATAATTGGTAAGCATTGTATTATAAACACTTCGAGTTCAATTGATCATGACAATCATTTTGAGAACTTTTCTAGTTGTGGACCAGGAGTAATAACTGGCGGAAATGTTAAATTAGGAGAATTAAGTCATATTGGCATAGGATCTGTTGTTAAAAATAATATCAAAATTGGTCACAACACTGTTGTAGGTGGCAATTCATTTGTAAATAAAAATTGTGATAATAATTACTTTTTTTATGGAACTCCCATAAAAAAGGTTAAAAAAAAGTTAATCAAAGATAATTATCTAAAATAAATGATATCTAATTTAGCAATATTGGAGAATAAAGTTATCACAAAAAAAAATCGTTTTCCTTTAATTGCAGCTCATAAAAATGAGTTAAAAAAAATTTTTAATAATCAAAAAGTTTTAATTTTTGGTGCAGCTGGTTCGATAGGATCAGCTTTTGTTTTAAATATTTTGAAATATAAAATTAAAAACTTATACCTAGTAGACAAAAATGAAAATGAATTGGTAGAATTAAACAGATGTGTTGTTTTAGTTAATAAAAAAATAAATGTAGAATATATATGTAATGATATAAATGAATTTGAGTTAAACAAGTTCATTAAAGCAAATAAAATAAATATATTTCTTAATTTTGCAGCAATCAAACATGTGAGAAGTGAGGAAAACATTTATACTTTAAAATATCTTTTTGATACAAATTGCAATAATTGTTTTAATTTCACACCTACAAAATATCTTAAAAAAGTTTTTTTTATATCTACTGACAAGGCCTCTGATCCTTCGAGTTTAATGGGTGTCTCAAAAAAAATTATGGAACAAAAATTATTTTTTAAAAAAAAAAAATATAAAAAAAATTTTTTTTCAAGTGTTAGATTTGCAAATGTTAGTTTCTCTAACGGAAGTATTCTAAAAATGATTAATGATAAAATTAATTCAGGCCAAAATTTTGGAATACCTCTTAATATAAAAAGGTTTTTTATTACTCATAATGAGGCAGTAAATTTATGTTTAAAATCACTGACAAAAGAAGCAAATGGAATGATATTAATACCAAATGAAGTTACACTTGGAAAGCAGATTTCAATTTTTGAATTATTGATAAAAATTTTAAAACACTACAAAATTAAAAATAGAATTTATAAAAACTTTATCCATACAAAAAAATTTAAAATAAGCTTAATTAGTAAAAAAATAGTTGGTCAAAAAAATTCCGAAATTTTATATAGTGATGGAGAATTCTTAAATATAAAAAAATTAGATAAAAATACAATATTAATTAAACCAAAAATTATTGTAGGTGCAGCAAAAATTATAAAACAATTGACTTTTAAAAAAGAAATTATTCATGTCAAAGAAAAATTGTTAAAACATTTTAAAAATATTAGCATCAGTAAAGAAAGTATAAAACTTTCAAAAAATTTATAGAAATAATTCTAAATACCTCTTTTAAAAATAATTTTAAAAGCCTCTGCATTTAAAAAACCACTTTGTGAACCTCTAAATTTAGATAGCGCTATTACATTTTCAAATGATCTGGGGAAAGGAAATTTTTGCAATTCACTTTTAAATATTTTTAATATCTCTATTTTTTTTTTTATGTGACTACTTATATCAATATAAAAGTTTGGTGAAAAATGGTTATCTATCACACCTGTTTCAGAGGGTACTTCATATGTATTAATATTCAAAATTGATGGAGATCTAAACCACTTCATGCTTGCTAAACATAATTTATGAGAATAAAAATGATCTGAGTGAGCATCATTTTTATTTGGAATATAACAATGAGTGATTTTATTTTTATTAATAAAAGATTTAAGACTTTCTATCTCTTGTGATCCAATTTTCACAAAATCTGTTGGGTTGACATTTAGTGTAATAATTTTTTCAAAACCATAAAATGAATTAATTTTTTTTAATTTACTTTTGTTACACTTGCCTACTACTACCAAATAAATTTTTCTTTTTTTTTTTAAATCTAATAATAGACCTCCACAACCAAATGTCTCATCATCTAAGTGAGGGGCAACTATACAGTGTTTCATAAATAAGTATCCTTTATTAAATTTACTTTTAATTTCGCTGGTATTATTTTAATGATACAATCATCACAAGATATCTTAAAATATTTTTTATTTACGTCAAGAATTTTTCCTGGTTCAATATTTATTGGTTTTTTTTTAATTATTATTGCCTCTTTAATATTTATATTTTTATTTTTATACTTAAAACTTGCACCAGGATACGGACTTGATAGAGCATTAACTAGTCTTATTATACTTTGACCAGACATTCTCCAATCGATTATACCATCTAAAAAACTCCTTTTTCTCCAAATATTTTCATTTTTTTTTTTATAAATATTAATTTTCTTATTATAGAGAATTTTTTTTAATATGGACTTAATTTGATTTTTTGAAATTTTTATTAAAACTTTATAAAGATCTGATGATTTGTATGTTTCTTTAATTTTGATTATTTTTTGATCAATAATATATCCATCATCAACTTTTTCTGTTAATTGAAAAAATGTAGAAGCTGTCTGTTTTAAACCAAGATAAATAGCCCATATAATTGGATGTCTTCCTCGGTTCTTGGGTAGTTCAGCAGGATGATATCCTAATGAAAATTTTTTTGCACAATCTATAATTTTTTTTTTTATCAATCTTGACCACCCAAAACAGAAAATATAGTCAGGTCCAAAATTTTTAATTACATTATATGTCTTTGTAGAATTAACATTGTTTGTAAAATGAATTTCTAAATTTTCTTTTTTTGCAATTTTATTCATATCAACAAAATCTGAATTTATTTTTTTTTTTGTTGATATAATCAATATATTAATTTTACTCTTATACGCTAGTATTTCTTCAAGTAATAATTTAGAAAATTTGACTGTCCCAATATAAACTATTTTTTTCTTCATAAAAAAATTAGAGTTTTTCAATTATTTTAATAGCATTCTGTGATGCTAAACCCTGGTCAAAAGGATTTTTCAAATTTTTAATTTTTCTTTTAAATTTTAATGAAATACTTTTCTTTATTTCATTTATTATTCTTAACTTTGATCCATCAACATCTATTATGTTTTTTGCTTTAATTCTACCACCTTGTCTTGATCCTATGTTTATAACTGGTTTTTTAAAACTTGGGGCCTCCAATATTCCACTTGAAGAATTTCCAATCAAACATTTAGCATGATTTAAAACACTCATATAATATTTGCCACCAAAATTTTCAATGAAAACACAATTTTTATAATTAGTTTTGACAAATTTTTTTATGATCTTTAAATTATTATATCCCATCGGATCAATATTTCCTCCAGTAAAAATAAATAAACTGTCTTTGGAAAAAAATGTTTTTATTGCCTCTAGCATATCTTTTAATCCTTTAATGTTTAAAATTTTATTCAAATTATTAGGATGGTATGTAACTAAATAATTATTTAGTCTAAATTTAAAACCAAATTTTTTTTCGATTTTATTTTTTGATAAGAGTATTGATTTCTTACAATTATCAACAGATAAACTTCCAACATTAAATATATTTTTTGATTTTTTTCCCATTTTAATTATTTTTTTTTTGTAAACATTATGTGAAACAAAGTGATAACTTGATAACATTGATACTGCATTTCTTACATCATCATCCAAAATACCTGAAGTAGACTCACCACCATTAAAATGAATAATCTTTATATTCTGTAAAAAACACGAATATGCAATTGGTAAAATTTCAATTCTATCACCCAACAAAACAACAAAATCTGGCTTAATTTTTAAAAAAATTTTTGCAAATTTATTATGTGAAATTGACATCGATTTAGCAATTTTTAAATTATTATCTGAATTAAGTTTTATATTTATCTTTTTTAATATTTTTAAATTATCTTTAATTATATTTTTTATTGAGAGAGATTTTTTTTCTAAGTGAGAGCCAGTTACTATAAAATAAGTCTTTAATTTTAAAGATTTAAAACTTAATTTGATAAGATGTTTCAGCAAATCATAATCTGCTCTAGAAGTTGAAATTATACAAATTTTTTTTTTATTTTTTTTTTTCACAGCTTTAAAGAGAATTTTCAACTTACTAAATCTTTTAAATAAATCTACTAATATTAGTTTGAGATATGAACATATTGTGATAAATACCTCTCAAATGAAAAAAATTATTGTCATAGCCGAAATGGCATGGTCGCATGATGGATCTATAAACAAAGCAATAAGACTTTTAAAAGCTTCTAAAAAGTCCGGTGCTGATTTTTTTGGAATTCACGTTACAAATTTAGAAACATATATGTCTAAATATTACCAAAATAGCCCCGGTAAAGTTTCTAAAGGAAAAGAGAGTTTGAATATTTATAAATATCTAGAAAAAATTAATATTACCAACAAAAATTGGTTAAAGTTAAATAATGTTGCAAAAAAATTGCATATAAAACTATGTGTGATGCCTAATGATATAGAAAGTTTAAAATTTATTAAACAAAAAATTAATCCAGATATGTACGCTTTATCAGCAGCAAGCTTTAACGAAAAATTAATGGTCGATGGAATAGCAAAAACTAAAAAAAAAGTGGTAATAAGAACTGGTGGAGCAACATTAAATGAAATTCAAAATGTTGTTAATACGTTTAAAAAACATAATAATCAGAATTTTACTTTGCTTCATGGTATTCAAGTTTATCCAACTTCAGTTAATGAAATTAATTTAAACCAATTAATAACACTTAAAAAGAAATTTAGATGTAATGTAGGTTTGGCTGATCATATTGATGGTAGCAGCAAATTTGCAAAATATTTGCCTTCTCTAGCAATACCTTTTGGGATTGAAATAATAGAGAAACACATAACACTAGATAGAAATGAAAAATCTGAAGACTTTGAGTCGGCTTTAGATCCATCAAATTTTAAAGAAATGGTTGAAATGATTAATTTATCATTAAAGTCAATTGGAAAAAAAGAATTTTCAAACTTATCAAAAGCTGAAAAAAAGTATCGGCAAGTTTCAAGAAAAAGAACTGTTGCCAAAACTCAAATTAATAAAGGAGAAAAAATATCAAAAGAAAATATTATATTTAAAAGATCTGATACTGGTATAGATCCATTAAAAATTGAAAATTTTTTTGGAAAAAAATGTAAAAAAATTGTTCAAAAAGATCTACCTATTTTAGAGAGAAATCTGTATTGAAAGTTGGAGTTTTAATATCTGCACGAAATAAATCTAAAAGATTAAAAGGAAAACTTTTATTAAAAGTATCTAAATTATCAATTATTGAATATTTAATTTTAAGAGCAAAAAATCTTAAAGATCGAGCAGAAATAATTTTATCCACATCAAGTGACAGGAGAGACCTAAAATTAGTAAAAATTGCAAAAAAATACAGTATAAAATTTTTTAAAGGTCACAAAGAGGATAAATTAAAAAGATATTATCAAACTGCTTTAAAATTTAATTTAGATGGAATGGTAATTATTGATGGCGATGATCCTCTTTTTTTT
>ENA-UOXV01005474-UOXV01005474.1-marine-metagenome-genome-assembly--contig:-NODE-5474-length-13894-cov-6.407616_pt1 | contig 13894 bp, 14 predicted proteins | sample MGYA00238165_ERZ766961 | MGnify/ENA primary metagenome ERZ766961 (study PRJEB28924, sample SAMN03173240) | marine metagenome | biome: Marine; feature: Water; material: Subsurface seawater | place: North... | reverse complement strand
AACCCGGTAAGGTGCATATGTTTCAACGCTCTGTGAGGGACAGATCATACCATGGTCAAAATTGAGGGCGTCGAACGACGCCCCCCGCGCACGGCACCACTCGAACAGCGCCATTTCATTGCCGCTGAGCCTTTTGGCCATCGCCGCAGCCCACCTTCAAGGATCCGCGAGTTTCGACGAGGCTTCCTCAAGGCTCACAACCTGCGCCCGGAACTTTTTCCTCCGTGCGGGGACCGCTACGATGGACCACGGCACGGCCGAGACGGAGAAGCTGCGCACGAATGTCGAAGAGCAGGTCGTCCAAGCGTTGCCCGTAGTCATGATTGTATTCACTCTAGTGCTGTCTCGCTGGGCGTCCACGCACGTTACTTGATGGGAGCGATTGCCTGCCACGTAACCCATCCGTACCGCCAAACTCGTCTGAAGGGACTGAGATCTGGCATCTGTACTGTAGCTCTCTCGATTGCTCCAGCAACTACAGGACTGCGAGGAGCTCAAGGCAGACCTGGACGAGGTTGCATGACTCCGCACCCTCAAAGTGCCGACAAATCGCATAACATGGCATGCTGCACTCTTTTCGTCCCACGCTCCGGGTTGAAGAGTCTAGTCAAACTCAGCTGAGGTAGCACGGGGTTCGGTGCACAGGATGAGTACGAAGCGACAAAGGCTGAGACCATCGAGCAGCTCAGGTCCGACTCGCGGCAGGGAACTTGTCAGAGCCAAGGCTCAAAGTCGTTCTGACACGCGTATCCCTGTGCAGAGAATTTGAGGCGTCTCTTGAAAAGATGACATCAGGGAACATGACCCTAGTGAGTGAGCTGGGTAGCATGCGCCTTGCGATCCGAGGAGCTGTGAGCGAGGCATTCAAGACCCCCGCAATCCTCAAAATGTTTGCCAACAAGCAGCCAGCCCAACTCCGGATGAAACTCTCGCAGATGTATGCAGCCCGATGCCAGCACAACCGATTTTTGATCTGTTGCTGCCAGAGTATTTCGGGACCGACAGTGACTTGCGGCATTGTTACGCCAGGCGTGAGGATCTCAAGTTGAAGCGGATGTCCGAGGACACGTATCGCACTCAAGTATGTTCCTGTCCCACAGACGCCCCTTCTCACCGGCCCCTGGATGTTGTAGATACCGCGACCAGAATCAGACAGATCTGGGCTGCAAATCAAAGATTCATGATGTATCTATTCCTTGCACCAGGCGGTGGAGGTCCTGGCCGCGCTCAAGAAGCTTGGGGAGGAGCTGGGCGGAGAGGACGCAGCATTCCTTGCTGAAAACATGAGTGAACGCTTTGCCGACTTCGAAGCTGCGTCTCAGGAAATTGCAGGTGCCGGTATCCTTTCGGCTGCGGCAGGACAGGTCAAGGCCGCGCAACAATGAGGGCCGATGCCAAGGATCGTGGTTCCCGGACAAACAAATCGGCGCGAGCATGGAGTCGTGCACACTGCGCATGGTGAGAGTGGAGTCGTGGGGAAGTGTGTGAGCAATTTACGGCAAAGACCACTGGCCGGCGTTGGGCCTCTGCTGGTTCAACGCGCCTAAGGGAGCGGGGGCAGGCGTGCCACCGCTGCCTTGTACGCAGCCTCTTGCCGTTGCAGCACCACAAGAACGCCTTTGGACGGTTCACCCTCTCGGTGCAAATCGATTGCAGTTTGCAGACCCGCGGGAACTGGGCCCTCCCACTGCTCGACGAACTCGTCGAATGAAGAGCTAGCCGTCCACATCTCGCGAGCCGCCGCGAAGGCTTCCATGATTCCCTTGCGTGCCACGTCCTTGTGGTCGATCGTATCGTCGTTGCCGCAAACCTCGTTCACGAGGAAAGCTTCAAACTTTTCAAGATCACCTATTAGCCACCTGTCTACCCTTGCTGCCTGTTCGTCCACATCGTTTGCCCCACTTGCCGCTCCAGTGTCCTGAACGCCTCCTTGTGTATCGCCCTTACCTCTATCACTACCAGGTGAAGCCGTTGCCACTGACCCAGACGCCGCGGGCTTGCCGACAGCCTTTGATTTCGCCTTTTTCCGCTTTGGAGAATCGTCGGAGCCACTGGCGGAGAAGTCGGGGTCGGAGTCCGTGAACGATGCCTCACTCTCCTCATCACTGGATGCTTGCACTGTGCGTCGTGCACTCGCTGGCGGAGGATTTCTTGGCCGTTTTGCGGAGGACATGGACTGCGCCTGATTTCCACCTCCACCGACGGGAAAGTCTTGTTCGTCAAGTCGACGATTCGCCTTTTTGCACCCAGTAATCCAGGACCCGTGTACGACCGTCTTACCATCCTGCTCCGCCTCTTGGATCTTCGGGGTGTTGCCGAAATGTGCACAAAGGTGCGTGCACCTTTGGTCCCAGTTCGGAGAGTATCTTGCTCCCATCGCCATTGCTGTCTCTCGGAGCGCAGTGCGCTCAGGATTTACGTACCCCGAAAGCGCAAACACGACCTGCGCTTCAAAGACTCAGAGCGGCAGGACACAGATTGATTGATACGGTGGCCTATACGAGGCGTGCAGTGTCGGGCACTTTGGCGGAGAATTAAGAAGCTTACCCCACTCAGAATGCGTGAGCTGTCACTCGACATCACGGCCTGACGAAGCTCCTCTACCGAAGGAACTGATGGCAAGGCTGGTATCAGTGCCGGCGGCTGCAGGAGTCGAAGAGGGCGGTGGGATGGCGGATCGATCGCTTTACAAATATATAAATAAATTGCAGTCAACTTTCCGACGACAACCAAGGAGGCCGACTGTCAAAGCCGAAGGATGATGCAGCGAGGCTTGCTGGGCCTGCGGTCCAAGGTGCCCATCCAAGATGATTTCCACCGAAAAGTTTGAATGAGCTGTGTCTGCTTGTCTGTGCCAGTGTCACTTTTCTGCTGTACTTGAAAACTATCCTGTTGGTCCATCAAAGAGGCTGAAGCGCGGATTCCTGCACAACCCGCAGGTGCGCAACAATCCGTCCTTCATCGTGGCTTCAGTCGCTTTCATGGCTTCTTCTACCTCTGCAACTCTCAAGGAACAGCTTGCTTTTGCGGCACCTCTTGGCCGGATTGGAAGCTTGAACTCGGCGTCTCTCGTTGGCCGACCCGGCATGTTCCAGGCATGTCTTCTCGAAAGACCCACGACCCATGCAGGCTGGATCTCGCGCTGAGCGGGGCTGGTTTTACGTGTCCTGCCTACTTTGGTTGTAATATTCAGTTTGTGGAAAGCAGACGGCGAAGCTTGCTGTGGCGCAGAAGCGCGTCACCCTGCGCGGCGGGTCTCGTGACATGAGCTCGTCGCCCAAAATGGTACTGCCGAATTTCCAGTATGCTTTGATCAGAGTGGCGAATTGACAGGAATCACAATATTTTATCTTCTCCACAAGTTCCGATTGGCATTGTAGGTCAATTCTGAGTCTTGTGATGGACAGGTCGGGGACCACGATTACGACTATGATTACTTCGTTATTGGCGGTGGCTCTGGTGGCGTTCGCTCCTCACGTATCGCGGGCGGGTATGGCGCAAAGGTACGGGGCCTTACTCCGAGTCATTAGGTAGACACATTGAATTTCCAGTGCTACTTGCTGGCTTACTGCTTGTGGAATTTCTGATGCCAAAGTGGGCGTTGCGGACCAGGTTGCACTGGCCGAGTGCGCCAGCGGCGGCGACTCGGCCGACGGTGGATTCGGCGGTCTCGGCGGCACGTACGTGTTCCCGACTGTATTAGGCTTTGGGTTGACCTCCCTTTTGTTTTGCATGCATCCGCGGGTCGATGAAGTGAAAAAATGCTCTAGAATTACCATGACACGACGATGATTATCCTTTATTACTACGGTTTCTGAGACCTCCTTGCACGCAGCCTCGACAATACGTAACCCTTGCACACTGAATCTTGTCGCCTAATGCAATTCTCCCTGGCGCAAAGGTGCGTGAACGTCGGTTGCGTGCCCAAGAAGCTCATGGTGTACGGCTCTCACTTTCCGCACGACGCTCACGACGCGAAAGGGTATGGTTGGGACGTGGCCGAACCGAAGCTCGACTGGAAGCGTTTCATCGAAAACAAGAACAAGGAGATTGCACGCCTCAATGGGATCTATGAGCGCATGCTCGGTAACTCCGGTGTTGAGCTAATCAAGAAGAAGGCAACACTCGTCGATGCCCACACAGTAGATGTTGAGGGCAAGAAAATCACGGCGGACAAAATCCTTGTCGCAGTTGGTGGATGGCCGATGGTTCCGGAATTTCCAGGATCAGAAAATGTGATCTCCTCCAACGAGGCCTTTTTCTTACCCGAGTGCCCGAAGCGCGTCATTGTCGTCGGTGGCGGTTACATCGCGATTGAGTTCGCAGCCATTTTCAACGGCTACGGCTCCAAAGTCACTCAGCTTTACCGAGGAGATATGTGGCTGCGTGGCTTTGATATGGATGTGCGAAAGCATCTGATACCAGAGTACGAGACTATTGGCGTCGATGTGAAGTTCAACGCCAATATCGCCAAGATCGACAAGCAGGGTGACGGTTCGCTCAAGGCGACCTTGGAGGACGGAAGCACGCTGGAGGCTGATGTCATCATGTACGCCACAGGGCGGGTCCCGCGTACCAAGGGACTCGGTTGCGAGGAAGCCGGCGTGAAGCTTGACAAAAATGGTGCAATCATCGTCGACGAGGGGTTCCAGACCTCGGTGCCGTCAATTTATGCGGTTGGCGACGTGATCAACCGCATCCAGCTGACGCCGGTTGCACTGGCGGAGGGACATTGCCTCGCGGACACAATCTTTGGCAACAAACCACGCAAGACTGATTATTCGGATGTGCCAACCGCCGTTTTCTCGCAGCCACCGGTTGGGACGGTTGGACTGACGGAGGAGCAGGCGCGCGAGAAGCACGGGAATGACAAAATCCACATCTATCGCACGAGCTTCCGTGCTATGAAGCATACGATCTCAGGCCGCCAGGAGAAGACGCTCATGAAGCTCGTTGTTCACGCCGAGACGGACAAGGTTCTCGGTGTTCACATGGTTGGGGACGCCGCGGGCGAGATCATCCAGCTCGCAGGGGTCTGTATCAAGGCCGGAACTACCAAGGCGCACTGGGACTCAACGATTGGCGTCCACCCGACTTCTGCCGAAGAGTTCGTGACCCTCCGCACCCGGGTGCCCGACGACCAACTCTGAGAACGAGTACAGTAGAGGCTGGGACTGGGGCCCGTACTGTGGAACCTGAATGCATTATGACAATGCCTCTGTCCCAATAACTGGTGTGCCTGGAACGTGTCCTACCCATGGATGGCATTTCATTCCACGCGATTTCCTTTAACCCAGCCCCTGTTCATCGGGGCCGAGTGGCAATACTGCCAGCCCATTACGAGCGGCTGCGTTGCGCGTCCAGCGCCCAAGGCGATGCTCCTGTCCAAGCCCAGCGAGGAGGAAACGACCCGAAGACGCAAACGCAAGACCATTGACGAACCCGGGGACAGGAAGTGCTGCGACCTCCTCGAGTCGACAATTGTCTTTGCTACATTCCCAGAGGCGCACAAATCCGTCGCATGAGCCCGACGCGACGAGGTTCGAGTAGCTGAGTGCGGCAACCGACGAAATCCAGTGGGGGATTTGATTAGCATCACTTCCATGCGCCGCTCGGCGCACCGCCGTAGGTTTCTTCTTTAGAGTTGACCAAAGAGAAAGGCCGCCGTCTGCGGCACCCGCCACGAACCAATCCTCCGTCGACATGGCACAGCAGTCGATTGACGCGCTGTGCCCACGAAATATGAGCTGGGACTCCTCGACAACCTTCCACAACCGGAGGCTGCGATCGCGAGAAACTGATACACATCGCTCTTTGGCAAGGGACGATATCCCGGTGATTTCTGCTTGGTGGCCGAAAAGCGTTTCGACATAGCACATCTCGTCAAGATTCCAAACCTTGATGGTACGATCGTGGGACCCTGAAAAGAGCTCGTGCGTTCCCCTCTGGAAGGCCAAACACGAAATCGTGTCACGATGTCCCTTGAACGAGCTCGCCAAAGTTCCCCCGCGCACGTCCCACACATGCACAAGCTTGTCCTTTCCTCCAAACGCAAGGAACTTTCCGTCGCTGCTCACAGCAAGCGAGGCCACCTGTCGGAACACGAAAAGCTCAGGAGAATCTGGAGTTACGGGCAGGGTTCAGATGAATTAGTTAGGTCATGTGTACAAACCTGAGTTCCAAACTTCGCTTCGGTGGGATGGATTCGGTGCTTGGCGCCGCTCTCGACATCCCATTGCAAAATTGAGCCGTCTTTCGAAGCAGTAAACGCTATTTTGTCGTCTCCGGACAGCGTTAGCGCTGTGACGGGGAGCTTGTGTCCGCGTAAGTGACGTATTTGGTCGAAAACCGGCGGAGTTGTTCTGAGCTGCCCCGCAATCTGCAGGTACTGGCGCCCTCGAGCCTCTTGCACGTCCTGCGTCAGCCTGTGCGCAATTGCGTCACGGTTGAAATTCTGGTCATCCTCATCGTCTTCTTCTTTCTTTTTGGTCTCTTCCGCAACAGTCGCTAAATATTGCTTCGCAAGCCGTAGTCGAGCTTCGTCAGCTGTCTCTAAGTCGCTTTCTGGCTCGCTCGGCTCCTCCTCGCCTAGGCCACTCTCCACGCTGCCATCATCGCTCAAATCCCCGCCCAGCTCCTCGTCTCGACCGAAACTATGCCCTCCACCGCCCCGAGCACGCTTTTCGCCCGCATTTGCTCCTGCCTTTGCTGGCGGCGCATGCCTTTTAGGAGCCCCTTGGCCCCGCCCCCGCCCCCTTGGCCCCGCCATCTTGGCCTTGGTATCGTATCGCACGTGAAGTAACTTACACTTTTGACTTCTTGACAAATAGGCCCGCCAAGGAACGGACAGAAATTCCCGCCCACAAGCCTCTTTCGGTTCCTGGGACACCATGGCGACGCCAGGCGGCAGTGCCAGGAAGCGACGAGGAGGAGACGCAGACAATGTTGCAGCATGGGTTGCGCAGGCCGGCCAGCTGCAGACACGCGCGCGGACAATTCAGAAGGACCACACACAAATGTTGCAGACCTTGAAGGTGCGGAAAGCAATTCAACTGGGTTCGCTGCGCCCCGGCTTGGCATCCCAATATCTCTCAGCTTGGACCAAATTGCACTTGTAGTTCAATGATACCGCACCTGTTATGCGACTTGGTGCTCGTGACCCTCGGATCCTCTTTCTGGAGCAGGGCGAGCTGGGCCATGACGGTTCCGAGGTTGAGGAAACGGATCAACAAGACGCTGCTGCCCGGAGAGAAGAGGCAGCCATGCTCATGGGACAACTGCAACAAGTCAAAGCCCGCCACATTCGGGCATCGCGTCATGTTGTAAGATTGGTGATAGTGTCGATGGGGGGCAGGTAAAGCGGAATGTAAGTGCGCTGCACACAATGATTCTTGCGCGGGGGACGGGTCAGGTGTGCCCCCAACGGGCAAGTGTGCAGCGCGAATTACTCGAGGCTTAATGCCGGCTTGTGCAGGAATACTTGGATAAACTACGCACAACGATGGACGCAGTCGAAGATGACGTCTATGCTACGAGACAGCAGCAGCAAGAGGCCTTCGAGAAACTCGTAATGCAGGAGCAAGCAATTGCCACTGAGCTGGGGGATATGGAGGAACAGCTTAATGCATGGATGCGCGGAGAGACAAGCAGGCCTGGAACGGCAGCAGGGCTGCGGGGACGGGACGAGAGCTCACCGATCGTGTCCAAGATAGGCACCATGCTACAGAGCCCCCAACTTCCTCCGGAGGTGCTTGCAGTTGAGCGGCTGCTCGCCGAGGAGGGCGGTGCAACGGGCGGATGGGACACCCGCGACCACGACCGCTTCTTGCGCTACCGCACACAGCACAAGGGGCAGCGTGAGGTCTACTGTGCCAAGACAGCGGCCGACCTACCCGACCACGACATCGAGTCGGTGCGGCAGCACGACCGCTGGTTTGATCGCTATCAGGCGCTGCTGCAACGAAAGCGAGAAGCGATTCGCTCGTGGCGAAGCTCGCGGGCCCCTGGGATATCGCCAGAGAAGCCAATGCCCAGCACACCTGGTGCAGATGAAAGCCCTGCTCGAACGCGGCCGGCGACGGCGCCGCTCGCTGGGCGATTTGCACAAGCAGCGAGGGAGGAGGAGAAGCAGCGCGTCCGGGAATGGCGCGAGGCCAAGGCGGCACACGAGGCGGAGCAGGCAGCAGCAGCGGAGCGTGCACGGTCCGAAGAGGTTGAGTTCTGCCCCACCCTTATGATTCGACCTAGGACACCTCCGGCTTGAAACAAGGTGGCTCAATCTCACATTTGGGGATAGGCGAAACTCCTCGCGGAAAGGGAGAAACAGCGGCGCGAGCAGGAGAGGGCACGCGTCGAGAACTACAAGCAGAGCAAGCAAGAGGAAAAGGAGGCCCAGCGCCAGCGCAGTGAACAGGAGAAGGAAGATTCTCGCCCGCGCGTGACCCTCGATCAGCTCGAGCGCATCCGTCAGCGGAACCAGCGCCTGACGGAGGAGCACACGCTGCTCGTCCGCCGCAAGGCTGAGGCAGAACGCGCACAAGCAGAGCGGGTCCAGGCGCTTATGGAGGCTGCGCCCGCGCCGCACGTCGCGCGCGACCGTTGGCGGTTGACAGCGCCAACTGCAGCAACTATTGCGAAGCGCGACGCGCTAATAGCCGAAAGTGGCGCAGAGGACACGCGCGGCTACTTCGCCATCATGCGCCCTGTTGGGGGGCAAGTCATGCACCAGCCTACGCGTGCGACGCCCTCCTGGCGTGCCGGTGTTTGAGCCTTGTGGGGCAAGTGTCGCTGCCGTGCGAGGTGAACGACTTTATTGCCTTGTGGCCCAAGCCATCTCGCACGTGTGTTGCAACACTGGTGTCTCGGGGCCCAGGAGTGCCCACGAGGGTTGCCATTGCGTGGGAATGCGACCGCCCTAAGGTTTAGTTGGCCGATTTAGTTGAGTTCTAGAAGTACAACTCTGCTGCTGCTCACCCCCTTGCTTGTTCCCTCTTGCTCTTCACTTACTGTCATAAAGCTCTGGACTCACCTCCTAACTTCCCTCACCTCTGGGCCTCATCCGAGGGCTGGCGCCCCACCTCTGTCTCCTCTGCCTCTGCTGCCTTTTCCCGAGCAGTCTCCTCAGCGCGCAGCATCTCCAAGACAGTGTCGAAGTCCACGTCGTCGCGACCCTCCATCTTGAGCTTCTCAAGTCGCTGTACGTACCAGTCACACTGTCAGGGCCCTGGGAGAGCCATTTGGGACATTCCAATGGGTCGATGGATGGAAGGGGACCTCTTGGCATAGCATTGCAATGCTGTTGAACTCCGGCTTCACTTGCCCACCTGGCCCGAGCATGAACCCGGGGAAAAAAAGTCCGTCCTGGACAGTCACGCCGCGGTGCGGCGGCAGTTCCGCTACACGCCCGGCCGGCAATGCCCCAGCAGCATCAAGCAAGGCGTCATGCTCGTTGAGAACTGCCTCGGCATCCTCCCTGAAAGTTGCCGCCCCCCAACCCCCCTCCTCCGCAGCCTTTCGTTGCTGCCGACACTCTGTGTCAGAATCAGCGCACGAGGTGCAGAGCTGGGGCCATGGCTGCACACCTGACTCGACAAAATTTCGACTGGAACTCGGTTGTATCCCCCCCACTGACGAGGCACCTGCGCGCTTTTCATCGCAGCTGCGAGGTATTCAACCACCTCGCTGTGGGAGGCTTGCTCTGCTCGGTCTACGGGTTGGTCGCCAAAAATATCAACAGCGCCGACATCGGCCCCATGCCCGACGAGTGATTTGCACGCCTCAAGTGCTCCCATCAGAGCCGCAAAGTGGAGCGCGGTGTAGCCTTTGTCATTAGGGCGATTCACCTTTGAAAGAAGGAATGTTATCGCGCGAAGCTAGCCCGGTGCAGGAGTTGTGGCAGCTGGCAGGCTTGGTGGCTGGCAGGGGCCGAATACCTCAGCACCAAGTCCGATCAGCTGTTCAATTATTGCAGTGGATCCTCCAAATGCAGCCGCATGCTGCAACCGGCCACGGCAGCTTGTTCAGCCGCTCGGTGCGCTGAACTCAGCTTGGCGGTGGATGCAAGTAATCGCTCCGGAACCTACTGAAACTTTAGTAGGTTCCGGAGAAGATAGGCATTATCGCAGGATTTGCGCACCAGAGCGTTGAACTGCATGCGTGATTTCTCCTCACGGCACAGCTCATTGACGCTGACGCCCTCCGCTACCAGCTTTGCGACCTGAAAGCAAAATCATTACGAGGGGTCGAAATGCTCGCGCCGACTGTTAGCAATCTTGACAAATATGCCAAATTCAGATGGATGGCAAATTTTGGGGGCAAATGTGGATGTCGTACCTTTGCCGAATCGCCCTCGTTGCATGCGTTGGCCAATTGCCTTACCAGGCTTGGCTGGGCCTTCGCAAGGATTAGTTTGGCACATGAGTAAAGCCCCGGGCATATCTTGTCATGAATGGGAGAGGCAGTGGCATGATGTGAAACAATCTGGTGTAGTGTTACGTACCTGCACCCCATCGTCGACGTCTGCGCCACCTCGCAGCTGAATCATCCCCCCGGCCGGCCCGCTCCGACGCACCGATAATGCACGATTTACGTGGAAAAGCCCTGCGCTCGCACAGTCGCTTTAGACACCCATCTCACGACTCGTACCATCCTGAACGTCTCTATGTTTGCTACTGCCGGGCCCCCTCGTGGGGCCCTATTTTGTTGCTAGAATTTGCGAATTGGTGAACAGCAACCAAACTTTTGTCGAGGCACTCACGTTCAGCCCTGTTCCGACAGGGAACTTGTACGATTTTGTGATGACCAAAAGCATCCCCTCGAGCTGCGGTGCACGTAATCGCTAGGAAGATGACCGTTGCGGCGGCCGCAAACAGTGCCCGGGTGCGCATCAGAAATGCAGCAGTCTCCTGGTCAGGGCTCCTGAGAAATGGAGGCTGAGCGTCGTGATGAGCGTTATTAATATTTTTGCAAGAGGGACTCCTCGGTCGAGAGGTCGTTCTCACGCTGTGGATTCCTACGGTAGACACCCTGGTATGCGATATGGGCTCGTGAGTCAGTGCGCAACGCAAACCTCGGGAGGGAAACTCTTGCGGCAAGGGCGACGCGAAAACTTCGCCAGGCGGGGGATAGTGCCACGAGCCCCGCCCCCCACGACGATCACCCAGAGAAGGTGCAGTCTGGAGATCTCTTCCGGACTGCGTGTAACCAGCGGCGATGTTTGGTCTCAAACTACCCAGTCAGATTAAAGCCGGCGCTGCCGAGGTTGTACACGGCATCAAGAAGGCGAACGGCGAGGTGGACGAATACGAGGCCACACCACAGTGGCGGCGCAGCAAAGGCGCGCCAGTATGGGGCCCTCAAAAGGGAGGGCCGGCGAGTACCAATCCAGCTTCGCCGTCGGCCGCCCCAGCTGATAAGCCTGGTTGGAACGATCCGCAAGCTCCGTCGCACTTGTCCATTTCGGATGAAGTTGCCAAGGTGCGCATCATTGCCTCTTTATAGCCGCAAGCCTTTGCATGTTCTGCCGTATTGTGATGCTTGCTGCAAACTCTCGCACGGTGCGCCTGACAGCACGGATTTCCGATTCAGGGAGCGCAAGGAAACCCGCCATCCGAAAGAGTGGCACCCAAGCCAGCATGGGGCGGCGCTGCTTTCCAGAAGCCCCCGCCGCTACAGAAAACGAGCGACGATACACCCAAGTTTGCGGGAAGCGCGTGGGCGGATGAGTGTGATGATGACGATCCCGCTCCACTGCGTCAACCGCCGCCGCGCCCCGAGCGCATGGGCATGGGCCCGCCGAGTGGCTTTGGAAGTGGTGGCTACGGAGGAGGTGGATACGGTGAGGGTGGATACAGTGGGAGCAGCTACGACAGAGGTAGCTTAAGCGGCCGGTACATGGGGTCTTCGTTTCGAGACGACTCGCGTATCCTGAATCGCCCAGGCGTGCTCGCACCCCACATGACACTCTCACTTGGCGAGATGATCACCGTTACCAAGGACCGGCGGGCAAAACACGACAACAAGAGCACACCAGCTTCGGCCACTACCCCGGCTACAGCTGACGCTGCCCCGTTGTCACGTGCTGGAGCGTCTTACGACGAGGATCGCAGGGAGCGCTCCATCTCGCTTGGCGCACCTAACAGCGATGAGACAGACGACCGCAAGTTCCTTGAGGGACTTGCAACCCATCTCGAAATTCTCCGTCGACCTGCGCAGTTGTCTGTGCAGGGACCTGTGCAGGAACCCCGTTCAGAGGACACGAATCCCACTGTGAAGTCACAGACAGCGGCAGCGACTCCTGCGCTGGAAGGAGACGGCTCACACGACAGTGGTCTGATTGCCCCCGGCGACGCTGCCGCCAACGCGGCGGCCATGCGGCAGCGTGCTGCAGAGCGTGCTGCAGAGCGGGATTTGGAGCGGGAGCGGGAGCGGGAGCGGGAGACGGGCGCTGAGATGGACGAACAGATCCGTCGCCGGCACTCGGGTCCGGCAGATGGCAGAGTGCAGGCGGACGGTAGGCCGCCGGCACAGTGGGAACGGGACATGGAGGCACGTAGGCAGCGCGGAGAGCATGTCGGCCTCCCGGGGTATGGTTTGCCTTTCCAGAACACGCAGGACAGCATGCGGATGTACAACCAGTCGTTTGAGGAGCCGTCGGCCTTCGCGGCGTGGGGCGAGCTCCGCCGCGAGCGGCTGCACGAGCGAACAGCTCAAGAACCCGCGCGGCAACAGCCAACGCAGATCATGAAACGCCCGGAGGGGCATCCGCAGCCGCAGGAGCGCGCGCGCGTGCGCCCCGAGGGCCTCTCGAAGCTTGCGGAGCATATTTCGAACCAGCCACCGCCACCGTCCGTGAAGGAGCCTCAGGCCCAGCCTCTGCGACGGCCCGAACAGAGGCCCGCTGCAATGGCCTCTGGCACAGTACCGACCGCATCAGACTTGACTCGGCAGGAGGAGAGACGGCGCTACCAGGAGGAGGCGATCGCCAAGCTGAAGGCCCAGGCGGCGGCTGCGGAGGCCGCGCGTGCACATGTATCTGCGCGGTCTGCCCCGTCGACGGTCGCCTCACGCCCAGTCATGGCACCCTTTCCGTCTGCAGCTGCACCTACCGCTGGGCCCACTGGGCCCACTGCGAGCACCGATGTTGAGCCCGGTGCTCCAGCGATGCAGACCAAGTCTCCGGGTGCGTCGCCGGTCAAAATTCTGCAAAAACCAACTTCCCGAGATTCTCCCACCGCTGCGGCTACATTCGACAAAGCTACAGCTTCACCTGAAAAGGCGCCCATTCCTGCGAAAGTCGCGAAAAACTCTGGACTCAAGTTGCAGCAGCACCAGGGCAAGAATGCACACCCAGTTTCTGTTCCTGCGTCGGGCAAGCAGCGTGATGCAAAAACGGCACTTGATTTTCAGCCTGCAAAATCGCAGTCTTCGCCGTTACTGCAGACAGCCCCGTTTAAGCCCAGTGCACCGCCAGGAGTTGCAGCTACAGTCACTGGCGAGGGCTCAGGCCGAAAGTCGAGAACACAACGTGACAGGGGCCAAGACGATGCAGGACAGCCAGCTGTAGAACAGCTCAGCCCAGCTCCTGCAGTAGTGTCTGGCAGTGGACCAAATGAAAGCAGTCTCATTGAAAACTCGGACGCAGGGACAAGTATGAAACAGAAAATCAAGGCACGAAAGGCGAAGGTACTGGACAACAAGAAGCAGGTTGAGAAGGCTCCGCAGGCCGAAGCATTGGAGGAAAAGAAGGTCAAGGGTGCCAAGCCCGGAAAGTCTGGCAATAGTGGCCAGGGGGCTCAGGGTCACCAGGGCGTTCAGGGAGGCCTAGATGCTCGGGACGATGAAAGCGCCAGCCAAATTAGCAAGATGGCCAAGGAGGGGGTTGAAGGTAAAGCGG
>ENA-UOXV01005473-UOXV01005473.1-marine-metagenome-genome-assembly--contig:-NODE-5473-length-13894-cov-6.677144_pt1 | contig 13894 bp, 15 predicted proteins | sample MGYA00238165_ERZ766961 | MGnify/ENA primary metagenome ERZ766961 (study PRJEB28924, sample SAMN03173240) | marine metagenome | biome: Marine; feature: Water; material: Subsurface seawater | place: North... | reverse complement strand
TTAGCCGAGAAGGCTTGACTTATGGATGGTGACTTATGTGTGCTAGCCACGACTTGTGTGTGCTAGGCGGTCACATCCTCTGACATTCCGCCAAGTGTGTCACATAAGTCACACATTTCGCCAAGTGGATCACATCCACAATCTAATTTCAAGCCCCCCAAGAGGTCGACTCAGGCAGCTGTGGACTTTCTAGCGGGGCAAAATGCCTTGAAAAGGGCTGAGGCGGGCATTCTTTTGAGCGCGGCCAGATAAATTTTGGCAGAACCGAAAAGAATAAAAATAAAAGTCAGAAACAAAAAAATCTACTCCCGCAAGAAACTGTCACAAAAATAGTCAAGTTGTGCTTTGTATGCCCGGTGCCAACGACATAGTGAGAAGGGCGGAAAAGACGACGCCGAAAAAGCCACGTGCTGCGCACTAAAACATAAATTGTACTTACAGTGCTCCGTAGATCATCAGGGTTTCTTTTTCCTACTATAAAACATTTTCAAATATGGGCATTCCTATCATCGGTGCAGGGCGTCGCAGCGTCTCCCCGTGGCCTTCCCATCGCGTGTCGGTGATCGCCGTCCGCGAACCCGACCTGCGCAGGCAGATCCTCCACTCCGCCTCTGCCGATTCGGAACAAGCTGCTCTGCTCCGGTGCCAGGGGCGACAGCTGCAGCGTCGCTCTGCGTGACTTGAACTCGCTCGATGTATCGTCATGGCACCGTTGCAGCATCAATCGCACGTTCACAGACTGCGCCCATGCCAGACCCAGCGCAGCGTCTTTGCCTCCCGGAGGACCGTCGCCTCCCGCGAACTGCCTCACCCCCTCCACTATGTCTGTCACCTGGTTTGAGACAACAACTACACAGTTCTGACTGTGAGCGGTGCGCTTAAGTTGCGCCGCCATCTTTGTGAGCAGCTGTGCGCGGGCCCCGCCCTCGCGCGGCCCGCTGAGGCGCTCGTCACCCCGCATCGGCGCCGCGACAGAGTCGACCACAACAAGTCCGATGCGATGTGCCGCCATGAGCACAGGAAGCCGATTTTCGACGAAGTGAGCAAGCTCTTCCGGCGAATGAGCCTTCTCGACAAATACCCCCTCGAGTGGCTCGTGCGGCAGTCGCCCGGCGTGCGCCAAGGCCTTCGCCTGTGCGATCTGCCTCATCCGTGACATCGGTGGTTCTCCCTCAGTGGAGACATAAACTGCCTTCCGCGCTAAGCCCCCATCAGACTCGGGAAGCTGAGCGCGTATCAACAGCGAGAGGAGCAGCTGCGTTTTCCCGGTGCCCGCCTCGCCGCACACCTCGCTCAGGCTCCCGCAAGCGAATCCGCCACGTAGAATTGTGTCCATCGCACCGGAGCCAGTCCCCAGCCTCGCGCACCCCATTCTAAGCAGAGAGAGAGCATTCTTGGCCTCAGGAGGCGCACGATCTCCCATAATCGCGCGCATCCTGGCATCGTCCTGAGCTGCGAGGACGCGGTCGCTGCTTGGCGCTGGTCGGCTGTTCGAATGCAACATATTCCGTGCCTGAAGATCTTCGCCCGCAGCGGACGCGCGCCCGAAACAGTACCGGGCAGTGGACTCAGCCAGGTGATGTTGACACGCGTCCTGCTGCTGGCGGCGCCGCCTCCCCGCCCGACCGGATTCGTGCAGGCGTGCAGGTTCAAATCTGCTGAGTCCACGAGTCGCTTGACTCAAATTTTTTTCGCGATGACTCATGACTTTTGATACGTCCAGAAGAAGTAGTGTACAGGGGTTATTTGTAATTGTGCTGACGCAACGAATCGACTGTCACTTACGGTCCCCACGGGGCAGCTCGTCCCCCGTGAGCGCGAGAACCGCGAACACTGGAGGACATGGCTGACACATCAGGCAGCGTCCTGCCGGGCACTGCGGATGCGACACGAGACCAGCTTTCCGCGGAAAGTAGCTCCGTCGAGGGTACCCTGAAGGCGCGGGCCCTCCTCCGCGGGCACAGCCCGGCACATTCTGTGAAAGAAACTGATTTCCCTGTTGCGCTCAGGAGCGTATCAACCCGTAGCAAGTGTTTCGCATGAGCTCTCTTCCACTAGCGCGTTTCCCAAGGTTTGATAGGGGTGACCAGGTGGAAGAATAGTCGCACCCTCAAGGCACATCCGGGGCTCAGAGTTACTGAGCGTTGTAACACCGCATTCCTCCCAGAAGCCGATTCTAGGAAAGATGAATAATCCGTGGGGCTCGTCGAAACGTCTCGTGAACGACAATCTCGGCTCTGTGATGAGTCCTGAAAGTGTCGAGTCCTCTCATGGGGATGCTGGAGAAGCAGGAGATCATGACCTGCGAGTTGCGACCGGTTAAACCGGATCCTCTTTCTGTCCCCCTTCGCTCGGCATTCCCGGATCAGCAAAGCCAAACAAACTCACCCCGATGTGTTCCGCGCTACAGAACTTGGCATGAGCGAGCTCTCCTTCTACGGATTGCGCGGGAATCCCATCGTCATCACCATGTCCCTGATGTCGACCTGGATCATGATTCTTGTGGCTGTTCTCGACTCCGATCGCTTCTTTGGCCTGGTCTCCGGCACCTTCCTGCTGGCGGGGCGGTTTTAGACGCTGCCGTGGAACGGACACTGCAGCGCCGCATGAATCAGCGGCTGGCTCGAGGCGTAGGTGGGTGACAAGTCTGTTTGCTTGACGCAGGCGGCGGAGTCCAAACGCTGGCTCACGAGTCGATTCACATGGTTCTACATTGCCGCGCAGAACATTTGGGTCTTCTTCATTATCTCACTAGCCTTCAAGTGTGTATCCCGCCCCACCATGGCGCACCACAACCGTGCTTACTAAAGAGCGACGCGGGACGCGCTTGGCAGCAAAAAGATCCGCGGCTTGAAGCTCGGCCGACAGGACTCCGAGCCCGAGTACCGAACCGTCTCATGGTTCATGATGATGTTCGGCACCGCGGGGGTTGGCACGGGGCTCTTCTATTACGGCGTAGGGGAGCCGATCCTGCACATGGGGTCGGCTCCGTCTCTCGCCGAACCTACCCACGCTCTGTGCCGCCGACACCAACCGCCACAGCCCCAAACCGCACTTGCAATGCCAGGGCGACCCAGGGTGCCGACGATTGTGCGTGCATTGGCAGGTACAATCGCTACGTGGCCAAGTCGTACCTTTCGTACAACGAGTTGGCGCAGGAAGCAATGAACCTCACCTTTTATCACTGGGGGATCCACGCCTGGATGTGCTACACAGTGGTCGGACTGACGATTGGCATCACGTCCCACCGCCTGGTTCGCAACCCCGCTGGCCCCTACTGCCAGGGCTGCAGAGGTGTGAATCATCGCGTGAAACATGCAGGGGCTTCCAATGACCATCCGGTCAGCATACTTTCCGCTTTTCGGGCACGCGGTATACGGCTTCACCGGCGACGCGATCGACGCGCTGGCCATCTGCACAACGCTCGTCGCCATCTGCACGAGCATGGCTTCCGGAGCGATCCAGATAACTACCGGGATCAGCATGCTCAATCCAGCTATCCCGCGCTCGACATTCATCCACATTATCCTTGTCATTGCGATGACCCTGATGGCGTCCATCTCGGCACACGCTGGATTGCGCCACGGCGTGCGCATCCTTTCGATCGTTTCATTCATGATTATGCTGTCGATGCTCATCATGGTCGGACTAGTCGACGATACGGTCTACCTCCTAAATGTTCTTGTGCAGTCCTTGGGACATCACATCCAGTGGTACATGCAGCTTGGATTTCACACTGATGCCTTCGAACAGCTCGAGGGTTCAGTCGACGGAAAGTCTGGCCCGCCGGTACGCACCCTGCGTACTTGCTGCCACGCGCCGCATTTTCCAGCGTGACAACGTGTGCCACACGGTCCCATCCGATTGCTTGGAAGCAATAGGTTTCGTTGTTTCCTTGTGGCGCAGCGACGCTGGCATGCTCGCACGCGGCGCGCGATGAGACCGTGTGCCGTGTGATAGGTTTGGATGGACTGGTGGACTGTCTTCTACTGGTGTAACTGGGTCTCGTGGTCATCGCTTGTCGGCATCTTCATCGCTAAGATCTCCAAGGGACGCACGGTCATGGAGTGCATCACAGCCTCCCTCACTGGGCCTGTCTTGTTTTCTTTCATCTGGTTTTCTGTGTTTGGAGGCGCCGGCTTGCGCATGGAACGCCAGGCCGTACTGGATGGGTGTTTGGGCAACTGCAAAACCGTAATGGGCGGCGTGCCATTCGACCGTAGCTTCTGCAAGCCACTCAATCAGGTCAGTCGGCTGGCTGCACCAGTCCGTAAGGGCTCTGGGATTTAGGAGACCGAAGATCAGCGGCGCATGTGCAGTGTTCGCTGAGAGCTGCTCACGCGCAGGCTCGTACAGCTGAGTCGGTCGCGGCACAAGAGGCATCTTTCTTGGCCAGGCGGCCGGAAGGATGTTCGTCCATCACCCAGCTGTCCACGCGGGACATCAGCTCAATGTGCGCGGAAATCCCGTGTCCACTTCACCACTGCCAGCGTTTCAGCTCCGTGTGCGGCGCTGCAAGAATTTGACTGGGGAAAATCGCACAGGTGGTTCGACGTGCTTATGCAGTATGAGAATGTCGGGATGTTCCTCGTGGTCGTGTCGCTCATCTGCATGATCCTATTTGTGGTCACTACGAACGACTCAGGATCCATCGTGCTTGATTCCCTTGCCGCAAATGGGCCCCTGAAGCACGAGCGTACGAAGCCGATCCAGAAGCAGCTGTGGTCGTTCTCGCTCGGATTGATGGCAACCATCTTGCTGATTGCCGGTGGCACTGAGGCGCTCTCGGCGATGCAAACGATTATCATCGCGCTTGGTTTGCCCAACACACTGCTTGTCACAGTCATGTGCACATCGCTCTCGCTAGTACTCAAAATGGAGACGCACCCGGACACCGTCGAAAACTTGTCGGTTCTGGAAGGCCGTTACGACGTCCTTTTCATCCGGTGCGCAGACCCGCTTGAGTCTGAGCCCAACTCTGGCATACACTGTCTTACATGGTGCTTGGGCGCGTTGCACAGAGACAATGGGATGGAGTTCTGGAACTCTTCGGTGTTGGGAGTTACCAGTGTGCTCGACTACATCGTTTCGCTTGGTCACAGATCCCCGCATTTGAATGTTCATATGATCCCAGAAAACCATTCTGCAGCTTACACTGTAGCTGCAGGTGCAAGGGCAGATCAATGTCCGTCGAAGGAGGACTGGAAGCTTTTCTTCACCGCCTTTTTCGCACCATGGTTATCCACATCGCCTTGTTGCAGCGGCGCGTCCTGTATTTCACGTGTGCTTCTGCAGATGAGCGTGTGGCTCACTTTGATTTCTGATCGTACTCACTTTGCTGGATCGCGTCTTGCAGGTACATGGCGTCTGTGATCTGGGTGAAGGGTGAGGGTATGGATTCGAACCTGCTTTGGACATTTTCCAAGGAGCGGCCAGTACGCGCAGGCCAGGGCATTCTGGCGTATACCTTTTTGTTTTTCAATACGGCGTTCATCCTCGTCTTGATTGAGATCGGCGTCCGCAACATGTGAGTTTCTGCTTTCATCCCGCCTTCGAGTTGGGCCGTTGAGAGCACGCATTTATCGATTGCCACCACGTTTGGAGCCCACTGACCTTCACCTGTGGACGCTTTGCAGCTGGGTGATTGGCTTCACTTTCTATCTTTTCTTTGTCTTTATGATCACTGCGATCCGTTCCGCTGTCCGTCATCACCACGATATCAACGGCGACCTCTTCCGCGACCTCATGGCCTGTTTATTTTTCTACCCCTTCACGCTCGTTCAGGTATGCACTGAGCAGCGAACTTGTTTTGGCGAATTGCGTGTGACAGAGCAGCGGTGTGCTCACGGCGTGATTTGCAATGCGCAGATGTATCACCAGGTGCAGACGACCCGGGAGCTCAAGGACAAGTGATCGAGGCGCGTTGGCATGAGTGCTACGTGCCAATCTGTAGCGCTGTGTTGACATGAATTTTGTAATTTCAGTTACATGCTGTGCGACCATGGTTCAACCGACACTCGTCCGATCCGAACTGTACGCTCACACATCCGATTTTTTTGCCGAATTACCACACGTTTCAAAGCTCGAACTTATACCATTCGGATCTGCGTGTCAAACTCATGTGCGCGGTGCCGCATGACCGAGATGCGGTACTTCTCGTGCGTTCCCCTTCTGCTGGTGAGTGTGAGGTGCACGATCGTGCGGTCCTCGCCTCGAAGCAAGCGGTGCAGTTCTTCGATGGGGCGCGTGAGGACGGGCACGCCATCGATAGCGACTAGCCTATCGCCCGGTTCTACCTTGCGATTCGCGTAGCCATCCTGACCCTGCCGCACGCCGTTGGGGTCAACCAAGTCTTCGACCTGGTCAACCATGTGCGGAGGCGATGCCGTGATAGACAGTCCGACGAAGCCCGACGTCGCAGCACTGCCATCTGGCTGCAATGGCACAGATGCAGATAAAAGAGCAGCATGACGCGCGTTGATACTGCCTGCGATCGCTGCGATTGTCGTCGCCGATTGTCGCAGTCGGCGTTGCTCTGGAGTGAGCATTCTTGAACCCTCAAACTCATGTGCCCTGTGGCGCAACACCCTGCAGCCCCACACTGCACGTAAGCGGCACAATGGCGGCTACAGCTGAAGTTGTGCAGACGAAAACATCACTGGGCGGCCCACGGACAAGGACAGTGTCAGGTGGATGCAGAACCTGATCTTGTACGGGTGGTGCTTAAGCTGGCTCACGAGGGTTAGCGTCACCACTGTATGGTGCTCTCCAATCAGGAGTTTGTGGAGCTCCTCCACAGGAAGGTCGATGACGGGGACTCCATCGACCGCCGCCAACCTGCGAGGGTTGCAGTTGATATCGATACTGTCTAGATTCGAGAGTCGGGGTTTGCATGAATTTACCGATCGCCCGATGCGACTGGGATATTGGAGTAGCCAGGCTCTCCTTGCATCATTTGATTGACGTCCATCAGGTCATGCACCTGCTTTGAAACGAGTCGTCAGGACTTGTTTCAAGTCCAATCATCCTGGAAAGGTTTTCACGGTGCTTTCCTGACTGACGACGTGTGGAACCGAGTCGGAGACTTCAAGTCCAACAAACCCACTCAGTTTTCTGCCAACGCATCAAGTTGAGAATGCCCACACATTCAGGCGATTTCAGGGTAGATGATTTCAATTGTATGTGAAGCCGGAATGGGAGCTTACATCACGTGCTTGGGCAGCCCAGTGACAGGTGCTGGGATTGGAGCGATGGTGACACTGCACTCCTCTTTGAGATCTCGAGCATCTGAGGGATCCTGTCCTGGCCCCCAAGGTTTTTGCACGCTGACAGGAGGCAAAATCCTTGGGAGACTTCTTCGGAAAGAGCCTTCAACGGGAGCAACACGGCTCGCAGATGAGGTGCTGCTGGCAGATGAGGTGTGCATCTTCCGCTCCAGCTCCACTCGGCACGCCTTCAGGGCCTCGAGTGCGCGCTGGTGTCGCATTTGGGACGTGCAGCTTCTGCATGTTCCCGCAGGTTGGCACGTCCCTCGGCAGGCCCCGGTGCTGGCGACGCGGGCATCCATGTCCAACGATCGATAACGCTCGGCCTCTTGTAGATGCTTGGCGGCTTCCCTCACATCCTCCGCGCCTGAGCCGCCCGCAGAGAGCCTGTGCTTCGCCTTCGTCACCGCCTCCCCGCTCGAGCCCCACACCTCCGAGTACTTCCTCACGCCGAACACAGCGAGGGCCGCCGGCTCGGTGAACCCGGCGCGCTCGTTGATGCCTCTCCCCTCGGAGATGTCGTCGCCGCTCGGCAGCACCATTGCGAAGCCAAGCTGCTTCATCGCGAGCCGCTCGCTCTCGCCCGCCTTCGCGCTCCAGTCCGTGTCGTTGCGAGGACGACGCCAGTTGTGCGGCAAGTCACCGTCCGCATCGCTCTCGAGAAAATCCGCCGACCCAGCATTTCCCGCTGCCAACACAGCAGGAGTTCCTTCGCCGTTCTGCTGTTGCAGCAAGCCAGCTGCGCTTCCCTGGCTCGCGAGGTGCTTCTCCACCAGCTGCTGGACCTCCTCTCTGCACGCCTGTAGCTCTCTGAGTGCACGTTCGTGCTTCTGCATGTCTTGCGAGTCTGAAACTTTGCTCAAATCGTCGGCGGTCACTTCATGAAGAATCTCGGAAGGACGCAATGGCGATGTTGGTGAGGGTTGACCGGACAAATTTGACTGCAGCGCCTTCAGACGCTCTGCAAGAACATCCAAGCGGGTACCAGAGCCTCTGACTTTCCCAGCGGAGTCTGTGACTGTCCCAGGAGCGTTTTGGGTGCCTCCCTCCGTGTTCGAATCGCCGCTCGCTGCTGCTCCTTCAGCGGCCCCGGTGCTGGCGACGCGGGCATCCATGTCCAACGATCGATAACGCTCGGCCTCTTGTAGATGCTTGGCGGCTTCCCTCACATCCTCCGCGCCTGAGCCGCCCGCAGAGAGCCTGTGCTTCGCCTTCGTCACCGCCTCCCCGCTCGAGCCCCACACCTCCGAGTACTTCCTCACGCCGAACACAGCGAGGGCCGCCGGCTCGGTGAACCCGGCGCGCTCGTTGATGCCTCTCCCCTCGGAGATGTCGTCGCCGCTCGGCAGCACCATTGCGAAGCCAAGCTGCTTCATCGCGAGCCGCTCGCTCTCGCCCGCCTTCGCGCTCCAGTCCGTGTCGTTGCGAGGACGACGCCAGTTGTGCGGCAAGTCACCGTCCGCATCGCTCTCGAGAAAATCCGCCGACCCGGCGTTTCCAATGGTCTCTCGTTTCCCTTCTGGCTTTTTCTTGCACTCTTGGTCGTCATGATGCACAGCAAAAGGGAAGCCCCCAGGCCGGCTCCGGCCAATGGAATTTGTCGTGACAAGTGCAGCAGGTGATGGCGCAGCGAGCTGCTCAACAGCCGTGTCAGCTTCATCTGGGGCTCCAGCGCGGTCCGCGCGGGCTTCGATTCTCGGAACCGTAGAGGTCTTATCGGACCGGCTCCATGAGAATCGTTTGATTCTCGTCTGTCCAGAATAGGTTTGGGCAGCAGAACCCGCATCGGGTTCTGGATCTCCTCTAGACCCAGCACCTGGTGCTGCGAGTTCCGCTTCACGCGCGGTGTTCTGACTCATGTAGACGATCTCTGTCGTCAACACGAGATCGCCTTGAACCGCCGTATCTGCTGGTCCAAGTGTCCTCAAAGCCTTCAAGTCTTCATTGTCGCGAAAAACTCCCGGAGGCATCACACTCGGCAACACTGTCGACTCAGACGATTGCGAGCGAGATGTTCTCGAGTATTCCTCGCTGGAGCAACCGAAGGGCGTGCATAAAAGCTGGCAGCCTCTGAGGCCGACACCGCACTTGTTGCATTCGCAGATACATGACCGCTGCGGCGCCTGACAGAGGAGGCAGCGAGGTTCTGGAGACAAGAAGTCTTTCGGTTCGGCCGAGACTACCTTGAATTGGTAGCCACCAGCATCGAAGACGATCATTTCGGCGCTCTCAATCAGGATCGGGACAATGTCGTGCATAAAGTTCCAGTCATCAGCGCGCTTGAAGTCCGACCAGGAGGTGCTGGAGGGGTCAACGATGCTACGCGTGCGGCGAGTTTGAATGTTCAAACTTGCTGCACTGGTCGCGAGGAACACTTGGACGCGAGTGCGCGAACTCTTGGTCTTGACACCCATCTCGTCAGGGCGGTGCGAAAGACTCACGGTCACCTGTTGAGAATTTACGTGCAGTGTCTCAGCCAGATGATGCTTGGCCGCCGAGCACAGGTCCTGTGGGAGCTGATCGTCAAAAAGATTCTCCGGACCGTGCGCTGCATCAAGACGCGCGATCGCCTCCGCAGGCCCCTCCATTTCAAGGATGACAACCGCAGAAGGCGCCTTGCAACTGACTTGAAGCAATGTGCAGTGCACGCAGCGCGGAAGGCACTGGGCGGCGCAGCCCTTGAGCTTCTCCGCGCAGCAGTCGCACTTGCACGTACACACGTCCATGCTGAGGCCACACTTCATGCACGGCTGGTACGCAGACTTATGAAATTGAACCACCGTGATCCAGCGCAGCACGTCTCCAGATCGCAGCGGACTATTCTCGTCCCGCGCCTGCCGACGGAACTCTTCAACGAGCTTTTCTCGCTCGAGAGTGCGGTTTGGACGCTTGCTGGTCTTGAGCTGCAGTGCCTCAGATCCTGTTCGCCTGAACACAAGATCCTCGCCCAGGCGGTTCTCGAGAAACTCCATGGTCAGGCGGTCGATGAACTGGATGGCGACATGTCGACCGCTCCGGGGAATCGGGCCCACGGAAACCTGCATAGGGGAGATGGACAGTGCGCCCGCGATTTCGAGGCATGCGGTCTGGCGCATCAACTCTCGCTCCTCGGCGGTGTGCTTTTCGGTGCACTCGCGCGAGATGTTGATCTTGAAGCCTCCTGCCTTGCAATGTCGTGACCTGAGCTTACAGTGTGGGCATCTTGCTCTCAAAGTGTGCCCGGCTAGGAGACCACGGCAGAAGAAATGAAAGCAAACGAAGAAGAGAGGAAGCAGCAGAAGCAAAAAGCCTAGAAAAACACCCTCATCCGCAGCGAGCGGCAGTGCCGCGATATTTCGCCGAACTTGCAGGTTGTCGAGCTCCTCGTCATTTTCAAGATTCCGGCAGCCAGGGGCGCGGCACGCGACAGGCGGAAGAATGTCGACATCTTTGTCCAAAAAGTTTGGGACTCCGTCGCCATCTGAGTCTGCAGTTCCTTCTTCTTCATCGGGGATACCATCTCCATCGCTGTCGAGGTCAAGATAGTTGGAAATGCCATCCCCGTCAGCGTCGCCTGTCCCTTCGTCAGCATCAGGGATGCCATCACCGTCAGTGTCGTCGTCAACACGGCGTCCATTTTCTGAGTTTTGCCACGGGTCCCTGAAATTCGTTACACTGTCCTCGTCGTCGTCACCATTGCCCTCAAGCTCATCTGTCAACCCATCCGAATCCGAATCCAGATCAAGAAAGTCTGGCTTGCCATCGCCATCGGTATCAATCGGACGATCCGAAAGAATTCTTCTTCCGTAATCCGGGACAGCTTCAAGCTCGTCAGATAGACCGTCGCCGTCCGAATCCAGGTCGAGGTAGTTGGGCATCCCGTCACCATCCTCGTCAGCGAAACCCTCAATCGAGTCTGAAATCCCGTCACCATCCGAGTCCTGGTCCAGGAAGTTGGGCACGCCATCGCCGTCCAGGTCCCCAGTGCCCTCGACTTCGTCAGGGATCCCGTCGCCGTCTGAGTCGAGGTCCAGGAAGTTTGGCACACCGTCGCCGTCCGCGTCCCCGGTCCCCTCCGTCGCGTCGGGGATCCCGTCTCCGTCCAAGTCGGGATTGGCCTGCGTGACCGTGACTGTGCGGTTTGAGATGCGCCAGCAGCAGAGCCCCTCCTCCCGGTCCGGGAGACCGTCGTTGTCTGTGTCGTGGTCGAGGCGGTCCGGGATTCCGTCGAGGTCTGTGTCTGTGTAGACCGTCCCGCCGTTTTCAGCCCCTGGTTCGCGCGCCTCCTCTTCATCCCCGATCCCGTCTCCGTCCGAGTCCAGGTCAAGGTAGTCGGGCTGTCCATCGCCGTCGGAGTCCACGAGGCCTTCGATCACGTCCGGCACCCCGTCGCCGTCCGAGTCCACGTCAAGGAAGTTGGGCCGGCCGTCGAGGTCCCGATCCCATGCCCCTTCATGCCCGTCCAGGATGCCGTCGCCGTCCGCGTCCGTGTCAAGGAAGTTGGGCTTTGAATCTCCGTCAAAGTCACCAGCTCCCTGCCAACCGTCACGAGCTCTGAGCCAGAAGCGCAGGTCATGCCGCTCCAGGCTATCCGGTGGGTGCGCACCTCTGTCGCGTCAGGGATGCTGTCGCCATCGGAGTCGAGATCGAGGTAGTTGGCAAGCCCGTCTCCATCTGCATCCGCAGCCGTTTCGAATTCGTCCCCGATGCCGTCCCCTGTCACAAGCGGCATCAGTTGAGTGCTCGGAACCCCCTCTCTCTAGGCGCGCGAGAGGGCGGGTGGGGCACCGTCCGAGTCCCGGTCCAGGAAGTTGGGCACACCATCGCCGTCGCGGTCGTCCACGCCCTCATCCGCGTCCGGAATCCCGTCGCCGTCCGAGTCCAGGTCCCGGAAGTTGGGGATGCCATCGCCGTCCGCGTCCGCGTAGCCCTCGTCGAGATCGGGGATTCCGTCACCGTCGCTGTCGAGGTCCAGGTAGTCTGGCACCCCATCGTGGTCCGTATCCGTGTCTTGCATCTCGACTGCGTCCGGGATCCCGTCCTTGTCTGTGTCCCATGGATCGGGGTTCTGATACCCGTCTGCTCCCGTCTGGAAACAGAAACCGTCGGTTCCCTTTGCATACCCGGTGTCACACTCCCACGGACACGAGCTATTGCCCGGCGGATCACTGGGCTCTGTGAAGTGCGCGTGCGGCGACATCACCCTGCAAGCGACGCACCCCGCATCCGCCTGCGCGCTGCAAGCCCCGCGGTACGTCCTGGGCGAGCCACAGGCAGGGGCGTCAGCACCACGCGCGAGGGCGTTGTCAGCACACCGAGTTGTGCCCGGGACAGGAGACAAGTGCAACGGGACAGGAGAAAAGTGCAACGGGACAGGGCCTCTTGGTGCACGGGCGGGGCAGCAGACCCGGCAGGACAGGGCACGGCAGTGGAGCACGGGCTGCAGACGCCGGGCGCGGCGCGGAAGTAGCCTTGGGCGCAATCAAGGCATGCCGGGAAGCCGGCGGTGCGATTCACCGGAACGTACTCGCCCGACGCCTCGTCACAGCGCAGCGCAACCTCGCCGCCTGGAGCGAACCCCGCGGCGCACTGGAGCACGCACCCCGCCGAGTCCCGGCAGGTTCCGCTCAGCAGCTGCGCGTTGGCGGGGACCGTGAGCGGCGCGCAGTCGTTGTCGAAGATGGTGATCGAGACCGGCCCGTCTGGCAGGGCGTGGTAGCGCGGGTCGTCGAGGGACTCGACCTGCCGCCCCGGGACCGGTCAGGCGCGGCCGTGAGAACTGGGACCGGGGGATGAGAGGCTGGGGCGACCGCGCGCGCGGGGCAAGGGGGCGGTCGCGGGCGCAGGGAGAGGGGTCTACCCCGACGATGACCGCCGCCGAGTGGCCGCCCTCGAAGACGCGGTCGTCGACGGCGCGCACGACGACCCGAACGTCCCAGAACCAGTTGCTCGGGTTGAAGAAGAGCTCCAGCGCCTCCGCCTGCAGCAGCCGCCGCCGCGGCGCCAACCGCTCCGCTCCGTCCGGGGAGGGCACCTCGGGCCTCCCCGCGTCGTGCACACCAGCGGGCGCCTCATTCACGCCTTGTGGGACATCCGCGCGGCGGGCGCCAGGGGACTCGCGCATCTCGGGCTGCATCAGCCCGTCAAGCGAGCGCACCCGCACCACCACCTGCCCCACGGGCGCCACGCCGAGCCGCAGCCAGAACTCAGCCGGGTTTTCCCAGCCGCCCTCCCCGGTCTCAAGCGAGTTGGCCCCGGCGGTGAGTACCACCCGCGCCGTGGCGTTGGTCACGCACTGCCCGCCCAGCAGCGAGCGCCCCCCGCTGCACGCGAAGTCGCAGCTGTCGGTGCCGGCCGGCGATCCCGGCGACGTGTACGCCGCGAACTCGGGCTTGGCATTGGTGCACGGCGCGCAGCCGCCGGCCCCGAGCGCGGGGCCGCACGGGAGGCGGTACTGTCCCGCTGGGCAGGGCGCGGTGGGGCACGCGAGACAGGCGTGGCCGGCACGGTAGTGCCCCGCAGCGCAGTCCGTGCAGCTCGGCGCAGTGCCTTCCCACTGGAAAGAGACGTGTCCAGTTAGTACGGGGAGAAGGAAGAGACGTGTCCAGTTAGTACGGGGAGAAGGACGAGACGTGTCCAGTTAGTACAGG